>ERZ840096.1502-NODE-1502-length-24038-cov-5.850603_pt1 | contig 24038 bp, 25 predicted proteins | sample MGYA00519878_ERZ840096 | MGnify/ENA primary metagenome ERZ840096 (study PRJEB31850, sample SAMEA3708865) | human gut metagenome | biome: human gut; feature: human-associated habitat; material: faeces | place: China | collected 2014 ...
CCGATCTTCGAAGGAGCCAATAGAATGTGCACCAGAAAATGCCCTGGTAGCAGCAAGTATTAGTCTAGCGAGATCAATGCGGGGGCAAAGAAAAATCGCGTGGGCAATGTTCACAATTAGGTGTAAATCGTTTTGCCAATCGGTGAAAGGAAGAATCACGCCCTCCTGGCATTTCGCCTCCAACGCGCGAGGAACCTACCGGCTTCTTCAGCAGAGACCTCGTTCCTAGGATCATCTTCATTCGCAACACAGAAAGCTGCCGCAACCAGCTGGCAGTCTTCCGGCAACTCGAAAAAGCTGCCGTCTGCGCGCGCCGCAGTAAGAAGACCGTCGATCTTTGCGAGCTCGACCACCTCTGCGACACCAGTCTTATCGAATAAGAAGCTCGTTACTTCGCCGCTGTCCAGCGATGTGTAGCGACCCGTCCCGAACGAAAGAAAAGACGCGCACCCCGCCCCGTCAGCATTGGCAACCCTTTTCGCATAAGCCATAAATTCATTGGGTTTACGCTTCTTGAGCAAGATCAGCGCATAATGATACTCATCGTCTAGGAACAGGTTTCTCGCGGCGGCGTCCTCGCCTACCTTGGCGCAAACGGCATCAGAAAGCTCGAAAATACTGCCTTCGGGCAAAAGCGTCTTGCAATCGCTATTTTCCGTGGCATTCATGCTGTCCAGCTGATATATCAAGAAAGGCACGAGCGGATAGATTACTCTCCCCTCGCTCTCGTCCACCGACGCTCGCAGAATCTCGCCAGACTTAGCAGGCCCCAACCGTTTGAACAGCAACTCGATGAGTCTGATGAGTTCCAGGTCGGCGCTAGTCGAGGCCAAAGGGGCGTAGCTCTTTTCCTCGCTCAGACCCAAGGCCAAAAGGCACGCCCTAGTGACGACCTCGGCACGGTCTTCCTCCAATGTCGATACACGGGCCCTCATAGCCGATACAAAGTCGATCATGCTTCCCGCTTCGGCGTGCCTTTGCAGGTCTTCGAGCAATACTCCGCCCTCGCTCACATTTAACGCATCCTGCACCTCATGAATATCGATTCCGTCCGGCATGTTCGAATGGAAGTATTGATCGAAGGAATCGGCCCGCCAGATAGCGTTCAAGCTCTCCCTCGAGTAAGAGACGCAATGACTCATGCCAGTTTTATTTGCCACCCGCGGGAAAAGCCTGCAGACGGCCTCGACCGCCCACTTGGCTTCAGATCTCGGGACTATCCTAGAAATCAGCTCCTCCAAATTGGCGAGGTTGTCTTTTGGATCCATGTTATTCATATATAATGACGATCCGATTGTGCCGCAAAGGAGGTCCTTGTGCACGCGAATCCAATCAACGAGTTTTGGCACCTTGAGTTCCAGTACCGCCAAGGCGACGACGTCCTCGAAGCAGCAGAATCGCGGCAGGATGCTCAACTTCGCCTTTAACGCGTTCGTGAACCGTCGAACCTCCCTTATGGTGAAGAACCGATTGTTCAGAAACGTCAGGCGGACGCCGTTCCACCTCTTGTCGTCGAGGTCCTCCAGCCTGTATGCAAACGACTTGAAAATCGCATTGATGTCCTTGAGAAGCACCCGCTCCAAATCGCCCGATGAAATGGACGGCAGGTGCACAGGGACTTGGACCACCTTCTCCAGATATTCGGCGCCATCGCAATTCTGGACTTCACTCAAAGCCCGCGTAACCACCTCCTCATCGAATGAAAGAAGGTAGTTTATCTTCGGAAGCTTCGCCAGGGAGGCGACGAGCTGAAACACCATACGCACCTGATCGTTCGGCAGCCGATCAATGTCGTCGATGATCACTACGACCCGCCCATCGAACTTGAGGAGCTCCTCCTCAAGTCTCTGTTTCTTCGAAGAGACGCTTCCCGCCCTTTCTGCGGATTTCCTCAACCTGCTCGCCAAACGTTTGCCGAAGGCAGGCACAGCAACGCCTGCAAGCGGCGCGCCCGCCAAACTGGCAGCGGCACCGGCGGTAATCAACAAGGCTTCAGAATATGCCGCGAAAGCATTGAGCACCTCGGGGCGCTTACCGCACAGCTTGCCGAATAACTTGCCGAATAGCGTGCGCCGCCCATGTACATCTTTATCAAGCGCACTCCCGACTTCCTTAAGAAACTGAGCGAGCAGCTGCTCGGACGTGAGGTAATTCCAGGGCTCAAAACGGACGACAGAGACGCCCGCCTTGCCGTCATCGTCTTTTCGGGAGAGCGCATTTTCAACGAGGTTTATAACCGAAGTCTTGCCTGATCCCCAAGGCCCATACAAACCAATGACAAGGGACTCGGGACCAGCTGCGGATTTCAGAATATCTGCCAGCCTCTCAGCGAAAGGGGTCCTTCCGATAAGATCTTGCTCCCCCGCCTTGATTGGTGTATCCGTGGCAAGAGATAGGTTGGATTTATCCAAGGCCACTACCTCCCTTATGTAAAATTGGATTGGAGAAATTGTAGAGGGAACACCTCTCGCGACCACCTCACTTACCATCGCCGCGAGGCGCGGTCTTTGCAAGGGGGCGCTAGGATACCGCCGAATCTACTGCAAGCACAAACACAGCAACCTCGTCACCGGCGAGAAGCGGGCGCTCACCATCATGAGCAAGTCGCTATTTCTAAGCTCCTTCATGCCCGCACTCTTCATCTATCTCATTCCAAGCTCGCCACAGCCTGTAAAAAGTTTTCCTTTGCTAATTCCATGTTGGGTATTGGGATTCCGTGGTAATTATTTGCGGAAAGTGCAGTTTTCGGGGCTCCAAAAACCTTGCGACATCAGTCTATTTCAGGTCGCTCTTTTTGAATGAAGTGGATAGCATCATGAGCAGAACGTCGTTCACTAACCTGCCTCGGAAATTGCAAAGCGCGGTAAATGCGGTTTTGCTAAGGAGCCTCATCTCCTCATCGTCGATTCGGCCCTTTTCCGGCGGAAGTGGACGATAAGGCCGCATCGAGAACTCTTCCCGTTGATAATCTGCCTAAAGCCATCTTTGTCTAAATATCCGTAGACCACTATCAGCAGGAGCGCATCCTTTACCTTAGATATATGTTTGTCCGAAACGCGCTGTATGTTCTTCCTCTTGATCAGTCCAGAGTCGGAAAGGTCCTCTTCAAGGTCGCAGTAGTCCTCGTCACTCGCAACAATCATTATCTTCTTGCCGTACAGCGCAAGGCCGAAGCGCCACGCGGCTTTACCGAGACGCGAGAAGGCTCCGATAGCGAATGCGGAGAGCGACAGGAATCCGAAGAATTCGAGGAAGATAGATATGGTTTCTTTGACAGAAAGGATGCCAGAGATTACGTTGCTGATATCCATCGATGACCACCTACTCAACATTGATGAAGAATGGTTTGCTCCAACGGACGCAATATCCCCTTCGAATTACAAAACATTGAACATAGTGTTTTCCCGTATACGCTGTCTCCTCGCGACGGGAGGTCTTTTCTATGTTTGGGATCTCGAAACCGCCCCTGCAGCAAACCCTCATAGCTTCATCGCCGGTATTCGTGACCTGCCACATTACCTTGCCATCTTTTAGCGGCCCACAGTTCACTCTATACACGATAGTGGAGCCCTTCGGTATGGCCGCGCCGTCGTTTTCGAGTGCTCGTATTTCTCCTGAAGGCAATTTGACCGTTGCCGTAATTGTTGCATTTGGCTTACGAGCCTGCATGGGGAAGCCTAACGGCTGCCTGTGCTGAACAGACAATGCGCGCTGTTGGCTTATTGACTTATCTGATACCGTGGTTCCGTACGTAGAGCCTCCCGAAGGGAAGTTGTTTCCAAATATTTGCTTCCAAACGCTGTTGCCGGTTCCCTCGTCCGCAAGAAGCGAGAGGTGCTCGTTGAGTTTGTCCACGAACTGGGCGAAATCGTTATAGCAGTACTTTCCGGCAAGGTTGTTCCCCTCTATGGCTGGATCCTCAATGAAGGGCACCTGGTACGAGTCGAGTTCATCGGCGTATGCAACTGCAAGGTTTGCCATTACCTGCATGACGCAATCCTCGATCGACAACCCTGCTTCAGGGAGGTTGTCGGCGATCATCTTCTCAAGAGTGATGCCCTTTGGGAACTTCACCAAACTTGGGCAGTTCTCCCTTCTCCACCACTTCATTATCTTCACTAGAGGTTTGTAATCCCCGTTGAACTCTTTGTTAATCTCAGTCGACCAAGTGAGATGCTCTTTGGGATTCGTCTGCCTCCATTCGCCATCGGCTTTGGAACCGATGTAGAGAAGACCGTTTTCATCTTTGACCAAGGGGACGACATCAAGATGGAAGTTCGCCATGTCAATGCCGATGGAATGCGTTTGCATTTTGACGCTCTTGTAGCACTCGCGCTCACGTATCGCATCCTCGAGCTCGAGCAAAACGCAAAACGGGGAGTCGTTGATGGAGTGGTTTGTCTCAACGATGATGTCAATATCGCAGCTGTCAGAATCTTTCTTCGGTCGTATGAAGGTCTGCTTGGCGTATGAACCAGAGAGATATGTGTCCTTGCATACAGCCCCATAGGTCTCACTTGCCTTGAGATGGTCCCTGAGATTACGGTGAAGTCGACTCGCTTCATCAATGGTGCTCTTGCTGGGATTGATATCCTTCAAGAATGATTCAAAGTCTGCGCTATTGGCCATATAACCGCCTTTTCAAACAGATGTTCTAGTGTCTGACATTATAGCAACCCTACCTCAAAAAATGCGGATTTTAGAGTCATTACTAGGCACAAGATGGACCTACGAGCGAAACATAGAAGAAGCGGCGCTGCTAATGGTAGCGCCGCATGCATTATCAAAGAAGAATCGTTATCGATCGTCTCGGGGACTCTTCGTTCAAAACCAGAGCGTGTCGATTACCATTCATCGAAGTCCATCCACTCCACAGGCAGCATCAGACCGTATAATCGACGGGCGTTTTGAATCGAATCCTGCACAAATGACCGTCACTCTTCCGCACCCAACTGCGTCCGTAGCGATCGGTGAAAGCCACCTCGCAGCCGAAGGTCTTATGCATCGAGCAATCGAGATACCCGATGCGCCTCACGGTTTTACCCGGAGCAACGGACGAGAGTAGAACTCTGCAGCCACACCCCTCGACGTCCCTCCCGTCTTGAGGCCCGGCACCTTGGACGAGCGCGGCAGTGAGGATAACTTGGTAAACGACGTCGTTGCTATTGTTCATCACTTCTAGTCCGAACTGCGGCCCGAAATCAACCCTGCACCTGCCAACCGTGGCCGTCTCCCCCTCGGGCATCCTGACCACACGGGCACAGATGGCCGACGCCTGGCTCCGCGCGGCTGCCCGGCGGCCCCGTACCAGCGAGACAATCCACTGGAGGAGTGTGAGCGCCAAAGATAGGAAAGCAACAACCGTGCCGAAATCGATTTGACCATTGAAGCTAATTATAACGCCATCCGGGTTCATTTGGTTAACCCATCCGCCAGTGCCGCCGCCTCAAGGAGAGGCTTCAAGTCGTCGGGCTCCACTTGGCGAACGGCTCGCTTCTCCCGTCGCACATCCCGCATTCTGGCCGTAGGCCTCTCGTGAATCCATGGGTAAAAGAGCACGCGGTAGCGCTCGTAAAACCCTTCTCCAGGCATATCATCATCGGAGCGCACGATATCACAGTCTCCTTCCTCTACAGATTCCGCCTTATGGAGACCCTACACCAACAATCGCGACACTACCTTCGCCATCGGCTCGCCGGCGTCCAAGCGCCACATCCAATCAATCTCGCCCCGCCGCGAAAAGCAGGAAGCCGACCCGAAGGACGGCTCCCCAGTGTCCCGTGCGGCGGAGGATGACCGCACGGCTATGTTCCTAGACGTGTCGCCATGCCGAGGGCCGCCCCGGAGGACGGCCCTCGGCATGGCGTTCGGGCTACAGCCCGATGAGCCCCCTGAGTCCAGGGTGGGAGAGCGCCATCATCGCAGCCATGATGGCCACGAGGACGACGTCTGCGGCGATCAGACAGTTCCTCGGCCATTTTCCCAGCTCGACATTCCGATGGTTGAAGGACATCTTCCAGATGAAGACCAGCAGGATGCAGACCGTGTTGATGAGCACGAAGCCCACGAGCGCGGCGAGGAGCACGATGGCGCGTATGCCGCCGTCGATGCCGAGCGCGCCCATCGCGGAGGTCGAGAACCCGACGCCGCCGTTGAAGGCGAGCACGACCGCCGCGAACACGCCGAGGATCGCGATGTACTCCATCCTCGTCTTGTCGAGGCGCTCGTCGAACTCCCTTTCCAGCTCTGCGCGTTTCTGGTCCGCCTCGTCCCTTTCCGCTTTCACTTCGGCGATTGCCGCTTTGAATGTGCGCATGGCCTGCTGCTGTTCGATGTCGTGGCTCAGCCTCGTCTTTTCCAGGTCGATGTGGTCGGCGAGTTTGAGGACACTTTTCGCCTGGTCACAAAATCCATGTTTCGTCAGGTTGTCATGGATGATGCGAATGTTCTCGGCGAGGCAGTTGACCGAATAGGGGACCCCTTCGTCCAAGTCCCCAGGGGACTGCCCGAGTGCATTGAATACCAGGTCGCAGATGTCGGCATATCTATGGCGATAGGGCTCGCTCCCCCCATATAGCTTTACGAAGAAGTTCGAGGCTCGGCGGATGTCATCCTGGGAGAGCACCGCAGCATCATCCGTGCTGGCGAGGGATTCGAGCATGTCGCGGAGAGCCTTGCGTTTCTCTGCGTCGTCGCTGCCTGCGTTTATTGGGGGAACTTTCAGGGGTGGCTTCGAAAGAGTCCCAATCTTGCTGGTGAGCAGAGAAAGGGCCCTTTCGAAGTTTTCGGCCGCCTTTGCGTAGTCTTGCTCGGTCACTCAGAGACCTCGCTAGCGCACTGCATGATCAATTCATTTGGGATGATTCCCTTGTGTAGGCGCTTCTGGTTGTAGATGACGTCCCACGGAGACCCCTCGGCGTGTGAGATCCTGACGAGCTCCCATGGGGATTTCTCGGCGAGCATGTCCACCCCCGCATCCAGAAACGGGCGGATGGAATCATTTATCTCGGTGTCGAACTCGCGTTTTATCGGGAAGCCGCCGCAGTCAGAGAACTTAACGTAGACATCTCTGATGACCGGGCCGTAGGGCCATGCCTCAAACTGGTCGGCGAATAGCAGCTCGCCGGTCTCGCTCGCGTGTATGACTTGCAGGAAGTAAAGAATCTTCTGGAGCTGAAGATTGCTGATTGGCGTGTCGTGGCGATATCGCCTGCTGACGGCGTACTCGGCGATTTCCATCGCACAGTACTCTGTCCCGATTTGGACTTTCATCTGTTTCCTCCTTTCCCAAATCATACCAGTGATGTGCTTCCCATCTGCGCTTATCGTGATAAAAGCATCTCAGCTCGCCCGGACAAAAAACGGACGGTCCCTCCAGCGGGGGTTCCGGTCTCGGACGCGCCCCCTAGTCCTCCACGGCCCCAGCACTAGGGCGAACGGCACGTGCAGCAGGAACGCCATGAGCACGAGCGCCGTGACCGCAATGCCCAACGCCCATTTCACGTCTTCGCCAATCACTTCATCTCCTTCCGCTCGAACCTGCAGAAGCGCGCACATGCGCCCAAGGTCGCTACCGTGTATCTCGCGATCACCACATCCCTCGCTAATGGCGCGCGTGGCCCTGCGGTCGGCGAGCCCGGACTCGAGCACCCAGCTGACCACCGAGCAGATCGAGGGGTTCTGCCCCAAGGCGTCCGAGGCGCTCGAAGAGGCCGAGGCCGACGCGCTGGCCTACCTCGACTTCCCCTACGAGCACCACGTGAGACTTCGCACCAACAACGTGCAGTAGCGCGCCAACCGCGAGCCCAAGCGCCGCGGCTGCGTGGTGCAGGTCTTCCCCAGCAGGAAGTCGCTCATCAGGATGATGGGAGCGGTGTTCTCAGAGATGGACGAGGGCTGGGCCGGACGCCGCCAGTTCAACGAAGACCCCATCGGCAGGGCCGTCGAGGGCGCCAAGGTGAACGCGCCTGCCTACGAGGGCCCTGCCGCCGAGCACGCGGCCGGGATCATCGCACTCGTCGCGGCCGGTAACCCCGTTGTCGGCAGGAAGGCGGCGTGACATAGGCTAGAATGACGGCATTCTAGATGATTCTCGGTTCCTCGGGCAGCCTGTGGCCACCCTCGAGAACCGAGCCCTACATCATGATTCGCGACACTACCATACTGTTGATAAGCGAAAGGGGCTTGCGATGCGTAAGTCAGCAAGATGCTTGGGGCGGGATGTTGGGCTTAACGCAGAGGAGGTGAATGTCTGGCTGAAGGAAGAAGGCTACCTCGAAGGCGAACCTGGAGATTATAGGGTCACCGAGAAGGGGCGTCCTTATGCCACGCAGAGGCACTGGGAAACCGGAAGCCCTAATCATGCTGGCTATGTTTCCACGTCATGGAAAGAGGAAATCCTCAATGAAATTGGCCCGCTTTCCCCGGAACGCAGACGTGAGCTTTCCGATTCGGTTGCAGCCAATCGCGCCGAAAAGAAAAGGCAGAGAGAAGAGTGGGAGGCATCGCTTGCGGCAAATGGCGATGACAGTCTTGATGACGGCCAGCGCGATGGCAATGATGCCTCCGATTCGAACGGTGGCAAGGTGGCGGCTGCTGCGATTACCGTAATTGCCGTTAGCTTTCTGGCGGTGAAAGGTGCTCAGGCGGCAAAGCCTCATGTCGAAAAATGGTGGCGTGAGACCGCGCGTCCAAAGATTGTCAAGACAAAGAAAAACGTTATGGCGAAGTTCAAGGGAGTATCTGACGAGCAGGGCGAGGAGGCTGATCCTAAGACAACGGAGAAGACAGCAGATTAACCTTTAGCGCCTTTCAGTGGCGAGGAGAAGCAGCACGCTGCGCCCTCACCCACGCAAGATGTCGTCCATAATTGCGAACCTCACTGCTTCGATCGAGTGGTCGTTGCCGTCGGGGATGCCCTCAAGCCACGTCCCGTCGCAGTCGTGGTCGTGGTCGTACTTCTTGAGCCTGGACTTCTCATGCGCCAGCGGGCAGCGCACCGGGTCGATGCAGATTTTGCGCACCCTGCCAGCACTCGTAGGAGAGCCGCCTCGTGTTGCTCTTGGGCACGAGCCTCACCTGCAGCCCCACCTTGCGCGGCACATGGCCATCGACTGCTTGCATTCGGGCGTTTCGCCGCACCAGATCAGATCGCCGTGCAGGTATACGTCCCCGCCGGGCTCGTCCGCGTAGGCGTACAACTGGGTGAATAGCATCACCACAGTATTTATGGCGAGGAAGGCCACAAGCAAAGGCGCAAGAAATACAATACACGACGCACGACGCTCCACCAACCAACCGCCATTCAGGGACACATTCGGCCAACTGCGCACTAAACAAAGCGGGGTCCGGAGCGCTAGTCCGGGACCCCGCTTTGTTTCGCAAGGGCTGCTACCTCTACTGCCCCTGCGCCCTGTACCTGGCCTCGGTGGCCTCCTTGGCCGGGCGCCACCAGGACTCGTTCTCCACGTACCAGTCGATGGTGGCCTTGAGGCCCTCGGCGAAGTCGGTGTGCGCAGGCGTCCAGCCGAGCTCGCGCTGGAGCTTGGTCGAGTCGATGGCGTAGCGGCGGTCGTGGCCGGGGCGGTCGGCGACCCAGTCGAAGTCCTCGGGGTCGCGGCCCATCGCCTCCAGGATCATTCGGAGCACGGTGATGTTGTTCTTCTCCCCATTGGCCCCGATGAGGTAGGTCTCCCCCGTGCGGCCCTTGGTGAGGATGTCCCAGACGGCCGAGGAGTGGTCCTCGGTGTGGATCCAGTCGCGGACGTTCTCGCCGCGGCCGTAGAGCTTCGGCTTGACCCCGTCGATGATGTTGGTGATCTGCCTGGGGATGAACTTCTCCACGTGCTGGTAGGGGCCGTAGTTGTTGGAGCAGTTGGAGATCGTGGTGCGCAGGCCGTAGGTGCGGGTCCAGGCGCGCACGAGCATGTCGGAGCTGGCCTTGGTGCTCGAGTACGGGCCGCTCGGGTGATACGGCGTCTCCTCGGTGAACTTGGCCGGGTCGTCGAGCGCGAGGTCGCCGTAGACCTCGTCGGTGGAGACGTGGTGATAGCGGATGCCGTACTTCCTCACGGCCTCCAGAAGGCGGAAGGTGCCCTCCACGTTGGTGCGCAGGAACGGCTCCGGGTCGGCGATGGAGTTGTCGTTGTGGCTCTCGGCGGCGTAGTGGACGATCGCGTCGTGGCCGGGGACGATGCGGTCCAGCAGCCCGGCATCGCAGATGTCGCCCACGACGAGCTCCACGCGGTCGGAGGGCAGCCCGGCGATGTTCTCGGGGTTGCCGGCGTAGGTCAGCTTGTCCAGGACGGTGACGTGCACATCGGGGTGGTTGTCGACCACGTAGTGCACGAAGTTGCTGCCGATGAAGCCGCAGCCGCCCGTGACGATGATGTTCTTGGGTTCAAAAATCTCAGACATATTTACCCCCTCTTTGCCTCGTTTGCGACATTCAAAAGATACTTACCATACGCAGTCTTCTTCAGCGCTTCGCCAAGTTCGTACAACTGATCATGGCCGATAAAACCGCGGCGATAAGCGATTTCTTCCAGGCACGCAATGTAATACCCCTGGCGGCTCTGCACGGCCTCCACGTACTCGGCGGCCTTCAAAAGACCTTCTGGCGTGCCCGTATCCAGCCACGCCATGCCCCGGCCCATCAGCTCGACCGACAGTTGACCTTGTTCTAGATAGGCATTGTTGATGCTCGTGATCTCCAGCTCGCCGCGCGCGCTTGGTTTAACGTTTGCCGCGATGTCGGAAACTTGTCCATCATAGAAATACAGACCCGGTACTGCGTAGTTCGACTTCGGAACCTCGGGCTTTTCCTCGATGCCAACCACACGATGATTCTTATCGAACTCCACCACACCGAAGGCCCTGGCGTCCTGCACGGGGTATCCAAATACAACGGCCCCGCCATGGCATTCCACCTTATCCTTTGCGCGTGTAAGCACGCGAGTGAGGTCTTGACCATGGAACATGTTGTCACCCAGAACCAGCGCACACGGCTCACCAGCAAGAAAGTCACGTCCGATGGTAAAAGCTTCAGCTAAGCCGCGAGGCTCGGGTTGCTCGGCATACTCTAAGCGCATGCCCAACTCAGTACCGTTGCCGAGAAGTTCCTTGAACGCTGGGAGGTCACGCGGCGTCGAGATGACAAGCACTTCTCGAATACCGGCGAGCATCAGCACTGAGAGTGGGTAGTATACCAGAGGCTTGTCGTAAATCGGCAGCAGCTGCTTGCTCACCGATTTTGTTATGGGGTGCAGCCGGGTCCCTGATCCACCTGCGAGAATTATGCCCTTCATTAGCCAACCGTTCTTTCTTTTGTATGATTATTCGGCCTGGCTGAGAAGTCATTCCATAAACCAGCCGGTCTCCGTCTTCCTATAAACCAGGAAGTCGCACGGTATGTGCAAAATTTAAACGTTTTCGTTGCCTCTCATTACCTGTCAAGGCCATTGGATTTCATGCCCGTCTCTTACGCTTGGCTTCGTACCTTGCGTGCAGCTTCACGCTTAGACCGAGTTTCTTGAACTCAACTACAGCCATCACAAGCTTAATAACCGTAGCTTGTGATGGCGTTATTGTCGTAAAGTGAAATGTGGTCGACAACCAGTCCGTCGATCTCGATAATCTGCATCGTCGAGAAATTCAACACAACCTGGCTAGATAAGCGTCGTAGCTGGTCTGGTGCCAACTAATTAGTTGGCAATCGCACTGACATCTTGCAAACGCACTAGCCAAAAAGACAGACCCTTTTTGCAACATCCAAGGCCTCTGAACCCGTTCAATTCCGTCTCGTCCTAAATTCCCCAGGAAATCAATGAAGCCGTACTCAGTTGAAGCCCCATCGTAGGTCGATTCATCCCTATCCAGGCTCAGAGTCGAGGAGCTAGTGGCAGTATGTGATAACGCTTATGAGCACGATATTGTTCATGTTATGACTACTCTATCTCAGCCCATATATGATTGCCGATGCTGCTTAGAAACCCGTTCATCTCCGCTCCCCCGTCGAAGCGGAGGAACTCGATGCCCAGTGCCTTGTTGGCGCCGTCAAACGCTTCGACAGATTCACCAGGCTGCTTATAGATGACACTGCGATACATGTGAGGTCTAATGGCAACTGAGTTCGCAATACCCCTGAATACTCCGTCCACGCTCGAGTGCAGCACATAAGTCGCGTAAGCACCCTCGCATATAGAGGAATCCCAAGAGATGTCCCCAGGATTCTCCCCCATTGCGCAGAGAACATTGGCGCCCACGAGGTCGATGCCGCTCGCATCAGAAAGCTGCACGGGAATCATGTTTCCGCCCGCACGGCTTCCCAGTTCCAGCACATAGGGCACCCCGTCCTCGCCCAAGATGACTTCAACGTTAAGCTCCCCGAAGCGCACACCCAGAGCTGTCACGAGCCGCTGAAGAACGTCTTTCACAGCGCTATTTTCGTCAGCAGAAAGCCCGGAAGGTATTTTTTTGCCGACAGGAACAAGACCACCCAAGCCCTCGTCACGCAAGCAAGACATAAGACCCCAAAAATGCACCTTGCCGTCAACAACAAATATGTCTCCGCCGATCACATAAGGGAATGTCTTTCTAATATACTCTTCACAAATCAGCGTCCCGTTACGCGAAAAATCGCCGGCGTGATCAATTGCCCTACTGAGCTCAGAAAGGTCATTAAGTACGCTTACTCCCTTAGAGCCAGAAGAATCTGTTGGTTTAACAACGATGGGGAACCTGAAACCCTCCACAAGGTGCGATACTTCCTCAATGGTGGCGTTTCTTGAAAACGAAGCCGTCTGAGGGCACGGAAGCCCAGCCTTTTTGAGAAAAGTCCGGAACAGGTGCTTCTCCGACATGGTTACGATTGCCTTCAAAGGGTTGGTAGGCAGCCCCATTGCCTCTGCGACGTACCCCGCCGTAGGGGAAGCTGGATCGCTGCTGTAGGCAAGTACGCCCGAAACGTCTTCTTTTCGAGCTATTTTGAGCATCAGCTCGCGGTCGGTGGTACTTGCTTGGTAGAAAGTGTCGGCCACAAACTGCCCAGGATTATCCGGTAGATAGTCGCAGAGCACCGTGCGAAACCCCAGTGCCTTCGCTTTCTCTATGGCAACAACTTGTTGGCGTGAGCCACCCAACATCAGGATTGATTTCTTGGAAACACTCATCGTGCGCACCCCAGCACAATATTGCTGATGCGATCAACGTCTTCCAATGCAAGATCGGCGTACATGGGCAGCGTGATCACTTGGGATGCCGCCTTCTTAGCAACTGGAGTGCGGTCGCTGGAGTACACGCTTCTATAGCAAGCGTAATCGTTGACCAACGGATAGAAGTATTTGCGCGCGCCGACGCCAGCCTTGTCCAAGGCATCGAAAACGTCATCGCGAGTGGCGCCGAAGACACTCGGATCGAACAACACGGGAAGGTACGCATAGTTGTGGCGGATGTTCTTGGCGGGACGGAAAACGGTCACGCCGGCTGTGCCTTCAAGGTTGTCCCAATAACGCTCAGCAACGGTCTTGCGCTTGCCGATCTCGGCGTCCAGGTGACGAAGATTGCAGACGCCCATAGCCGCGCAGAACTCATTCATCTTGGCATTGCCACCGACGTACTCGACGTCCTCGGGTCCCGTGATGCCGAAGTTCTTCCATTGGTTGAGCAGCGGATACAGATCCTCGTTCTTGAAACAGACGCAACCACCTTCGATGGTGTTGAATACCTTGGTCGCATGGAAGCTGAACATGGCTGCATCGCCGAAAGACGCCGCGCTATCGCTGCTTCCGTCTTCGTTCACGCGCTCGACGCCGAAGGCATGGGCAGCATCATAGATGACCTTAAGCCCGTGACGGTCAGCGATCTCCTGGATAGTATCAACATCGCAAAGATTGCCGTAAACATGCACAGGCACGATGGCGCAGGTGCGCGGGGTGATTAATCGTTCAATGCTCTCGGGATCCAACGTTAGATTCACGGGATTCACGTCGGCAAATACGGGAGTAAGTCCCTTTCGGACTATAGCGTGAGTGGTCGAGGCAAAGGTGAACGGTGTAGTGATGACCTCTCCGCCGGTCGGAAGAGCCATGGCCTCGAGGATGCACTCTAAAGCATTGTGACCATTAGTGAACAGAGCAAGGTTGTCGATCCCCAAACGCTCCTTGAGGTCTGCCTCGAGCTTCTTATGCTCAACACCCATATTGGTAAGCCAATGGCTTTCCCAAAGAGGCGCGACTTCTTCAAAGTATTCCTCCATAGGAGGCATGGATGATCGTGTGACAAGAATGCGGTTACCCATATCAGGTACCTTCCCTTCGCTATGCAGCTTTCAAAGAACGATGGCTAAAACGGTTACAGTATTGACGCAACGTCTTTAACGACGTTTTGCACCCAAGAAATCCTTGGCGGTATTGATGAGGTACTCAAATGCTTCAAGTTTAAAAATGGCAGCAATACCAAAATAGGCAATCGCCATTGCGGCAATTTCGGCAAGAATCTGAAGTGCAGGGAGGGCAGTAAATGAGCCACAAAACAGCGCAAACCCTCCTGCAATTGCAGAGATTACAAATGCAGGAGCGATATCACGCAATTGCTCAGAATAGGAATACCCGATAACACGTTTGTTAGGATATGCGTTAACAAACGTTGAAATGATGCCGGTAATCATATACATGGCGACCATTAGGTAAATATCGTTTAGCACAAACGCCGCAAACAAAATGAAGCAGATGCCATAAGCCTTTTTTACTAGTTCAAGTTCAAGAAATAAATCAGATCGCCCCATGCCATTTAATGCCTGAAGATTTGTCGTGTGAATTGGCAGTAAGGCATAGATGAAGCAGTACATTCGCAGGAATGGAACACAGAACAACCATTTTGGGCCCAAAAGAACCCCGACTATCGGCTCGGCAGCCACAGCAAATAACGTCATGGAAGGAACGATAAGGAAGGTCGAGGTTTTTAATGCTCTTCGCACGAGCCTTTTTACGTAGGAGGCGTTGTTTTGTACACGCGAAACTGCTGATAACATCACTGGCTGAATTGCCCCATCAAGCACGGATCCCAATGCTTGAGGGTACTTTTTTCCCTGTGATACTAAACCAAGATTTGAAGCACTAAATTGCTTGCCAATTATTAAATCAGATAGTGATTGGTAACCCTGTTCAAGTAAGCCGGAAATGAGGAGCTTCCAACTGAATCCAAAATGTTTGTAGGCTTTCCGCTTGTTAAATACAAAACTTGGAACCCATCTAGCCTGAAGCCAGAGAACGAAGCAATTAACAACTTGGTAGACGAGTTGCTGTAACACAAGTGCCCACAGCCCAGCTTCGGCAAAAGCAGCTCCTATGCCGAGAATGCCAGAAACGATAACTGCACCTATAGTGGCGTTAAATACCTTACGAAATTCAAGTTCACGTTGAACTATTGCAACTTGCACCGAGTTGAAAGCAGTGACTAGCAATAAGAATCCAAGGACACGAAGAGGCCAGACGATGTTTGGCAGGGCGTAAAAAGTTGCAATTGCAGGAGCGGAAAAAAATACTAACGTAAATAAAACTGCTGATACGGTAAAACTTAGCCAGAATACAGTTGATAAATCAGTCTCATCAATCTCTTCAGCCTGTACCAGTGCAGTATTGAGACCAGACGTAACAATCACATTGCCCACATTAACAAATACAAGCATTATTGCGAGTGCGCCAAATTCCTTAGGTGAAAGAAGCCTTGCCATTACAACTTGGATAGCAAGTTCAACTACGGCACGCCCGCCTTTTTCAAACACCTTCCAGAATAAGGCACTTACTGTTGCACCCTTCAAATTATTTACTTGCATTAAGTTGGTCCTCATACATAGATCTTTTGCAAATTCTCTCTAATAACAAACGCTGAAAGAACATGCCTCTTGCCTCAAGTTCAGACAGTGGAAACGTATCAAGATTGGTGGCAGGTAGCTTAAACACAAATTCAGGGTCGACATCGATCTGCGATTGAGCTGCGTTGAAACTTTTAATAGATTTCTCTATGTACGCGCTGTCATCCATTTTGATTACATTTTCGATAAGTGGAACAACATTAAATCCTGCAGAATCGGACATGATGTCTCCAACATCATCAATGAAGCCATATCCCTCGCACTCATACGTGTAGTGGCGCATGCAAATAGACGGTAGGGCGCATTCAGCCCCCCTCCATAACGAACCAGCAACTCCGACGTTAAGATGACAGGAAAGCATTTTAGTCTTGAGCTGCTCTGGCGATAAAGGACCCGTAAGCACAACTTGAGAACGAGCCGGTTCGGGAAGACGTGAGAGAGCATCCTTAACCTGCTTCTCCCCTTGCCCGTATCCGACAATGAAAAGTCTCGCTTCCGGATGTCGTTCATATATGTCGCTGAATGCTTTTATCAGACCAAGCATGTATCCCTTATGCGGGAAATCGAAACGAGCGCAAGTGATGATATTAAATTTATCCCTCCGGCTTTTTGCCTTTTTTTCTATGATTTCATCCGCTGGTGCATCCAGTGGAAATATGGCTTTTAAGACCTTTGACTCTTTATTGGCTACGTTTATTCCATATTCCTTCTCATAAGCCGTAAGGTGAATGTCGCTGAACCCTATAAGATTTCCCGTTCGATCAATCCACTTGGCAGCATTTGAAAGTCGCAGTCTCCAGCGTTCACGAGTACGACCGGAGCGTAGACATGTTTCAGGCAGAACGGCGCCGCCTTTAAAGTGAGGAATAGTAAGTAAATGAGATACAGTATGGCACTGCCAATCCTTCATCACATGTTGGGAAATGCAGTAGCGAAGCAAATCAGTTGTAAGGACGACAGCATCTTCATCATCAGCAAATTTAAGTGAGGGATATATTGGTCCAAAGGGCGTCCGCTTCAGATAATGCTTTTCAACCTCAGGAGCATCTGTAATGTTTTTATAGGCGGAAGATTTTTCATGCTCCTTGGTTGTAAGCCAAATAACACGATATCCTTGATCGATACAATATTTAAGTAGCTGTATTTGTATGTTTTCGATACCGCCGATACCCATATACGGTCGATCAATTACCAAACATTTCATTTCTTGATCTCCAATATTGTTAAAAAGAGGCAAACAAATATGGATCGAAAGTCGTTCCCTGGATTTGATGTGCAAGGTAAATGAGCAATAAGAGAGATATTCCCATATAAGCTATCAATTGTTGATGCTTCTCAAGCTCTTCAAGAATTGCCGGTATCAAGGCGATTACGAACACCCAAACATATTCGATAGCCCTAGCCATTACCTCATTACTTAAAAACAGTGAGTACAAAAGCATGCTTAATATCGAAGACCAGATAGCAATGGAAGTCGTCTTACTTTTAGTTAATTTATCTATATCGAAAAACAGTAAGCAACCGACGGTAAGTAATTGAAGCATAAGAAGGTTATTAAACTTGAAGGAAAGCGCATAATGCGATTTACCAAATAAAGCAAGCACTCGTGGCAGTATGTTTGGTAAGAAGAAAGCGGATACCAATATTAAAACAACACAAGCAACTAAAGACTTTTCAATGGTGTTTTTAGTTACAGGACGATTGACGAATGGGTATAGAACGGCAAAGATGGCTGCACTTCTATGGAATGAGATAGCGAGCAGCAGAAGTATGAAGAACTTACCTGGTTTTCTCTCTAATAAATATTTACTTGCAAACAGACAGACACAGAAGGCGAGGGTCTGACGAAGAACGTAGAAAGAATAGAGATAGAAAATTAAACAAGTTGCAATAAAAATGGAATAGCCAGGTTTTTTTGAATATCTATACGCGAAAAACGAAAGCGAAAAAGATGTTAATCCCGATAGAACAATGATGAACTGTCTATAAGTAAAGCCTATATGGGAGAATAGCCAGTTCACAATGACCCAACCATTCTCGTACGCATAAGGATACGGTAAGCTTGCAACCTTAATTGGAGAAGAGCTTAAAACCGAGCATATACCTTCAAAACTATATCCTGAAATTAAATGATAGCCGTTGTAGTAATAAAGAGCGTCTGCGCCATAAAACTCGCTTCTCATTGCCAAGATAAGGAAAGCTTGAAGTCCGCATATGAAGCATGCCGCCTTTGGACTTCTATAGAAGATGGTGGCAAATAGTAATATCAGAATAGAGTTGGCCAATAAAACAATCATTTAGATTCACCATCCAGAGAGATCTGGGGTGAAAAAAGCGCATCGATTAGAATTCGAGCATTGCAATTTGTTTGGAATTTGGTTTTCCATTGTTTGCGCGCAGCAGCCCTCATGAGGGAGTAATCTTCATCATTCATATTAAGGAACTGCAGAATTGAAGCAGCAATATCCTCGGCACTGCTCTGCTCGGGTATTAGCATTCCATTAAAACCATCGGATACAATTTCATGTGTACCCCCAACGTCAGTGGCCAAAACAGGAATTCCATGGCCACTCGCCTCCATAATTGATATGGGCAGTCCTTCGCTAACTGAAACATTTATGAAGAGATCGAAATGATTCTCACGATATTCGCGTAACAGCTGTTTATTTGCGATGTTTCCAACGAAACAACTGCTTATTTTGTTGAAATGCTTTGCAATTTCTTTGACTTCAGCCAATTTGGGCCCATCGCCGTAATGAGTCCATTCAATCTCAAATCCCCTTGCGTCAAGCAACATTAACGCCTTAGCAAGCAAGGACACACGCTTGACGTCGGTTACAGCAGAGCAGGATACTATTTTAAAAGAAGCACCCCTATTTTCACTGGACATATCGGGGAGCCAACAGGTTCCTAAATAACCTGTCCTTATCTTCTCGGTAAAGGCAGGATATGTTTTCTTAAGATACAAAGTTCCATCCTCGGAGCACGGAATTACAGTATCCAAGCAAGAAAGTTGATAATACCTACATGGAAGATAATTGCAGCGTGTACGGTCGTGGTAGAGGTCATATCTGTGTGCACGTGCTATTGCCGACTGACATGAATACTTTTGCTTCAACCAGCAGGCAATAAGTGCAGTATCGTGAAACCAGAAGCTATAAACGTTGGTTGGAATGATTTCACGAATCTCAAGCTGGCCCTTCAGTGCCTTCCATTTTCTAAAAGCTTTTCCAACGTAATACCGTTGGAAAAGATGTTGATCAACTGAAAACAAACTGTCAGTTTTGACGGCATCGGCAGTAATCTGCTTAAGCCTCAAGCTGATAAGCCCCTCAATCAAACAGAAGCATTTTTCGATAAGAGTCTGGGGGAATCCGAGAGCAAGCGATATAACATTTTCGGGAGTATTCTGAATCTGCACTGCGGATGAAGACGCTTCAGTGGCAACAATTACCACTGAAGCAAAATGAGGCGCTATGAATTTTATTTCTGTTTCAAGATATGACTCGGCTGGAGTGGCGCCGTCGTTAAAGGGAAAATGCTTGGTGAGCATTAATAGCGTATCGCCTTTCAACGAGCCATAATCTTTATTACAAGGTACTAGCAATTTAACACCAGCACATCGGCGATTCGCTCGCTCGCATACCCATCGCCGTAAGGATTCGAGGCGTGACTCATAGCCTCGTACTCGGCCTGATCGCTGAGCAGACGGCTGAACTCGCGGTAGATGACGTCCTCCTCGGTGCCGACGAGCTTCAGCGTGCCGGCCGCCACGCCCTCGGGGCGCTCGGTGGTGTCGCGCATGACGAGCACCGGCTTGCCCAGGCTCGGGGCCTCCTCCTGGATGCCGCCCGAGTCGGTGAGGATGAGGTGGCTCGCCGCCATGAAGTTGTGGAAGTCGAGAACCTCGAGCGGGTCGATGGTGCGCAGGCGGTCGAAGCCGTCGAGCTCCTCGTGCGCCGCCTTGCGGACGAGCGGGTTCATGTGGATGGGGTAGATCGCCTTGGTGTCGGGGTGCTCCTCCATCACGCGGCGGATCGCGCGGAACATGCGGTGCATGGGCTCGCCCAGGTTCTCGCGGCGGTGCGCCGTGATGAGGATGAGGCGGGAGCCTTCCGCCCAGTCGAGCTCGGGATGGGAGTACCCCTCGCGCACGGTGGTGCGCAGGGCGTCGATGCCGGTGTTTCCGGTGACCCAGATCCTGGACTCGGGCTTGCCTTCGTCGACTAGGTTCTTCTTGCTGGCCTCCGTGGGGGCGAAGTAGTACTCGCTCACGATGTCGACGGCCTGGCGGTTAAACTCCTCCGGCCAGGGGCTGTAGATTTCGTGCGTGCGCAGGCCCGCCTCGACGTGGCCCACGGGGATCTGAAGGTAGAAGCACGCGAGCGCCGCGGCGAAGCTAGTCGTGGTGTCTCCGTGGACAAGAACCACGTCGGGCCTCTCGTCCTCGAGGATGGCCTTGAGCTTGAGCAGCACGTCGCACGTCACGTCGAACAGCGTCTGGCCCGGCTTCATGATCGCCAGGTCGTGGTCGGGCGTCACGTCGAAGACGCGCAGGACCTGGTCGAGCATCTCACGGTGCTGGCCGGTCACGGTGACGACGGTCTCGAACTCATCGGCGCGCGCCTTCAGCTCGTTCACAAGCGGGCACATCTTGATTGCCTCCGGACGGGTGCCGAAGACGAGCATTACTTTCTTCAAACCGGATTCTCCCTGAAGATTCACTAGGCCCTAGAGCTTGTAGACGTTCTCGCCGTCGCCACAGACGTTGCGCGGGTCGATGAGAACACGGTCGCCGAAGATGCCGGGGTTGTCCTTGACCTGAGAGTGGCCGACCATCACGATCACCATCTCCAAGCCGTCAAGGAATTCCTCCATGGAGTGGACCTGACCGGAAACCTCATCGCGCTCGACCCACGGGTCGTAGACCTTGACGGATCCGGCGCAGAGGTGCTCGGACATAGACTCGAGCATCTGCAGCGTCGGGGACTCGCGGATGTCGTCGACGTTCTCCTTGTAGGTGAGGCCGTAGATGCCGACCTTTGAGGCGTCGGTGATGCCGCGCTCCGCCATGACCTCGTGGGCCCGGTGCATGACGTACTCAGGCATGGAGGCGTTCGTCTGCAGGGCGAGGCGGATGAAGTTGGCCGTCTCGGGGTAGTCGCCGACCAGGAACCACGGATCGACCGGGATGCAGTGGCCGCCGACGCCCGGGCCGGGATTGAGGATGTTCACACGCGGGTGCTTGTTCGCGATGCGGATGACCTCGGCGACGTCTATGCCGCCGATACGGCAGATCTTGGCGAGCTCGTTGGAGAAGGCGATGTTCACCGCGCGGAAGGTATTCTCGACGACCTTGGTCATCTCGGCGGTGCGGATATCGGTGACGGAGATCTCGCCCCGGCAGAAGCTGGCGTAGACCTTTGCCACGGCCTCGCCTACCTCGGGGTCGTCGGCGCCGATGGTGCGGTTGTTGTGAAGCAGCTCGTAGACCATGTTGCCCGGGATGATGCGCTCGGGGGCATGGACGAGCCTGACGTCACCGCGGCCGGCCTCGACAAGCAGCGGGCGCACGAAGCGGTCGATGGTGTTGGGAGAAACGGTGGACTCGATGACAAGCACGGCACCCTCGGGGGCGACTTCGAGGACGGTCTTGCAGGCGGCTACGACGTAGCACGGGTCGATTTTCTTGTCGAGCTTATCATAGGGCGTGGGAACCGAGACGATGTAGGTGTCGCAGACCTGGTAGTCAGTGGAGAACTTGATGCCGGCCTTCAGGGCATCGGTGAACAGCTCGTCCAGGCCATCCTCCTTGAAGGTGGTCTTACCAGCGTTGAGAGTAGCGACAAGCTCCTCGTTGTAGTCGGTACCCACGACCTCCACGCCGTGGGAAGCCATCATGAGGGCTGTGGGGAGGCCGATATAGCCGAGACCGATAACGTTAACCATTTGTTATTACTCCTTTTCTAGTTAGCGTTTTTAACAGCGCCTACCAGGCTCAAAAGCATCTGGTCTGCCATTCGTTTGCGTGTATAGTTTTGTTCCATGAAGTTGATCGCAGAAGTGCTCATTCTCGATAGCTCCTCCGCGAGGTCAGAACGGGACGCGAAACACTCAAGCGTTTCAAGATCCTCATCTATGGTGCCGCAGAGGACAATCCCCGCTCCGCTCTCACGAATTAGGTTAGAAGCGTCTCCATCTGGACCTATGTAAAGCACGGGAACTCCGCGCGCAAACGACTGAAAAATCTTGGAAGGTATTGTTCCAGCAAAGCTGTCGCTCTTTTGGAGCGAAACTACGGTCATATCGACATCAGCGTAATAGCGCTCCAGCTCATTCATCGGCATACCATGCATAAGCCTGAGAAAGCCCTGAGAAGACGATGTGAGCTCTGATTCAACTTCAGATCGAGCTGCACCTTCTCCAATTAAAAGATAAGAAGAAGCTAGTCCCTTCTTCGCAAGCGAACCAATGTACTTTACAGTGACAGGGACATCCTGGGATAGGCCCATTGTGCCGAAGTAGCCAAAGCGAAGACAGTTGTTCCAAGCATGGTTGCAGGGGACAAGGTCAGCCCCATTTGGGACAACCGTTATTCTCAACGGCTCAACACCTTCGGCAGCGAGGTCGTCTCTAAAACCTTTAGTAAGAACCACTATGCGATCAGCTGATTTGCAGAACGATAGCTCAAGTGCCTTCATTGCTCTAACTTTGAAACTGGTAGCCGGAGATCCAGTAGCAATCATCTGTTTATAAGTAAGGTCACGAAATTCAACTACTAGAGGTAGTCCATGTTTTTTGGCATAGTGAACCCCAAGCCAAGCAGAAAAGACCGTTCCACAAGTTACAAGTACGACATCATAATCAGTGCCTACCGGAGAATCGTGCTTAAGATTCTTAAGTCCGTTGATTATGAAACTAGCGCCTGCTTCAATTCGCTTTTTAAAACTTGTGTTTGGCTGAATCTTAGAAGCAGAGCGGAAGATGCGAACTCCGCCAATATTCTCAACAGCGAGCTTAGTCATTTCATAGCCATCATAGAGACGCCCGGTCGGATAATTTGGCCATCCAGTAAATACAGTTATCTCATGTCCCAAAGATGCCCAAATTTGAGAGTGATCAGAAGCACGAAATGCGGCAGCAATATTTTCAGGCTTATAGAATTGCGTAAAATATAGAATTTTCAAAATTATCGACCTGTCCTGTGTTTTCCAAACATTGCACCGAAAGTGCCGGTAAAGCATTTCCAATCCATACGGAAGCAACGGTTCCGCACATAACGGAGCTCGATCTTCTGTCGCAAGCCGCTTTCAAATGTCGCGGCATTGCGGTCGGTGGCCTGCCACAGGCCGGTAATGCCCGGCGTGACGCTCAGCAGCTCTTCCTTCTCCTCTTCGGAGAAGTGCTGTTCCAACTCGTCACGCGTGATGGGGCGCGGACCGATCACGGACAGATCGCCCTTGAGCACGTTGAGGAACTGCGGTATCTCGTCGATGGAGCACTTACGGATGAACTGGCCCACCTTTGTGATGCGTGGGTCGTTATCGACCTTGCGCTCCACCTTCCACTGGTGCAGCTGCTCGGGGCTCAGGTACTTCTGCACATCACCTGCATCAGAGACCATGCTGCGAAGCTTAAGCACGCGAATCACCTGGCCTCCCCTGCCCACGCGCTCCTGCGTGTAGACTGGGCAGCCCGGGGACTCCACGCAGATCGCGGCGCAGACACAGGCCATGGGAATCGCCAGCACTGCAGCACACCCGGCGCTGAAGGCTATATCGAACGTTCTCTTGCATATGCGGTAGAAGAGGGTCCCGGTAGGTTTCCTAGGCATGGGCTAGCACCCCGCCAACGGAAAAGTCTCGAGAAATGCCTCTAGCAGGCACCCCCCCCGTTATCATTTCGACGACTGTGAGCGCCACGATCTTCAAGTCGGTGGCCACGCCACGCTTCGCGATATACTCCAAATCGCGGCGGACCATGCCGTCAAAGTCGGTGTCGTTGCGGTCCGTAACTTGCCACCAGCCGGTGATACCTGGCTTAACAGCAAGGCGCTGCAGGTCGTACTCGGTGTACTGCTCAACCTCCCGGGGCAGCGGCGGACGCGGGCCGACGACGGACATCTGGCCCAGGAACACGTTCAGGAATTGCGGGAACTCGTCGATGG
>ERZ840096.1503-NODE-1503-length-24028-cov-5.470070_pt1 | contig 24028 bp, 25 predicted proteins | sample MGYA00519878_ERZ840096 | MGnify/ENA primary metagenome ERZ840096 (study PRJEB31850, sample SAMEA3708865) | human gut metagenome | biome: human gut; feature: human-associated habitat; material: faeces | place: China | collected 2014 ...
CATCGTATACCCATGGGTAATGCGGGCCGCCGGGCCTGCGGCCCCTACGGATTGTGCATGATCATAGCAAAAATAAAATGCGTTCATCGATTCCGTAGGGGTTCCACGCCGGGGAACCCGCAAAACATCGTACACCCGTGTGTAAACCAGGACCTACCGGACCAATTTGCTTTTAATTCGAATAATTGTTATAATTTTCAGAACATATAACGAAAGGACGGTTGTCGTATGCTCCCAACCCGCAAAAATCCCCATTTATCCCACTACGATTATTCCCAAAATGGCTGCTATTTCATTACTCTGTGTACTGAAAAACGAAAAATGCTGCTGGGCAGGATATCTGCGGGAATGATGGAGATGTCGTTTCTTGGGGAACTGGCGGATAAAGAGCTTTCAGTGCTTGGACGATTCTTTGAGGATATAGCCATCTCCGAAAAAGTCATCATGCCCAACCACATCCATTTTATCGTTCGGATCCTGCAATCGGGCAGCCATTCTCCATTGTCCATTGGACGATTCGTGAATCTGTACAAAGGCCGTGTATCCCGAAAGGCCGGATACGCTCTCTGGCAGCGGGGATATTATGAACATATTATACGGACGCCTGACGATTATACCCGGGCAGCCCAGTATATCCGGAACAATCCGGCCCAGTGGTCGTTGGATCAGTACAACAGACAGGAGGAAATGACTGCACAGCGGAATCAGGGACGGATACGGTGAGCAAGCGAATTCCAGCGTTCATCGGTGCCGTAGGGGCTCCACGCCGGGGAGCCCGCAAAGCATCGTATACCCATGGGTAATGCGGGCCGCCGGGCCTGCGGCCCCTACGGATTGTTCGGGATCACAGGAAAACAACATGCGTTCATCGTCACCGTAGGGGCTCCACGCCGGGGAGCCCGCAAAGCATCGTACACCCGTGGATAACGCGGGCCCTACGGGAGTGCCCTGCCAACCATTCAATCCCTTACCCACCTAACCACTTACCCTCCAAATATGCTACAATATCCCCTGTAACTACAATTCGGAAACGAGGTCTTGTTCTCTATGCGTACTTTTTCCCGTACTCTTTGCCGTGCTGTGCTTTTGGGATGCCTGGGGGCCGGTCTTTTGGCTGGGCCTGTATGGGCGGCTCCGGCTTTGCCTCCTGTGCAGGATCCGGGGTCTGCGGCGGCCAAGCCGGTTTCTCCCGTACTGCGGCGGCAGCCGGTGCCACAGTTTACCACCCATTACACGGCAGCCCACCCTGCTTCTCTCCATCCCACTCTCCGCTGGAAACCCATCCTGGGGACGGTGTATTACAATGTAAAGGTACTGCTGCCCAACGGGAGCTCCCTGCCCGATGACCGGACCTATGTGGCCGGATACAACCTGGCTTTGCCTGCGGGCACCCGGGGGGATGTATCGGTGCAGATCCAGTCTTTCGACCTGGACGAAAAACCGGTTTCCGCCCTTTCTCCGGTGGAAAAGGTCCATGTGGATCCGGACCGGAAGACGGCCCTGTATCCGGACCCCATCAGCCAATTCAACAGCGGCAACGGTACCACTCTATTGTACCCGGTGTACAACTGGGTGCCTCTCAACGGGGTGCGGCATTATGAGGTGGAGGTGCTGAAAACCAATGCCGTCTCCCCCACCCGGGAAGCAGCGCCGGACCAGCTGCTGGAACGGGGCAAATCCACCGGATTCGACTGGTATGACGACGAATCCCACTACGCTCCCTACACCATGTACTGGCGGGTACGGGGTATTGACGAAGCCGGGAATCCGGTCAGTCAGTTCTGTCCGCCCCAGCCCATGAAGGTGGATCCGGAAGACAACTGGCAGGTGGGGACCCTGGGGGACAGCATTTCCCACGGGGGCGGGGATCTTTCCTATTCTCCCAGCGATTTTGCCTACAGCTACCAGTATTACCTGCCCTTTGACAGCATCAACCTGGCAGAAAGCGGGGACACCAGCGAGGCTACCCTGGACCGGTTCGACAAGGATGTGGTCCCCTTCCACCCCAAATATCTGATCATCATGACCGGCAGCAACAGCCTCCGTGGCTGGGTCAGCGGGGAAAGCGTCATCAGCGACCTGAAGGGGATCCGGGAAAAATGTGAGGACAACGGGATCACTCCCATTTTCATGACCCTGCCTCCGGTGAATCCGGCCAACATCAAACGGGCCTTTGACGAACCCACCGCCGAAGGATGGCGTGCGGAAATGGCCAAAGTGAACCAGTGGATCCGGAGCCTGCCCTGGTTCATCGACCTGGGGACCCAGTTTGACGAAAATGAAGACCTGCCCACCCGGTACGCCCTGGACGGACTGCATCTGAACTTCCGGGGCAAGCGGCTCATGGCCAAAGCCATTACGGAACAATGGGATGGGATCATGGCCAAAATCCGGATGGCCCGGGAACAGAATCAGGAGGACGAAGAATAAAGGGTACTACCTTTACAATTCTCCATACTTTATGATAGAATATGAAACATATTCTACTTATGCGGCATTGTAAAAATAAAATACTGTATACAGTTTTCTGCTGCATTATAATGAGGGGAGATTTTGTTTATGACCATTCGAATTGGGATCCTGGGATATGGCAATCTGGGACGGGGTGTGGAATGTGCTCTGGAGAAGGCGCCGGATATGGAACTGGCAGCGGTGTTCACCCGCCGGGATCCTGCCCAGGTGAAAATCGCCACGGCCAATGTGCCGGTGGTCAATGTAAAGGATATGGCCGACTGGAAGAACAGCATCGATGTGCTGATCCTCTGCGGCGGCAGCGCTACGGATCTGCCGGTGCAGACTCCGGAAATGGCCGGAATGTTCAACGTGATCGACAGCTTCGACACCCATGCCCGGATCCCGGAACATTTTGCAGCAGTGGACGAGGCGGCCAGGGCTTCCGGCCATTTGGGAATTATTTCCGTAGGCTGGGATCCCGGCCTGTTTTCCCTGGCCCGGCTGTACAGCAACGCCATCCTGCCTGAGGGAAAGGATTACACCTTCTGGGGCAAAGGGGTCAGCCAGGGCCACAGCGACGCCATCCGCCGGATTCCCGGTGTCAAAGACGCCAAGCAGTATACGGTGCCGGTGGAAGCAGCCCTGGAAGCGGTGCGCAGCGGCAGCCAGCCGGAACTGACCACCCGGCAGAAGCACACCCGGGAATGTTATGTGGTGCTGGAAGAAGGGGCCGACCCCAAGGCGGTGGAACAGGCCATTGTGACCATGCCCAACTATTTCTCTGATTATGACACCACCGTCCACTTCATCAGTGAGGAAGAACTGAAGAAGAACCACAGCGGTCTGGCACACGGGGGCTTTGTGATCCGCAGCGGGGTCACCGGGCACCAGGATGAACACAAGCATGTAATCGAATTCAGCCTGAAACTGGATTCCAATCCGGAATTCACCACCAGCGTACTGGTAGCCTACGCCCGGGCCGCCCACCGGCTCCACCAGGAAGGCCGTACCGGCTGCCTTACGGTATTCGACGTGGCTCCGGCCTATCTGATGCCGGAAGACGGCGGGTACCTGCGGGCCCATATGCTGTAAAAAATTGCTCGCCTCCTTAAACTAAAAAAGAACTTCCATCCCCACTGGGACGGAAGTTCCGTGATACCACCCATTTTCATCCGGCTGCTGACCGTTGACCACTGACAAAAAAGAAGGCTGCTGCTCGTTTTTTGCAGCAACCTTCTTTTTTTATGTTTACTTCCGATTCTTGATTTCGTCCTGGAGCTTGGCGATGAATTCGTCCACGGCCATGGCTCCCTGTTCGCCGTTGTCCCGGCTGCGGACGGAAACGGTACCGCTTTCCAGTTCCTTTTCGCCCACAATCAGCATATACGGCACTTTCTTGACCTGGGCTTCCCGGATCTTGTAGCCGACTTTTTCGTTCCGGTCGTCCAGATGGGCCCGGATCTTCTGGCTTTCCAGTTTGTCCACGATCTGTTTGGCGTATTCGTTGAACTTGTCGGTAATGGGCATTACCCGTACCTGTTCCGGAGCCAGCCAGGCCGGGAAGGCACCGGCGTAGTTTTCAATCAGGATACCGATGAACCGTTCAATGGATCCGTACACCACCCGGTGGATCATAACAGGACGGTGTTTCTGGCCGTCTTCCCCGGTGTAGGTCAGGTTGAATTTTTCCGGCAGCAGCATATCCAGCTGGATGGTGCCGCACTGCCAGGTACGGCCGATGGAATCCTTCAGATGGAAGTCGATCTTCGGGCCGTAGAAGGCGCCGTCCCCTTCGTTGATGGAATACTTCAGGCCGAAGTCATCCATGGCTTTCCGCAGGGCATTGGTGGTCATTTCCCAAGTGGCGTCGTCACCCATGGAGTTGTCCGGACGGGTGGACAGTTCGGCGTGGTAGGTCAGGCCGAAAGTGGCGTAGACTTCGTCGAACAGACGGATGGTTTCCTGGATCACGTCTTCGATCTGGTTGGGCATCATGAAGATGTGGGCATCGTCCTGAGTGAAGCAGCGTACACGGAACAGACCGTGGAGAGCGCCGGACAGTTCATGCCGGTGCACCAGGCCCAGTTCGCCTACCCGCAGAGGCAGTTCCTTATAGGAATGAGGTTCGTTGGCATAGACCAGCATGCCGCCGGGGCAGTTCATGGGTTTAATGGCGTAGTCTTCCCCATCGATCTTGGTGAAGTACATGTTTTCCTTGTAATGATCCCAGTGGCCGGAGGTTTCCCACAGCTGCCGGTTCATGATCATGGGGGTCATGACTTCCTGGTAGCCGTATTTGCGGTGCACTTCTCTCCAGTAGTCGATCAGGGTGTTCCGGATGATCATGCCGTTGGGCAGGAAGAAGGGGAACCCGGGGCCGTACTCGCTGAGCATGAACAGCCCCAGCTGTTTGCCCAGTTTCCGGTGGTCACGTTTTTCAGCTTCTTCCATCATGTGCAGGTAGGCTTCCAGATCTTCCTTGCTGGCAAAAGCCGTGCCGTAGATCCGCTGGAGCATCTTGTTGTGTTCATCCCCACGCCAGTAGGCACCGGCAATGCTCATGAGCTTGAAGGCTTTTACCCGGCCGGTGGAAGGGCAGTGAGGGCCGGCACACAGGTCGGTGAAGTCTCCCTGGGTATAGGTGCTGATCACGGCATCTTCCGGCAGGTCTTCGATCAGTTCCACTTTGTAGGGTTCATCTTCGGCCTTGAATTTGGCCAGGGCTTCCGCTCTGGGCAGTTCTTTCCGGACCAGAGGATAGTTGGCTTTGATGATCTTGCTCATTTCCTTTTCAATGGCACGCAGGTCATCGGGAGTGAATACATGCTCACTGTCCAGGTCGTAATAGAAACCTTTTTCAATGGCAGGGCCGATGGCGAACTTGGTGCCCGGGAACAGGTGCTGGATGGCCTGGGCCATTACATGGGAAGCGGTGTGACGGATGGCATGGAGCCCTTCTTCACTGTCCGGGGTAATGAATTCCACCTTGGCATCATGATCCAGGGTATCGCTCAGGTCCTTGTTTTCCCCATCCACCTTGGCCAGGAGAGCGGTCTTCCCCAGTTTCTGGTTCAGGCTCTTGGCGATGGACAGCAGGGAGCTGCCGGCTTCGAATTCTTTTACGCTGCCATCCGGCAGGCTTACTTTAATGTTGGACATATTGATTTCCTCCTTGATAGTACCAGCAAGATCAGGACGGACATACAAAAAGACCCGTCCCTCACAGGGACGGGCCATAAGCTCGCGGTTCCACCCTTATTGAACTGACCGTGGCCAGTTCCACTCGGCATCCTTTAACGCAGGATATACGATCTTGCCTACTTTGTTCAGCAGATGGCTCCCAGGTGGTTGACTGTCATTTGTTTCCGCGCCCTTCTCAGCTTCCGGGCTTCTCTGTACTGTTGCCCTGACAGGTTGTCCTCGTCATTGCCATTGGCTTTTTGAAATTGTTTACATTATACCACCGGGGAAAAGTTTGTCAAGGAAATTTTAATATTCTTCCTGGGCTTCCCGATGGTTGAACCGGTCCTGTTCCTCTTCGATGATCTGCACCATGTCGGCGGCGCAGGTTTCCCGGTCTTTGTAGCCTTTTTCCTTCCAGTCCTTGGACATTTCCCAAGCCAGTTCTTCGATTCCCTGATCCATGGTTTCCTCCTTGTACTGCAGCTTTACCACAGGCTCAGCTGCTGGCCTTCGTTCTTTCCTTCCATTTTCTGCCGCACCTTTTCCAGGAACGCCTCCAGGGAGGGATACTGGCGGGCAGCGTCTTCTTTCAGTTTCCGGAAACAGGTTTCCGTGGTCTCCACGTCGCTGAGAGCCCGGTGGGCTTCCTTGTTCTCCACCTTGTACCAGGCGGCCAGATTGTTCAGCCGGTGATGGTCCCACAGGGGGAACAGGGTCTGGGCCATGGGCAGCACATCCACCCAGTCGTTGGCCAGAGGCCGGTACAGCTGGGTCTGGAACTGCTGCTGGAGAAACCCCATGTCAAAGCCCACATTGTAACCCACCGCCACCCGGCTGCCCTGGAATTTTCCAAAGGCTTCCAGGGCCTGCCGGGGCTGGGGCGCAGCTGCCAGCATATCGTCAGTGATGCCGGTGAGCTGGGTGATGAAGGGAGAAACGTAATGGCCGGACAAAGGAGTCCGGGGCTGGATCAGGGTGGAAAAAGTCCTCCCCCGCTTCCCCCGGACCACTTCCAGGGCACCGATTTCAATAATCTGGTCCCGTTCCGGATCCAGGCCGGTGGTCTCCAGATCCAATACCACATAGTTTTCGGGAAAAGCCACCAGACTCTTCCCGGTGCCGGGCAGCGTACCGGCAAAATTGTCCTTTTTTCTCATAGGTCTCCTGCATCAGCCGAAGAGCCGGGCCAGGAATCCCTTTTTCTTTTCGTACGGTTCCACCCGGTAGCTGGTGACCTGGTAACCGGTCTGGTCAATGACCTTCCGGATCTTTTCTTCCGGAATAAGTTCTTTGGCCACAATGTCCGTTTCCTTTTTGGAACGGGAGGAAGAGACGGAATCCACCGGGAACGCATTCCGGATGGCTTCGTTGATATGGGATTCACACATGCCGCAGGCCATGCCTTCGACACCAACAATCATTTTTACCATAATAGACCTCCTGCTGGAACACCCTATACCTCGTATGGGTATTCCGCAGGGTTAATTATAGAAGTTTTGTAGGATTTGTCAAGGGTCAGTCCTTTTTCAGCAGTTTTTCCAGTTCCGGCATCACATCGAACAGATCCCCCACAATGCCGTAATGGGCAAACTGGAAAATAGGGGCATCAGGACTCTTGTTTACGGCAATGATCAGCCCGGCGTCCTGGATCCCCAGTTTGTGCTGGATGGCCCCGGAAATCCCCAGGGCGATGTAGATCTTGGGGGCGATTTTCTTGCCAGTGACCCCCACCTGCCATTCATAGGGTGCCCAGCCTGCGTCCACCAGAGGTTTGGAAACCCCGAAAGCGGCGCCGATCCGTTTGGCAAAGGCCTGGACTTCCCGCATCCCTTCTTCGTTCTGGACGCCCCGGCCAGCCCCTACCACCATATCCGCCGTATCCAGGTCCAGCACTTTCTTCAGCTGTTCCAGAGACGTGAAATCCAGCACCTTCACAGCGGGACTGGCTTCAGCATTATCAAGGGGCACCGGGAAGATTTCCCCTTTCCGGGTTTCATCCTTGGGGTTGCCGTGGAAGATCTTGTCGCTGACCGTACCCAGCTGGGGCCGGGTGGTGGTCTGGATCTTCACGAACAGTTTGCCGGTGTAGGCGGGACGGATCCAGGTGAGGGTATCATCCTCCCCTTCGTACCGCACATCGATGCAGTCCGCCACCAGCCCTGCCTCCAGCCGGGCAGACAGCCGGCCGCCCAGGTCACGGCCATTGGGAGATGCACCGATGAACAGCACACTGGGAGTATACAGGCTCAGGGCTTTGGCCACCGCTTCCGTATAAAGGGTTCCATCAAAAGCGGCCAGACTGGGGGCCTGGAGCAGGGCCACCCCATCGGCTCCGTAGGCAATGGCTTCCCGGGCCGCTTCTTCCAGATTGTCCCCGGCCAGGATGCCCAGCACCTGATTGGGACGGGCGGCCGCCAGCTGGCGGGCTTTCCCCAAAAGTTCCACACTGAGGGAGGTGAGCCTGCCGTCAGAGGTTTCCAGATAGACTCCGATATTGTTTTTCCATTCCATGATAACGCCTCCTTACAGCAGGTTCTTCTTCCGCAGTTCGTCCACCAGATTGGCGGCAGCTTCCACCGGGGTGGCTCCCTGGATCATGGTGCCCACCGGCTGAGGTTCCGGAGCGAACAGTTCCGTAACCTTGGTGGCGGAGCCGGCCTTCCCGGCTTTTTCCGGAGCCAGGTCGATGTCTTCCAGACGCCATACCGGGAACACGGCCTTTTTCGCGGCCATTTTGCCCCGGATGCCGGGAGTCCGGGGATTCCCGCATTTTTCCGTTACGGAGATCACTGCCGGCAGAGCCGCCTGGAGGGTTTCCACCCCGCCCCGGTTCAGCCGGCGGATGGTGGCCTGGCCGTCCTTTACTTCCAGTTCATCTGCATAAGAAAGCAGGGTCATGCCAAGCCGCTGGGCCAGGGCCGGAGGGATTTGCCCGGTGTCCCCGTCCGTGGAACGCTTCCCGGCCAGCACCAGGTCCAACGGTCCCAGTTTGGCCAGGGCCGCTGCCAGGATCTGGCCGGTAGCCAAGGTATCGGACCCGGCCATCCGTTCATCGGACAGCAGGATCCCCTTGTCCGCCCCCAGAGCGATCCCTTCCCGGAGGATGTCACTGGCCAGGGCAGTGCCCATGGTCACAAGGGTTACCGTGCCCCCTTCCTGGTCCTTCAGGGCCAGGGCCGCCTCGATGGCGTGGAGGTCAACCGGGTTCAGCATGGAAGGTGCCCCCACACGGACCAGGTTGTTGTCCCCGGACAGCTGGATATCCGAAACGGCAGGTACCTGTTTCACCAATACAGCGATATTCATAATGCAGCCTCCTTTATGAAAAAAATATTGTTTTATCAGTCTATAGTGATTATACTATGAATTCGAAGTTATCGCAACTGATAATTATTATTGATTCAGTACCACCGGGTCATGGGCAGGCTGTTGTTGTTCCCTTTGGTCATGAGCACCTGGTGGATGTCGATGTAGCCAATCTGAAAGGCCGCTGCACAGCCGCACAGGTACAGATCCCACATCCGTACAAAGGAAGGATCCTTCCACCGGGCCACCTGTTCGTGGACCTTGCAGAAGTTCTTGTACCAGCACAGAAGGGTCCTGCAGTAATGGCGGCGGAGACTTTCCACATCCAGCACCCGGAAATCCGCATCATAGGCATGGTGGATCAGTTCTCGGAGGGAAGGCAGGGTGCCCCCCGGGAAGATGTATTTCCGGATCCAGGGATCGGACACCACTTCATCGTGTCCGGTAATGGTATGGAGCAGGAAGATTCCCCCCTGTTTCAGCAGATGGTTCACTGTTTCCATATAGGTGGAATAGTTGGAACGGCCCACATGTTCCATCATCCCCACGCTGACCACCCGGTCGAACTGGAGATCCTTGGCTTCCAGGTCCCGGTAGTCCGTCAGTTCGATGGTCACCTGGCCCTCCAGGCCCAGGGCCTTGATACGTTCCTGGCTCTTTTTCCACTGTTCTTTGCTGAGGGTGCAGCCATAGCCCTTCACTCCGTACTTTTTGGCCGCCTCCAGCAACAGGAAGCCCCAGCCGCAGCCAATGTCCAGCAGGGTCATCCCCGGCTTCAGGTACAGCTTCTGGAGGATGTAGTCCACCTTGTTCCGCTGGGCCTGTTCCAGGGTATCTTTGTCGGACTTGAAATAGGCGCAGGAATAGCTCATGGTGGGATCCAGCCACAGTTTGTAGAAGTCATTCCCCAGATCGTAGTGGGAGGACACTTCTTTGGCCTGGTCCTGTTTCTTTTCCGACATGTACAGGATGTTCCGGAGACTGTTCCGGTCCAGGGAGAACCGGTCCGCCTGTTCCAGCAGGGTGCAGAGCATGTGGAACAGGTCCCCCTTCACTTCGATGTCTCCCCGCATGTAGGCCTCCCCCAGAGCCAGTTCCGTGGACTCCAGCAGGGCCTTTTGGGGAATGTCTTTGTGGATGATCAGGGTGAATTCCGGCTTCCCCTCACCAATGGTATACTCCTCCCCATGGATCTGGACATTGAAACAGTGCTTGTCAAAATGCCCCAGATAATAAAGGAGAAAATGATCCATCATTTTATGAAGCAGCATGACAACAGGACTCCCTTCTGCAATATGGAAATATTCATTGTTTACCCTATATTATAACACTTTTAAGCGGACAAGAGACTAAGTGGCTAAGTGGTTAAGTGAAAAGGAACGCTGATAACAATAATATTCGAAAAGGATTGATATAATTTTTCTTTCGTAACCCTATTGACAGTATACTGTATCCATGGTATCATTTCATCCATAGTCAACAAACGCCGAAACGTGATGACGCAGACTAGTACGCCTGAATCCCTGCTCCAGAGAGCTGCCGGTTGCTGCGAGGCAGTGGATGGGACGGGCCGAACTGCCTGCTGAGCGGCTGGACCGAACCTGCAGTAGGTCCCTCCGGGAACTCCCGTTACAGAGCATGGATATCGCCACCGGCCGTATCCGAGAGCGCGTCCCCAGGACGAAACAGAGTGGTACCGCGGAAGGATCCAACGCCTTTCGTCTCTTTGCTGCCAATGCAGAGAGACGGAAGGCGTTTTCGTTTCTCTGGAAACTGTCATTCCAAGGAGGAAACAATCATGATCAACGGAACATCTGCCATCAAAGGGGCCTCCCTCTCCCTGTGCTTTTCGGTGGGAGCGGTGCTGTTCAGTTCTCACGCGGGAGGCGGGTTCGCCACCGGCAACCAGGAAAACGTCTACTTCATCAGCCTGGGCTGGCTGGGCCCCATTACCGCCATTGTAACCATGCTCCTGTTCACCCTCACCATCAAAGAGGCCATGAACATGTACAACAGCCGGCACCTCACCAGCTACCGGCAGCTTTTCCAGAATCTGTACCGGCCGGTACCCGGCATTGAATTCCTTTTTGAAGGGTTTTTCTACATCATGGTGCTCATGGCCGTATCCGCCACCATTTCCGGGGCCGCCTCCGCCCTGGCCGCCCAGACGGGGCTCAACTACTATACCGGCATCGGTGTGGTGGGCGCCGTGATCTTTGTACTGACCATTTTCGGGGCTGACCTGGTCCGCCGGGCCACCACCTACATGGGCATTGCCATCCTGGCCATGGCCATTACCATTTTCTCCGTGGGCATCGCCATGGGCGGCCAGGTGGAAGGCACCCGGTTCTTCCTGGATGCCATGGCCCAGGATTTTGCCGTTAACGGCTTTGCCAAACTGCCCACCGCCATTCTCCACGCTTTCACCTATTCCGGTTTCCAGTGCGTGGTGATCCCCACCATGATCGTGGTGGGCACCCCTCTGGTGACCCGGAAGAACTGTGCAGATTCCATGTGGATGTCCTTTGCCATGAACGCCACCGCCCTCACCATGGCCGTGTGCATGCTCCTGGGCTGGACCGGGGTCTACGGCAGGACGCCCCTGCCCACTCTCATGAGCCTGAAAGCCATGGGGATGCCCTGGCTGACCCTTCTCTATTCCGTAACCCTCATGCTCTGCCTGATCTCCACCGGGGTGACCACGGTGTTCGGATTCACCGCCCGTTTCTCTGAAATGGACTGCCTGAAAAAGATCACCGGCAGCGCCGTAAAGCGGTCCGCTCTGGTGACTCTGTTCATTATCTGCCTGTCCATGACCGTTTCCATGGTGGGTCTGACCAACATCATCAAATACGGGTATGGCTACTGCGGCTACCTGGCCATTGCCATCATCATCGTCCCCTTCCTGACCATCGGCCGGGCCAAAAACAAGCGCTACGCCGCTGACCAGGAATACCGGGAACGGATCGACGCCATGAACCAGTATCCGGGAATGGAAGAAGCGGAAGTGGAGGAAGCATAAAAAAAGGGGATGTTGCACGCATATTTTTCACGTGCAACATCTCCTTATTTATGCCCCAAAGGGAAAGTTGAAAATCCCTATAGGTCCTTTTTTCCACTGGTATGAGGTGTCGTTCAGGGCAAAAACCGCATGCTCTCCCCACTTGTTCATGCCCAGCACTGTCAACGAAGCGGGCCGGATGTCGAAGGATATCTGTTTTTCCGCCACTTCTTCGATACTCAGCCCCAGCCAGGCAAACAGGATGTTCTGGATGGTTCCCTTGTGGGACACGATGATCAGGTCCCGGCTTCCCTTTTCCAGTTCCCTGAACCCCTGGATGGTCCGTTCATAGAAGGTCCGCCGGGTCTCTCCTCCGTCATAGTTCACATGATCCAGCTCCCGGCCGGTTTCCGGCGGGTGGTAAAAGGCCAGGGCCTCTTTTTTGTTCAGCCCCGCTGCCTTTCCGTTGTTCTTTTCCCGGAGGAAGGAAAAACATTCCACCGGTTCTGCTCCCAGCTTCCGGGCAATGATTTCCGCTCCCGTCCGGGCCCGCTGCAGGTCGCTGGATACGATCCGGGGCAGGCTGCGGCCGGAAAAATCCCAGGCCAGGCAGTCCGCCAGCTGCTGGAACTGTTTCTGTCCCAGCACTGTGAGAGCCGAATCCGTCCAGCCCCCGGTCAGTTCTTTCACATGATGATCCGCTTCCCCGTGCCGAATCAGTAAAATCATAATGACATCCTTCCTTAGATGTACCGTTTCAGGGTAATGGCATACCGTCCCTTTTTGGTGGTCCCCCGGACTTCCGCCAGTTCCACCCGGCCCCGGGACCGGAAGGAGATCACATCCCCCTCCTTCACCGTCTGGGAAGGACTTTTGGCGTCCTGCCAGTTCAGCTTCACGTTCTGGCCCTTGATCTCATCCGCCATCCGGCTCCGGGATACCCCATAGCCGCTGGCCGCCACCGCATCCAGCCGCAGGGCCGCCACCGTGGCGGAAATCAGCTTGATCTTCTGTTCCTTTTCCTTCAGGTCCGTCAGGGGGATCTCTTTCACTTCCACCGTGGCTGCCCCGATTTTGGTCAGGTTGCTCAGGATGAAATCCACCATGGGGGTATCAACCACCAGCTGGGCTCCTTCGTCGATGAACACAATGTCCCCCAGGATTTCCCGTTTGCAGCCCAGGCCCATGAAGGCCCCCAGCACATCCCGGTGGCCGATGTCATAATACCGTTTGTCCCAGAGGATTTCCAGGGCCGTAATGGCAAAATCCGGCTGGCCGTAGAATTCGTCCGCAATGAAGGCCACCTTCTGCCGTTCGGCATTCTGGAAGCCTCCGTTCATTTCATACCGTACCTGGGGATAGTTGGCGGCAACGATTTCCGCCACATTCTGGCCGTGGGGATCCAGGAACCCGGATACCCTGGCCCGCCGGCTTTTCCGGGCCCCTTCCGCCAGATCCAGCAGCTGGGCTGCCAGTTCCGCATCCCCGCTGGCCTTGAAATACCGTAATACTGTTTCCCGTTGTTGTGTGGTGTTTGCCATGTTATTTCTTCAATGCGGCACTCCGGTCCAGGACCGCCTGCACCGCATCGTAAAACGCTCCTCTCACTCCGTGGTTTTCCAGGGCCTTGATCCCTGCAATGGTAGTGCCTCCGGGGCTGGTCACCTGGTCCCGGAGCTGGGCAGGATGGAGCCCGGTCTTCAGGCCCATGACGCCGCTGCCGGCCATGGTCTGGGCCGCCAGTTTGATGGCAAGTGCCCGGGGCAGGCCAGCCATGACACCGGCATCTGCCAGGGCATCCATGACCACAAAGAAATACCCGGGGCCGCAGCCGCTGATGGCGGTAATGGCTTCCATGGCCTTTTCGTCCACCCGGACCGTTTCCCCACAGGACTGGAAAATGGCTTCCGCAGCGTCCATCACTTCTGGAGCCACCTTTCCGTCCGCCGTCAGGGCCGTCATCCCCATCCCCACAGACAGAGGGGTGTTGGGCATGGAACGGATTACCGGATGGCCGGGCACCAGGGCGTGGAGCATGGCCAGGTCATAGCTGCCCATAATGGACAGGATGGTGGCCTTCTCCGGCAGGGCTGCCACCAGGTCAGCAGTTACCGCTTCTTTGGCCATCTGGGGCTTCACCGCCAAAATCACCAGATCCGCATCCGCAGCCGCGGCACTGTTGTCCCCGGTTACCGGGATCCCGTAGGTTTCTTTCAGATAAGCCTGCCGTTTGGCAGTGGGCACAGCAGCGGTCAACTGTTCCTTCCGGACCAGGCCTCCCTGGAGGATGCCCTTCAGGATGGCTTCCCCCATAGCGCCGCAGCCGATGAAAGTGATTTTACTGATACCGTTTATCGTTGCCATGGATCATTGCTCCCTTCCGATCCAAAATTGGTGTTTTCCGTGTCGATATCCACATTGGGAGGCGCGCATACCAGCAGATTCCGGCCGATTTTCCGCAGGGTCCCATCCAACGCATAGATGGTGCCGCTGATAAAGTCGATGATCCGTTTCCGCACGTCCGCATCCGTATCCTCGAAATTGATCACCACCGGCTGGTTCTTGCACAGGTAGTCCGCCATTTTCTGGGAATCATTGAAGTCGATGGGCTCGATGACCACCACGCTCACCGGATTCCGGTTCACCGGCATGGACAGCACCTTGTCCCCGGTCCGGCTGGAAGACGTTTCCTCCCGGGAAGAGTCCGCCGTGCTGTCGTAGTCCTTGTCGAACACTTTGTCGTAAGGTTTTTCATAGGTCTTTTCGTAGGGTCTGTCATATTTGTCATACTCCCGGTCGGAACTTTTGTCCCGCCAGGTGCCTGCCGAGCCGCTGCCGAACATGGGGACCACTTTCCCCTCATCCTGCTGCTGGGTTTCCATGGTTTCGTCCGTTTCCTGCTTGTCTTCTCCGTTGACCAGGCCAAAATATTCCAAGAGCTTGCTGATTTTTTTCATACGATCCACCATTTCTGTTTAAAATTTTAAAGAGTAGTCCCGGGCTCCAAAGAGAGCGGAACCCACCCGTACTTCGTTGGCCCCTTCTTCCACGGCGATCCAGTAGTCGTGGGTCATGCCCATGGACAGGATATCCACCGGAGAATCCGGCAGGGCATCCTTCAGGAACAGGAAATCCCGGTAACCGGCAGCAAACACCGGACGGGTCTCTTCCACCTGATCCGTGGCCTGGGCGATCACCATGACCCCCCGGATCCGGATGTGAGGGTAATTCTTCAGTTCCGGCACCGCCGCCCGGAAATCTTCCGGGGCAAAGCCGCTTTTCTGTTCTTCTCCCGCTTCGTTGATCTGGAGCAGCACATCCTGGATCTTGTCCAGTTCCGCCGCCGCTTTTTCCAGATGGTTCAGCAGCTTCAGGCTGTCCACGCTTTCAATGAGGCAGAAATGCTCCACCGCGTGTTTGGCCTTGTTGGTCTGGAGATGGCCGATCAGGTGCCAGTTGCCCCCCGGCGGCAGTACCGCCTGTTTGTGCATGGCTTCCTGGACCCGGTTTTCCCCGATCTCCGTAAGACCGGCTGCCAGGGTTTCCGTGACGATTTCCGCCGGATGGTTCTTGGTCACCGCCAGGATGGTCACTTTGTCCCCGGTGGCCTTGGGTTCTGTCCGCTTGCCCAGAGCTTCCTGGATCCTGGCTTCCACGGCCGCAATATTATCCTTCAACATGGGTATCCCCATCTCCTTTATTTTCGATAGATCACCGCATACAGGCGGCCTGTTTTCCCCTTTTCCGCCCGGTAGGAGAAGAACCGGTCCTTGTGACAGCTGGTGCAGCAGTCCGCCCGGTAAATCTGTTCCCGGGGCACCCCTGCTTCCAGCAGTTCCAGGGTGTTCAGCTGCCACAGATCCAGCATGTAGTGGCCGGGTCCGTGAGGGGTCAGGCAGGAGGGATATTCCGCCGCCCGGTCCGCCACTTCCTGGCCCACTTCATAGCAGCAGGGACCGATGGAAGGGCCGATGCCCGCCACCACATCCCCAGGCTCTGTGCCAAAGGCTTCTTTCATCACATTCAGGGCATGGGGGACGATTTTCCCTACACTGCCCCGCCAGCCGCCGTGGACGGCTCCCACCGCACCGGTCCGGGTATCCGCCAGCAAAATGGGCACACAGTCCGCATAGGAAATCAACAGAGGCAGCCGGTGACAGTCCGTGACCATCCCGTCGGTTTCCGGGATGGCATCAGCCAGAGTCAGGGTGCCTTTCCCTGCATCCCGTTCCGTCACCACCGCCACATGGGTGCTGTGGACCTGCTGACAGGCCACTGCCCGTTCCAGGGGAAAATCCAGGGCCGCCGCCATTTTCTGCCGGTTAGCCAGTACCTTCTCCCGGTCATCTCCCACGTTGTAACTCAGGTTCAGTCCACCTGGGAACAGGGAACTGCAGCCCCCTGTCCGGCAAAGGAATCCGTGGACCACACCCCACTGTTTCCAGGCAGGAAAACAGCCCCATTCCACACCTTTCGCTTCTGCAAAGGCAAAATCAGCCATCTTTCCCACCTCATTGGTCAAATTTTTCCTGCACAGCAGGAAATCCTGGAAAGAACTTCCAGCAACCCTCATTGTACTGTTTTTTTACTGGTTTGTAAACGTTAAAGCACAGCTTCCATCCTTTGGATCATGGTTTCCAGGACTTTCAGCCGGGCAAACAGTTTATTGTTGGCTTCCACCACAGTCCAGGGTGCGCCTTTGGTATCGGTCCGATAGAGCATTTCGTTCACCGCATCCACATAGGCATCCCATTTGTCCCGGTTCCGCCAGTCTTCCGGGGTGATCTTCCAGGTTTTGTTGGGGTCGTTCTCTCGGGCCTGGAACCGTTTCAGCTGTTCTTCCGAATCGATCTGCATCCAGAACTTCTGGACGATGATTCCCTGCTTCACCCACTGGGCTTCCATATCGTTGATTTCCTCATAAGCCCGGCGCCATTCGCTGATTTTGGCAAAGCCTTCCACCCGTTCCACCAGCACCCGGCCGTACCAGGTCCGGTCGAAAATGGCAATTTCTCCCGGAGCCGGCAGTCTGGTCCAGAACCGCCAGAGATAATGGAACTGTTTTTCCCATTCGTTGGGGGCACTGACCGGGTTCACCCGATAGCCCAGAGGGTCGAAGGATTCAGACAGCCGTTTGATGGCGCCCCCTTTGCCCCCGGCATCCTGGCCTTCAAAGGCCACAATGGTGCTGATTTTCCGTTTGGCCAGTTCAAACTGGAGTTCCCCCAGCCGTTTCTGGTATTTTTTCAGCTTTTTGCTGTATTCTTCCTGTTCCATGGGCTGGTAGGGCGTGTACCCGGACAGGATATCCGGAATGGTCAGTTCCCTGGCCGGGCCTTTTTCCGGATCCACCGGACGCTCCCGGTCCTTCAGGGCTTCTTCCAGGGCGGTGATCAGCACCCGGAAGACCGCTTCCGTACCGGTCCGTTTGTCTTCCATGGGGACGATGTGCCAGGGGGCCAGATCCGTATTGGTGGCCGCCAGCATGTCTTCGTACACATCCCGGTATTTGTCGTAGTCGGCTCCTTCGATGCCTCCCGGTGCCAGTTTTTCCCACCGGCTGCCCATGGTTTCCTGGCCCTTTTCCATGTTTTCCTTCTGTTTCTTCTTGGAAATGTGGGTGAAGATCTTCACCAGCACATAGCCCCCCTGGACCAGTTCCTTTTCGAAACTGTTGATTTCGTCAAAACTTACGTTGTACCATTCGGAAGCCTCGTCCGGATCCCCCACTGCATGTTCGTTTCGCAGGAAATACCAGGCCCGGTGATGGATGCAGATCTGCCCGGCCGGTGGCAGCTCCTTCCAGAACTGGAGGAAGAACGGGCTCTCCTTCTGTTTTTCCGTGGTCTTGGAGGCAGAATACACCCGGAACCCCCGGGGGTCCAGGGCATGGATCACCTTGCTGATCAGCTGGCTCCGCCAGGAGGCCCGGAACCCTTCAAACAGCACGAGCACCGGGATCTTGGCATCCCGGACTGTCCGCTGGAGGAATCCCAGACGGTTTTCTTCCTCTGCTATTTTTTCTGCGTATGCTTCTTTGGAAATTTTCGTTTTCAGATCGATTTTGTCCAGCATAGGGACCCCTTCTTTCCCGAAATTCCATATTTCTCTTATTATAACACGAAAAGGGTGCTGCAACAGATTGCAGCACCCTTGGGAAGAAGCAAAATTATTTGATCTTGTTGGGGCAGTCGCCAGTTTCAGCCAGATCCTTCAGGTTCTGGTAGGAAACTTCCACCATGTTCTTTACGGCTTCATCGGTGTAGGAGCCCAGATGCGGAGTAATCAGGACTCTGGGATACAGGTCAACCAGCTTTTCGAACAGCGGGTTTTCCAGTTTCTGGCCTTCCAGGTCTTTCCCGAATACGCTGGCTTCCCCATCCAGAACGTCGCAGCCGTAGCCGCCCAGTTTGCCGCTTTCCACAGCTTCGATGACAGCTTCGGTATCCACCAGCTGGCCGCGAGCGCAGTTCACCAGGATGGCACCGTCTTTCATCTTCTTCAGGAAGTCGCGGGTAACCACAGCGCCGTTTTCTTTGATGTACGGAGCATGGATGGTGATGATGTCGGATTTCTCCAGGACTTCATCCAGGGAAACCTGGGTGCAGTAGTCTTCGATCCCTTTAATTTCGAAAACGTCTTCCCCGATAACGGTAGCGCCCATGCCGTGGAAGATCTGAGCAGCCACACGGCCGATCCGGCCCAGGCCAACAACACCCACGGTGCAGTTCCGGACTTCTTTGGAGAACATGAAGGCATCAACCTTGAAGTTCTTCTTGGAAGTACGGGAAGTGGTGTAAGCGGTATGACGCAGCAGCATCATAGCCTGGGTTACAGCCAGTTCAGCAATGGCGTTGGGGGAATAACGGGGAACGAAAGCCATGGGGAAGCCCAGTTCCTTGGCATATTCCTTATCGATATGATCCGTGCCGGCGGTACGGGTCAGGATGTATTTTACGCCCAGTTTCTTGTAGATGTCCAGGTTCTGTTTATTGGCGAAGCAGTTGCCCCGCAGGATTACTGCGTCAAAGCCAGCAGCCATTTCGGCAGTTTCTTTCGTATTCAGATAATCAGGGACACATTTGATGTCGTAACCGAATTCCTTGTTGCAGGCCTCAAAAATCGGCAGTTCTACATCTCTTACACCATAACATAAAACCTTCATATCAATACCTCCTATAATGGGAAACACACAATTTGGGCAACCCGGAATGGTTCCGTCTGCCCGCTGACTACATTGTAGCATGGAAAAGAAAATTTTCCAATGTTTTTCGTATTTTGTATACAAATTGCGTGAATATTTTGTGGAAGCAAAAAGGCTGCTGCTTCTGCAGCAGCCTTCTGCCCGCAGACAAAAAGAACGGCAGGGAAAGGGATGGGGCCTTTCCCTGCCGTTCTTCCTTTGGCCGCTGACCGTTGACGGGGCTGCCTCCGCAGCCCCTTATCACCGGTTCCTTTCCTTCATGGCCCGGTCGATATCCCGTTTGGCAGCCCGGTCGGCCATGGCCTGGCGCTTGTCGTAGAGTTTCTTCCCGGTGGCCAGGGCCAGTTTGCACTTCACCAGCCCGTGGCTGAAATACAGCTGCAAGGGCACCAGGGTAAAGCCCTTTTCCTTGGTCTTCCCGATCAGTTTCTGGATCTCCCGTTTGTGCATCAGCAGCTTCCGGTCCCGGAGAGGATCCACGTTGAACCGGTTCCCGTGCTCATAGGGACTGATGTGGAGGTTGTACAGGTACACCTCGCTGGTTTTGGTCACTGCCGCATAGGAATCCTTCAGGTTGGCCTTGCCCTGACGGAGGGATTTCACCTCCGTGCCGGTGAGCACGATGCCGGTTTCATAGGTTTCGTGGATGTTGTAGTCATGCCTGGCTTTCCGGTTTTCTGCGATTACCTTCACTGGCTTTTCCATGTTTCCGATCCCTTCTTCTCCGCCGCCGGCGGTTGTTTTTCTTTTTGGTGGAACTGCTGTTCCCAGCGCCCTTTGCCGTGTCCTGGGGCACCAGCTGGCTCAAAGAGGCTTCTTTGCCTTTTTGGGCCGTGTTCTTTTTCTTCTTCCGGCTGCGGCTGCGGCCGCTCTTTTTCCCGGATTCTTTCCGGTCTCCAGACTTCCGGCCGGTGGTGTCGTTCCGCAGCTTCCCGGTGGCAATGCCGGTCTTGGTCTTTTTCTGCCGTCCCAGTTCCCGGCGCATCTGATCCGCCGCTTCCGGGCTCAGGCCGGCCAGGACGAAGTCAATCTTCCGTTCTGCCACATCCACCTGGAGCACCTGGATTTTCACCTGGTCCCCCAGACGGTACCGGTTCCCCAGATGCTGTCCGATCAGGGCGTACTGACCCTCGATATAGTCATAATAGTCGTCCGTCAGGCTGGATACATGGACCAGGCCTTCCACCCCGTTGTCCAGTTCCACAAAGAACCCGAAGGAGGACACCCCGGAAATGGTCCCGGTGAATTCCTGACCCACAAACTGGAGCATGTATTCGGCCATTTTCAGATCCACCGTCTGCCGTTCCGCATCGATGGCCCCCCGTTCCCGGATGGAACAGTGGGAAGCCACCAGGCTCAGCCGCTGGGTCCGCTCTTCCGCCTGCTGCCGGGTCAGCCGTTCCCCATCCAGCTGCCGGCGCAGGAGCCGGTGGACCATCAGATCCGGATACCGGCGGATGGGAGAGGTAAAGTGGGTGTAGAAGTGGGCTGCCAGGCCAAAATGGCCGATGTTTTCCGTCTGGTACACCGCCTGGCGCATGCTCCGGAGAGCCACCGTGGAAATCAGCTTTTCTTCCGGCTTGCCGGCCACCTTGTCCAGGGCCCGCTGGAGATCCTTGGGGCGCATTTTTTCTTCCACCTTCAGGGTGACCCCGAAGAGAGCCATGAGCTTGGCCAGGTTCTGGATCTTTTCCGGATCCGGCAGGTCGTGGACCCGATAGATGAAGGGCCGTTTGTGCTTGGCCATGAACCCGGCCACCGTTTCGTTGGCCGCCAGCATGAATTCTTCGATCATCATTTCCGCCACGGAACGTTCCCGCTTCACAATGGCCACCGGGTGCTTCTGCTCATCCAGCAGCACCTTCTGTTCCGGCAGTTCGAAGTTGATGGCGCCCCGGCGTTCCCGTTTCTTGTGGAGTACCTGTTGGAGCCGTCCCATATCTTCCAGCATGGGGACGATATCCGCATATTTCTTCCGCAGGGCTTCGTCCTGGTCCACCAGGATGGCCCGTACATCCGGATAGTTCATCCGGTGGTGGTTGTTGATCACACTGGGTGCAATGGTAAAGGAAATGGTCCGGCCGGTTTTCCCGTCAAGGAGCATTTCGCAGGCCATAGTCAGCCGGTCTTCCCCTTCGTTCAGGCTGCAGATGCCGTTGCTCAGTTCCACCGGCAGCATGGGCAGCACCCGGTCCACCAGGTACACACTGGTGCCCCGTTCATAGGCTTCCTGATCCAGCAGGGAGTGGGGCTGCACATAATAGCTTACATCGGCGATATAGACCCCCAGGAAGTAGTTGTCCCCCTGTTTTTCCACATACACTGCATCGTCCAGATCCTTGGAATCCACTCCATCGATGGTGATGATGTTCCAGTCCCGCCGGTCCAGACGGTTCTGGATCTCCTTCTTTTTGATCTTCTGCTCCACTTTTTCTGCCGCTTCCTGGACAGGAGCAGGGAATTTGGTGGGCAGGTCGTTGTCTTTGATGATGGAAAGGATTTCCAGGCCGATATCCCCGGGTTTCCCCAGGATCTCCACGATTTTTCCTTCCGCGTTCCGCCGTTCGTCCGGCCAGGTGGTGATTTCCACTACCACCTTTTCCTTGTCCCGGGCTCCGTTGAAGTCCTTCCGGCGCACGTAAATGTCCCGGCCCACCCGTTTGTTGTCCGGGATCACAAAGCCGAACTCCCCGGATTTGCTGAAGGTCCCCACCAGTTTGTGATGGGCACGGTTCAAAATCCGGATGATTTTCCCTTCCTGTCGGTCGTCAAAGGCACTTTTCATCACCCGGGCCATGACCGTATCCCCGTCCATGGCCCCGCTGAGGCTGCTGGCCGGGATGAACAGGTCCCCGTCTTCCGTTTTTTCTTCCGGGATCACAAAGGCAAAGCCCTTGCTGGTCACTTGGCACCGGCCCACCACCAGGCCCATGGCCGCCGGCAGCCCGTAGGTGTTGAACCGGGTCTTCACCACCTGGCCCCGTTTTTCCAGGTCTTCCATCACCGTCCAGAACAGCTTCAGGTCCGCGCCCTTCAAGGCCAGCGCCTGGATCAGTTCATCGGCGGAAAGCGGGGCGGTGGGATGGTCCTTCATGTACCCCAGGATCTTTGTTTCCATTTCTGTATTGATCATTCTCTCTCCTCATACATCAGCTTGCCGTCCGCTTCGGCCGCCACGGTTCCGTCTTCCCGGATTACCTGGCCGGTCATTTCCAGCAGCTGTCCCTTTCGTCTTTTTACTTTGGTGATCACATGGATCCGTTCCCCGATCCGTACCGGCTGCCGGAAGCGGACTTCCAGCCGGGCCGTATAGGCAACTTTGTGTTCATACATATAAGGGTAATTCCCCATGGTTTCGTCCAGCAGGGTAGAGATCAGTCCTCCGTGCATCCGGCCGTCATAGCTCTGGTGCACCGGCTGGGGCACAAAACTGGTATAGCAGCCGTTTTCATCGGTGCGGAAGTGGAGATGGAGCCCCATCGGGTTGTCCTTCCCGCAGCCGAAACACATGGTATCTCTGTCATTTTCCATTTTCTATTCCTCCAAAAAGGCCTCAATGGCAGCATAAATGGCCTGCCGGCCTTTGTATAATGTCATCACATGCCGGGCCTGTTTTACCCACAGCAACTGTTTCTGGTCCGAGGCGGCATGTTCCTGGATGTACAGGGCACTTTCCGGGCGCACCGTGTGGTCCGTTTGGGACTGGATGATCAGAAGGGGCTGCCGGACCTTGGGCAGGTATTTCCCCTTCACCGCCTTCAGCAGCCGTACCAGCTGGTGGACCGCTTTGATGGGCATGCACCGGTAGGCCACATTGTACCGGGCAGGAGCGTCGATGGTCCGGGGATTTTTGGGAATGGCCCAGTAAGGCAGCCGGTCCGCCAGCCAGAGGAAGTACACCCGCCAGTCGTAGAGATAGATGGGGGTGGAGAGCACCACCAGCTTGTCCGCTTTTGTCTCTGCTCCGGCATACAGGGCCAGGAGCCCGCCCATGGAAAGGCCGATGACCGTTACCTGGGCGCAGGTTTCCCGAAGATGGGCCACTCCCTGCCGCACCTGGGCTTCCCACTGTTCCGCCGTTACCCCCAGCAGATCATGGGGATCCGTGCCATGGCCTGCCAGGAGAAGCCCTTCCACTGTATACCCCTTCCGGTGCAGGTCCTCCCCCAGTTCCCGGAGTTCCGAAGGGCTGCCGGTAAAGCCGTGGACCAGCAGCACCCCTTTGCCGTTTTGCCCCTGCCAGAAATACGGTTCCGCGCCCTGGAGCATCCCCATTGCCTCCTTCCCCATAGCAAAAATGGCATTACCCTGCCAGGCAATGCCACTGTGAAATGTGTGAACGTTCTTTAATTGCTTACTGCAGGCGGGCAATTGCCACGTTGATAACAGCGAAAATCAGCCCCAGCACAACGGTGACCCGTGCCAGCGCCTCATCCATGTCCGTGGGTTTGCCCCCAAACAGGGATTCTCCCCCGCCCAGACCGCTGAACCCGGCACTTTTGCCAGACTGGAGCAGGATGGACCCGATCAGCAGGACGCTCACGATCACATCAAGAACCATCAATATATCTAAAGCCACAGGTATTCCCTCCACATATCAGATTCTTATATTTTAACATTGGTTGGGGAAATGGTCAAGGAGCGGGGGATAGTGGTTAAGTGGTTAAGTGGTTAAGTGGTTAAGTGGCTGGGTGCACCAACCGTAGGGGCGGCAGGCCCGGCCGCCCGCCAGATGTACGAGTCTCTGACCCCAACGATGTAGGGGTTCGCCGCAGGCAAACCCGTCCCGGCCGCCCAGAGGGCAAAACTTCTATACCCATACACCCGCGAAGGCTCTCCGCCGGGAGGGCAGACCCGTTCGTCCCTGGCGGGAGGCTCAC
>ERZ840096.1513-NODE-1513-length-23844-cov-6.815713_pt1 | contig 23844 bp, 17 predicted proteins | sample MGYA00519878_ERZ840096 | MGnify/ENA primary metagenome ERZ840096 (study PRJEB31850, sample SAMEA3708865) | human gut metagenome | biome: human gut; feature: human-associated habitat; material: faeces | place: China | collected 2014 ...
AAGACAGCGGCCTCTCACGCCGTTAACGTGGGTTCGATTCCCGCACGGGTCACCAGGAAGAGCACCATAGCGTAAGCTAAGGTGCTCTTTTGTATGTCTAAAACCACTCGCTAGGCGAGTGGTTCGATAAAGATTATATCGATGAGTAATGAAACTCAAACGAAGAATTTTGGAATAGTACCAGTGGGGCAATTCCAGACTGGGTTATTGGCGTGTCGCCGGTAGTCCTGTATTAAAAGGTTCCATTGCAAACGAAAGACTCGCAGAAGCAGGATATTTTAGTATCCTCAGGCGCTACTACGAGTCCTTGCACTTATGTGGTTGAACCGCCGTGTACCGGTCGGTACGCACGGTGGTGTGAGAGAGGTCGGCTCTTTAGTTAAGAGAGCCTTCTACGCGATTCTTTTAGGTAAAAAAGCAAAAAAAACAGAATACTTCATTCAAATGCATATAGCGGCTATTTATTTCATACAGAGACAAATAGCGGCACAGAACAGATATAATAAAAGAAGCTATAAAAAGCAGGTATTCACGTGGAGGACGATATCGTTTCTACATGAACACCTGCTTTTTTATTTATTATTTACTGGTGGAATAAATAGTGGTAGCCAAGTATTCATCACTGACCCAACCATAAATCCCACTGTAATATACAACAACCCAGTCAGGCACATTGCTGCTATAGCCGCATTCCCATACGATGATACCGTAGGGGATATTATCCATTTTTTCATAATTTGTACCGGGACCTTTACGCATAACCAGCCCATGATCAGCAGTGGTGTAGGTACAAAGGCTATCAATTCGGCTAAGCGTTACATCTGGTGCAATGCATCCATCCGGCAGAATAATGTCGGCATTGTTTTCGGTATAATCCTGTACTTGCAGCAAGCCCCAAAGGCCATTCTGTTTTGCCCATACGCAGCCATCGCGCGCGGGGGCTAAATCTTCATATTGCCCAGCGGAAATTATCTCATTGCCGTAAACATCCAGAACTAGCTTTTGTCCGGATTGATTTTTCACAACTACCATGCCAGATAAGTCTGCATAAGGATATTCAACAGTTTCGTTCATGATGGACAAACTCATCTGCGGCTGATAAATGCAGGGGATTACTAAAGCACCGCTTTGGTCGCAATATCCCCAGTTACCGGCTGCATCCTTTACCGCGATTAAAGATTCACCGGCCATGCAGGCATCCTGGTAGTCGAAATCGGTTAAAATTGTACCGTTTTTATCCGCAACGGCAAAAGGTGCAGAATTGTCAACAAGATAACCGGCATATTCATCATCCCAAATGCCTTGCTGGATGCCAACCAAATCAGGAGCATACACCTGTTCGATGGGCGTGCCACTAAATGTATAGACACCAATAGCAGAACGGTAAATCTGGCTGTCACCTAAAATCCACTGGATGCCATACCCGCCGTGCCCGCCCAGCATGGTTGTAAAAGGCATTTGCTGGGCAACCAGCTCCTGGTTAATCTGTTCTTCCAGGGCATTCAGCTTCTGGTAATCGTATGTATCATCTACCCCAATGGAGAGCTCCTGCTCACCATACAGGTACGGGATGCTTTCTGACAAATCTTCCAGAAAAGCATTACAGTTGGCAGCATTAAACAGGCTCCAGCGTTCGCCCCTGCGCACAGCGTACAGATTTCGGGCAGCGGCGTAACCGGCAGTGTGGGTTTCGCGGGAGAAGAGAGGAATCATCTCGTCAAAATCATATTGCGGCGGTAACTTCCAGTTGGCATTGCTAGTGGATGGTATAGCTGTGGCAACAGCTTCACTGGTCGGGGAAAGAGCAGCGGAGGAAGCAGGTTTATTTTCTGGCGCTGCAGCACAAGCGGTAAGCATTATTGCGGTGATAACACTGGCGGAAGATGAGAATAACTTCCTTTTCATGGCTTTTCACTCCTTGCGTAAATGATTTTTCGGTAAGATGAAGAAGTAATATAAGAAAGTGAAGTCATAAACCCTATAATATCTTATTTTATCAAAAATATCTGCTAATGGGAATAGCTAACAATTCCACATGGATAAATTTGGATAGTATGACAAAGATTGCAGAACTGGAGTGAAAGTCCGAATTATGGGATGAGTTATCTGCTATAATAAAGAAAAGCAAAACAGAAGGGAGTTTGATTATGCACCAGGAGAAAAAGATGCTGGCTCATATCAGTGAAGACGGAACCCGCGTCCAAACGGTAGCGGACCATTTGCAGGGAACGGCAGTCCTATGTGGGCAATTTGCAGCAGCCTTTGATGCCCAGCAACAGGGAACTTGGCTTGGATTACTGCATGATATTGGTAAATATAGTACAAAGTTTCAAAAGCGCCTGCAAGGTGGAGAGAAAGTGGATCACTCAACGGCTGGTGCACAGGTGGCTGCCCGATATGGTCAAATCCCACTGGCTTTTGCTATTGCGGGACACCATAGCGGCCTGCCGGATGGAGGAGGCCGAAGCGATACCGCGCAGGATGCGACAATGTTTGGGCGATTGAAAAAGAGCGTTGAACCCTATACCCAATGGACGAATGAGATTAAACTGCCGTCCATACCGCCCCAGCCGGAAATGATGAAGGAAAATCGTTTTACACAGGCATTTTATACCCGGATGTTGTATTCCTGCCTGGTCGATGCGGACTATCTGGATACGGAAAACTTTATGAGCAGCCCTAAACCGCGCGGACAAGGCCAGACAATGGATGAACTGCTGAAAAGGTTGAACCAATATACCGCAAAATGGAGCCATCCCCAGGGAACCTTGAATCAGCGCCGCAGTTCAATTTTGAGTGCCTGTACAACGGCAGGGCAAACAGGGCGGCGCGGCCTTTATTCCCTGACCGTTCCTACAGGCGGGGGAAAAACGGTAGCGTCATTGGCATTTGCGCTTTCGCTAGCGGTAAAGAACCATATGGACCGGGTTATTTATGTGATCCCTTATACATCCATTATTGACCAGACCGCGGATGTGTTTTCGGAAATATTAGGAGCAGAAAATGTTTTGGAACACCATTCAGGGGTGGACTACTCTGCCAAGGAAGACGATGAGCCGGCAGCCTACCGCAAAGCTTTGGCGGCGGAAAACTGGGATGCTCCGGTGGTGGTTACCACATCCGTGCAATTCTTTGAATCACTTTACGGCAACCATGCGTCACAATGCCGTAAATTACATAACATTGCAAATAGCGTGGTCATTTTTGACGAAGCACAAAACCTGCCGGTTCCTTATTTGCGCCCCTGCGTTGCGGCAATCGCGCAGCTGGTACAGCATTACCGCGCAGCAGCGGTGCTTTGCACGGCCACACAACCAGCTTTGCAGCCCTTGTTTGATGAACTGGCGCCTGGGCTGCAGATGACGGAACTTTGCCCACATCCCAAAGAGCAATATCAGGCATTCCGGCGTACAACGCTAAAAATGCGCGGAGAGTTGGAACAAAGCCAGCTTGGCGCAGAACTGGCAGCGCAGGAACAAGTGCTGTGTATTGTAAATCGGAGAAAAACAGCACAGGAATTATACAATAACCTGTCCAAAGAGGGCAGCTACTGCCTGACAACATTGCTATACCCAGCCCATCGCAAACAGTTATTGCAGGAAATCCGGGAACGCTTAAAAGATGGGCTGCCCTGCCGTGTGATATCAACTTCTTTGATCGAAGCGGGTGTTGATGTGGATTTCCCGGCTGTGTACCGCGAGGAAGCAGGTTTGGATTCCATTTTGCAGGCGGCGGGGCGCTGCAATCGAGAGGGAAGACGCCCGGCGGAGCAGAGCTTGGTACAGATTTTCACATTGGAAGGACAGCATGTACCGCGCATGCTGGAACAGAATGTATCCGCAACGCAAAGCGTTCTGAAAAAATATGCAGATCTGGCATCTCTGGAAGCAATCGAAACATACTTTCTGTTTTACCGTACCTTAAAAGGAGATAAAAGACTGGATGAACAGCAAATTCTGCAAGGATTCGAGCAGGATATGGAAGGGCGCATTTTCCCCTTTGCAACAGCGGCAGAGAGGTTCCGCTTAATTGAAACACCTGCCGTGACCGTATACATTCCCCAAGGGAAAGGGGAACATTTGCTTGCACGATTGCGTGCAGGAGAGGTAAGCAAAACTTTGTTCCGTCAACTGGGGCAATATGGTGTTCCGGTTTACCCGGATCATCTGAAAACGCTGGAGAATGCCGGGGCGGTTTGCCAAATCAGTGAAGGCATATGGGAATTAACGGACGGAAGCCTTTACGATAACAACACGGGCCTTGCTATGGAAGCTGAAACGGGAGCAGCCTGGTTTGCATAAAGCAAAAGCGGCAGGGAGCCTGCCCTGCCGTTCTTGTGCGATAAAGTAAAATCAACTATTTCTATCCACGGCATAAGCTGCCGACACAACTTATTATAAAAGAAAACCGAATGAAAAGCAAACAAAAAGTATACATGATAAAAGGATTGACATTTGGTGCCAAGTAGCGTATATTGAAACTATGGCAAAATATAAATTAAAAACAACTGAAAATAGAAATGCAAAGGAGTTGATGCAGATGATCCAGCTGGAAGTATGGGGGAATTATGCTTTGCTCTCGAGGCCTGAGCTAAAAGTCGAAAGGGTTTCATATGAAGTCCTCACCCCTTCCGCGGCACGCGGCATAGTAGAAGCAATCTATTACCACCCCGGCTTGCGGTGGAAAATCCGGAAAATCTATGTCATGAACCCAATCCGCTTTACCAACATCCGTCGAAACGAAGTAAAAAGCAAAATTCTTTGTTCCGATGTACGCAGCGCGATGCAGGGAACAGGGAAAGAGCTTTACCTTGCCACGCCCCAGCAGATCGTTCAGCGTGCAGCCATGGTGTTGCAGGACGTTCATTATGTGATTGAAGCAGAATTTGAGATGACTGACCGTGCGGCACCGAGCGACAATCCGGGAAAGTTCCAGGATATTGTTACCCGGCGCATGTCCAGGGGCCAGTGTTTTCATACCCCTTATTTTGGGTGCCGTGAATTTCCTGCCGCATTCCGCGCATGGCCCGGCGGGCCAATCCCGACCATTGAGGAAACACGGGATTTGGGATTCATGCTATATGACTTTGACTACACTGACCCGCAGAACATAACCCCGATGTATTTCCATGCAAAATTGGAATATGGTGTGTTGAATGTGGCAGACTGCGAGGTGTACCGATGATTTTACAGGCTTTGGTACAATACTATGAAGATTTGCTGGCCAATGGCAAAATCACGCGCCCCGGTTGGACAAGCGCAAAAGTCAGTTGGGCTTTGGAACTGGATGAAAACGGCCAACTGATGGCATTGCACCCCTTGCAGCAAGAGGAAAAGCGCGGTAAAAAAACAGTGCTTGCTCCATATCAGCTGCAAGTTCCGGAACAGGTTAAACGCTCTAGTGGTGTGGCAGCCAATTTTTTGTGTGATAACAGTGCTTACATGCTCGGCATTGACGGAAAAGGCAAACCGGAGCGTGCAATGCAGTGCTTTGCCGCTGCAAAGGAGCTGCATCTTGCCATTTTACAAAATGTTCCTGGTCAGGCGGCACAGGCAGTGCGGAACTTTTTTATAAATTGGGACCCCAAGGCGGCGGAGCAGAATCCAGCGCTGGAACAAAGTCTCAAGGAACTTTACAAGGGTGGCAATCTGGTATTTCTGATTCGGGAAAACTATGTTCAGGACGATCCGGAAATACAGGAAGCCTGGCAGCGGCAGTGTGATAAGAACACGGATGCACCGGAAATCCGATGCCTGGTTACAGGGCAAAAGGCACCGCTTGCCCGCCTGCACCCGGCGATTAAAGGCGTGACCGGGGCACAGTCTTCCGGCGCATCGATTGTTTCTTTTAATGCGGACGCTTTTTGCTCATACGGACATGAACAGGGGGGCAATGCGCCGGTTGGCAGTTATGCGGCCTTTGCCTATGCACAGGCATTAAACTATCTGCTGGCAGACAGGGAACATGTTCAGCGCGTGGGCGATACCACCATTGTCTGCTGGGCAGCAGGTGGTGAGACCGCCTACCAGCAGGTAGCAATGGATGCATTGTTTGCCATGGATGCGCCTGTCAGCGAAAGCGATGTGCGAAATGCAGTGGACAAGCTGGTCCATGGACAGAGTGTAGAGTGGCAGAACGTGACACTTGACCCAAAAAATCACTTTTATGTGCTTGGCTTGGCCCCTAATGCGGCGCGCCTCTCGGTTCGCTTTTTCTGGCAGGATACATTTCAAACGCTGCTTGATAATGTGCAGAAGCATTATGACCGCTTAGAGATTGTGCGCCCCGCTTATGATAAATTCCCGCGGCTGGGGGTGTATTGGCTGCTGCAGGAAACTGTCAACACCAATTCCCGCAGCCCATCGGCAGCACCGCAGCTGGCAGGCGATGTCTTGCGTGCAATCCTGAATAATACAAGGTACCCGGCAACCCTGCTGGATGGCGTTATGATGCGTATCCGCGCAGAGCAAAAAGTAACACGCGGCCGTGCCGCTATTATAAAAGCATACTACCTGCGTAATGAAGATCCCCGTTGCCCAAAGGAGGTATTAACTGTGGGAAATAACAAGGAAACAAATTATCAACCGTATGTTATGGGTCAGCTTTTTGCTGTGCTGGAAGCAATCCAGATGGCGGTAAACCCGGATATCAATACAACCATCAAGGACAGGTATTTTAATGCAGCGGCTTCCACGCCGGCCACTGTGTTCCCAACAATTCTGATGCTGGCGCAAAAGCATATGCAAAAAATGAGCAAGCCACAAAAGATTTATTACGATAAGCAGATCGCTGCGCTGGCGGGCGGAAAACTGGAAGGAAGCTTTCCCGCACGGCTGACTCTGCCGGAACAGGGCTCTTTTATTCTCGGCTATTATCATCAAACACAGGAACGCTATACAAAGAAAGTGGAGGAATAACAATGGCACAGGCAATCAAAAACCGGTATGATTTTGTAATTCTGTTTGACGTTGAAAACGGAAATCCGAACGGCGACCCGGATGCAGGCAACATGCCGCGTGTCGACCCGGAAACGGGATATGGCATTGTTACAGATGTCTGCTTGAAGCGTAAGATTCGCAACTATGTCGAAGTAGCCAAAGAAGATGAAGCAGGATACCAGATTTACATTAAAGATCAGGTTCCCCTGAACCGCAGCGATAAAAAAGCACTCGAATACTTGGGCATTGATGCTGATGCCAAGGATGCCCTGAAAGTCGCCAAGAAAGATGACCCGGAGTTGGACCGTAAAATCCGGGACTTTATGTGCCAGAACTTTTATGATATCCGTACCTTTGGCGCCGTTATGACAACCTTTGTAAAAGGCGCACTGAACTGTGGGCAGGTGCGTGGCCCGGTTCAGTTGAGCTTTGCACGCTCGGTGGATCCTGTCCTCCCGCAGGAAGTGACCATTACCCGTATTGCCATTACGACCGAAGCGGATGCAGAGCGAAAAGGCACTGAGATGGGCCGCAAGTATGTGATACCGTATGGTTTGTACCGTGCAGAGGGTTATGTTTCGGCCAACCTTGCCCGCAAAACTACAGGATTCTCAGAGGATGACCTGCAGCTGCTGTGGCAGGCAATTCTGAATATGTTTGAAAATGACCACAGCGCAGCCCGCGGCAAAATGGCAGTTCGGGAACTGATCGTGTTCAAGCATGATTCGGAACTGGGCAATGCGCCGTCTTATAAACTTTTTGACGCAGTTCATGTCACACACGCAGAGAAAATCACTTTCCCGCGCAGCTACCATGACTATGTGGTGACCGTGGATGAAAATCTTCCCGCAGGGGTAACGTGCGAGAGGTTGTCGTAATGGTTTCCCCAGATGATTACCTGATGATGTCCGGTATCCAGCATTTCAGCTTTTGCCGCCGTCAGTGGGCGCTCATACACCTGGAACAACAATGGTCCGAAAACCAACGCACCGCCGAAGGCCGCCTGCAGCATACCCGCTGCCATGATGTTACCCTGACGGAAAAACGCGGCGATTTGCTGATCGCCCGCGGTATGAGGGTCGTCAGCCACCGCTTAAAACTGACCGGCGACTGCGATGTGGTAGAGTTTCACAAGGATCCAAACGGCGTGTCATTGCAGGGCCGCCGCGGCCTGTGGCAGCCCATGCCCGTGGAATATAAGCATGGCCGCAGCAAGGTAAACGATGCCGACCGTTTGCAGCTCTGCGCACAGGCCATGGCGCTGGAAGAAATGCTGGTGTGCGAGGTGCCGGAAGGGGAAATCTTTTATGAAGAAACCCGGCAGCGGGAACATGTTTCCCTGACACCGGAACTGCGCAGCACCGCGCAGACCATGGCGGATGAGATGAACCGCCTGTTTGCGCGCGGCTATACCCCAAAAAGCAAACCCGGCAAGCATTGCAATGCCTGCTCACTGAAAGAGCTTTGCCTGCCGGCGCTGTATCAGCAGGCAGACCCGGCGGCGTATCTGCGGGAGCATATTGAGGAGGGCGCGCCATGAGAAAGCTGCTCAACACCCTGTTTGTCATCAATGAGGACGCTTACCTGACATTGGATGGCGAAAACCTTGTTGTTACCCGCAATAAGCAGGAAACCCACCGCTATGCCCTGCATACGCTGGAAGGCATCGTCTGCTTTACTTACGCAGGTGCCAGCCCCGCTTTGATGGGAGCTTGTGCCCGGCGGGGCATTGACCTTTGCTTTTTTGACCCGTATGGCAGATTTCAGGCCCGCACCGTGGGGGAAGAACGCGGCAATGTGCTGCTGCGTCAGACGCAGTACCGCGTGTCGGATGACCCGGCCCAGAGCTGTCGCTATGCCCGGAGCTTTATCCTTGGTAAAGTGTATAACGCACGCTGGGTGCTGGAACGCGCAACCCGCGATCATCCCCAGCGTGTCCCGGCCGAAAAACTGAAACGCACCTCCACCCAGCTGGCCGCCGCGCTGCCGCTGATACAGACCAGCGATGATCCGGAACAGCTGCGCGGCTTGGAAGGCGAGGCAGCCCAGCGCTACTTTGACTGCTTGAATGACCTGATTCTGCAGCAAAAGCAGAATTTTGTGTTTGAGGGCCGCAGCCGCCGTCCACCGCTGGACAATGTGAATGCGCTGCTTTCGTTTGCCTACAGCATGCTGGCGCGGGAGTGTGCATCCGCCTTGACCGCTGTGGGCCTGGACCCTTATGTTGGCTTTATGCACCGCCCGCGCCCCGGCCGCAAAAGTCTGGCACTTGACCTGATGGAAGAACTGCGGGCGGTTTATGCAGACCGGCTGGTCATCAGCTGCATCAATCAAAAGATCATCACGGCAAAACACCTGCAAAAACAGGAAAATGGTGCCGTACTGCTGACGGATGATGGCCGCAAAGCTTTCCTGACCGCATGGCAGAACAAAAAGAAGGAAGAGATCAGCCATCCGTTTTTGAAAGAAAAACTGCCCTGGGGGCTGGTGCCCTATGTTCAGGCGCTTTTGCTGGCCCGTGCTCTGCGCGGCGACCTGGAAGTGTACCCACCGTTTTTCTGGAAGTGAGGTGCCGTTATGTTGGTGCTTGTAACCTATGATGTCAACACCGAAACAGCCGCCGGTCGTCGCAGGCTGCGCAAAGTAGCAAAAGTCTGTGTAGACTACGGCCAGCGGGTGCAAAACTCCGTATTTGAGTGCCTGCTGGATGCCGCGCAATACACGATGTTCAAAGCAAAATTGACCGAACTGATCGATTCGGAATCGGACAGCCTGCGCTTTTATCAATTGGGAAACCATTACAAAAGCAAAGTCGAGCATGTGGGCCTGCACCCGGATTTTGATCAGGATGGAATCTTGTTTGCTTAGTGCGAGGGGAAGGCAATCATAAAATTCCCGGTTCCTTCGCACCAGAAAATATGGAAAAAACAGGGGCAGAAAGGGTAAAATACAGCCTTGCCTGTCAGCATGAAGATGCAATCTCCATAAAATTTGTTTCATATGCGCAAAAGTGCCCCACTGTTTTGTGCACTTTTGCTGTCGCTCTCCGCAAGGAGAGCGTGGATAGAAATGTCGAAGAGTACCTGAATGCCGGGTCCCTTGACGTCGCTCTCCGCAAGGAGAGCGTGGATAGAAATAATGGCGCTGACAATAGCGCCCGCAAGTAACTGGTCGCTCTCCGCAAGGAGAGCGTGGATAGAAATGATTGTTGGATAAAGTCAAATGGTGCTGCAGTAGTCGCTCTCCGCAAGGAGAGCGTGGATAGAAATATCGGCGTGGGGACGACGCGGGACAGCTTCGGGGGTCGCTCTCCGCAAGGAGAGCGTGGATAGAAATAATCGACACACCGGGCATTTGGCTGACAGGCGCGGTCGCTCTCCGCAAGGAGAGCGTGGATAGAAATCATTGGAAGGCGGTAAACGAACATGTGTCAGCGGGTCGCTCTCCGCAAGGAGAGCGTGGATAGAAATATTTCCGCGCTGGTAAGCACATGAACGCCACGGGTCGCTCTCCGCAAGGAGAGCGTGGATAGAAATTTACGCTCTCCGGCCTGGTAGGTGCGCCACTCGCGTCGCTCTCCGCAAGGAGAGCGTGGATAGAAATAAGAACTGCCCGTCGGTATACAGGCCGCCTTTGCGTCGCTCTCCGCAAGGAGAGCGTGGATAGAAATGTGCAGGGTCTCGGTGTTCTACTACTTGCCCCGCCGTCGCTCTCCGCAAGGAGAGCGTGGATAGAAATGACAGCGCAACCGCGACGCTGGCGAGGATGTGGAACGTCGCTCTCCGCAAGGAGAGCGTGGATAGAAATGGTGCGTGCTGGGTCGTACAAAGACGGGTTTGCCTTGCGTCGCTCTCCGCAAGGAGAGCGTGGATAGAAATGTCCTGCTTGATAACGGCAGCCACGAAGGCCGCAACGTCGCTCTCCGCAAGGAGAGCGTGGATAGAAATAAATTCCGCCCGGTCAACATCGCCGGGCAGAGAGTCGCTCTCCGCAAGGAGAGCGTGGATAGAAATGCCATCTTCCACCTGCGGCTGGGTTTTGATGTAGTCGCTCTCCGCAAGGAGAGCGTGGATAGAAATGCCCGCTGCTCGGCTTCGGCGGCGCGGCGCAGGGTCGCTCTCCGCAAGGAGAGCGTGGATAGAAATGTCGTCAACGTGTATTTTCTCATTCTCAAACGCGTCGCTCTCCGCAAGGAGAGCGTGGATAGAAATGCCAGCAAGAACCGCACGGGCAATGTGGGCTTCTGCGGTCGCTCTCCGCAAGGAGAGCGTGGATAGAAATTGCAAGACGCGGACGTATCCGCAGCCCTTGCAGCGTCGCTCTCCGCAAGGAGAGCGTGGATAGAAATCGGGGTCTTGCCGGAAACTTGCAGGCTGGTGAAGTCGCTCTCCGCAAGGAGAGCGTGGATAGAAATACCGTAAAGGAACCGGCGTCGGCGCGTTCCTTGCGTCGCTCTCCGCAAGGAGAGCGTGGATAGAAATCGGGGTCTTGCCGGAAACTTGCAGGCTGGTGAAGTCGCTCTCCGCAAGGAGAGCGTGGATAGAAATACCGTAAAGGAACCGGCGTCGGCGCGTTCCTTGCGTCGCTCTCCGCAAGGAGAGCGTGGATAGAAATAACAAGTCGGGCCTGGGTTATTCGTCAACGGGCTGTCGCTCTCCGCAAGGAGAGCGTGGATAGAAATATGGCGTTACCTCCACAGGTGTGAATTTCTGAAGTCGCTCTCCGCAAGGAGAGCGTGGATAGAAATCTGCGTCAGGTCAGGCTCTTTGGTTTGGGCCTTGGCGTCGCTCTCCGCAAGGAGAGCGTGGATAGAAATTCCAACAGGCGCAATAAAAAGCGGCTCAAATAAGTCGCTCTCCGCAAGGAGAGCGTGGATAGAAATTGAGTATCTGCTGTTTCGTTCAGGCTCTCACACTTGTCGCTCTCCGCAAGGAGAGCGTGGATAGAAATTGCGCGTGAATGAAGATAGATACGGTCAGCAATTTGTCGCTCTCCGCAAGGAGAGCGTGGATAGAAATATGAGGTTTGGGCCAATTTCAGCGGGTTTTATTGGGTCGCTCTCCGCAAGGAGAGCGTGGATAGAAATACAAATACGAACCACACCTCGCAGTTGCCGTCGGTCGCTCTCCGCAAGGAGAGCGTGGATAGAAATGCCGCTTTCCTGGCCCTCAACGTCGTGGACTGGCGTCGCTCTCCGCAAGGAGAGCGTGGATAGAAATTCTGCAAGAAAATCAATAAAAGCCGTAGCTATCTGTCGCTCTCCGCAAGGAGAGCGTGGATAGAAATGGCATAACGGATAAAACGCTCAATTCATGGTGCAGTCGCTCTCCGCAAGGAGAGCGTGGATAGAAATAGCGGTGGGGCGATCGGCGGCCAGGTCACAATAGGTCGCTCTCCGCAAGGAGAGCGTGGATAGAAATTTCCAATCTACACACTTACAAACTTCATTTTCCCGTCGCTCTCCGCAAGGAGAGCGTGGATAGAAATATCTAAAAAGACGTTACAAAACTATGCAAGCTACTGTCGCTCTCCGCAAGGAGAGCGTGGATAGAAATTACCAGCAGGCGCAGCTTGTCAACGGCGTGCAGAAGTCGCTCTCCGCAAGGAGAGCGTGGATAGAAATATCGCGAGCCGCCAGTTTCCAACAACGCAACCACCAAGTCGCTCTCCGCAAGGAGAGCGTGGATAGAAATTGCTCGGCAATCTTGGCATCTTTAGCCTCAATGCGTCGCTCTCCGCAAGGAGAGCGTGGATAGAAATGCTGGGTTCGGCGTACTCTCCCTCGTAGCCGCGCTGGTCGCTCTCCGCAAGGAGAGCGTGGATAGAAATGCCGTACCGCACATACGCGGCGTATTTGCAATTAGTCGCTCTCCGCAAGGAGAGCGTGGATAGAAATTTGAACGTGTTGGTCTGTGCGATACCGTACATGGTCGCTCTCCGCAAGGAGAGCGTGGATAGAAATGATTGGCAGGCAGCGTACAATAAGGGCATCCGCCGTCGCTCTCCGCAAGGAGAGCGTGGATAGAAATGTCCACACGCTGCTGGAGACGGTGATCGCCGGGGTCGCTCTCCGCAAGGAGAGCGTGGATAGAAATGCCAGGATCACGGCCAGGCGTTCCTCCGCTTGGCTGTCGCTCTCCGCAAGGAGAGCGTGGATAGAAATCTTGCAATGGAAGAATTACGCCGGGCAGTATGGCGTCGCTCTCCGCAAGGAGAGCGTGGATAGAAATATAACCACACAAGGCGACGTGCGCGACGGCCCGCGTCGCTCTCCGCAAGGAGAGCGTGGATAGAAATTTGATAGTGTCTGTCAGCTTGTGAACAGTTTCCAGTCGCTCTCCGCAAGGAGAGCGTGGATAGAAATCTCAGTCGTGCTGTAGCTTACCAGCTTGCCGTCCGGTCGCTCTCCGCAAGGAGAGCGTGGATAGAAATCACGCGCCGAACGGGACTGCGACAAAGGTTGTTAGTCGCTCTCCGCAAGGAGAGCGTGGATAGAAATATGGGGTCGGTTCTCATGGTAACACTGCCAGCCAGTCGCTCTCCGCAAGGAGAGCGTGGATAGAAATACCAGTTCCTCGTCGGTGCGCATGGTGTGGGCGGGTCGCTCTCCGCAAGGAGAGCGTGGATAGAAATATTGGCGGCGGGCCGTAAGGCTGTAGAAAAAGGCGGTCGCTCTCCGCAAGGAGAGCGTGGATAGAAATTACGGATATGGGCGACTTCAACGGCCGCGTCTATGTCGCTCTCCGCAAGGAGAGCGTGGATAGAAATACGAGACCCCCGAACAGGCAGCAACAGAGACCGGTCGCTCTCCGCAAGGAGAGCGTGGATAGAAATCTCGTAATTCACATCAGGGTTTGCGCGGGGCACAACGTCGCTCTCCGCAAGGAGAGCGTGGATAGAAATGTGTATGGGGCTTTAGCGATAACAAACCTAAAGAAGTCGCTCTCCTCAAGGAGAGCATGGAATGTTTATCTTTCTGACTGTTCAGGGTGGTTTTGTTCATGCGGATATCCGCTTTAATTTTAAAAATTGCTATAGTAAAAAAATTCGCATAAAATAATATAAAAATATTATATTATCTACTTGACAAGGTACCCCGGCGGGGTATATAGTGAATATACCCCACCGGGGTACCTTGCATGTGATGGGAGGGTAATATAATGCAGGAAAACGAAAAGAAGGAACCGTGTTGCTGCTGTGCACACAAAACAAAGCATCGCAGTGAAGAAGAGTATAAAAGCCTGGTCCACAGACTGAACCGGATCGAAGGGCAGATTCGGGGCATCCGTGGGATGGTGGAAAACGAAGTGTATTGTCCGGATATTCTGGTGCAGTCGGCGGCGGTAACGGCGGCGATGAACGCGTTCAACCGTGAGCTGCTGGCAAACCATATCCGCACCTGTGTGGCGGATGATATCCGTGCCGGGAATGACGAAGTTGTGGATGAGCTGCTGAAAACGCTGCAGAAACTGATGAAATAAGCATTGCCTGCACAAAATAGCAGAAGCAGAACATGAAATAAATGCACGAGTGTTTGAGCCAGCAAAAATGCCATGCCAGTGCCCAGTACGATTGTTTTTCTGTTCACAAACATCGGTAAAAGTTTGTGTAACATTACCAGAGCCATGAATAAATGCCAGTCATTCCCTGTGAGAGGGTGTGGATAGAAATGCCGCATCGGCCTTGGTTGCCCCCAACGTATCGCTCTCCGCAAGGAGGGTGTGGATAGAAATGATAACCTCAATAATACGTCGAATTGCAGGCTAACCGCTCACCAAAAGGGGAGTGAGGATAGAAACAACTCAAACGTCAACAACCCGTGTTCAAACACCAAAGTGAAACCACTCACCAATCATCACACAGGAATTATAGAATCACCACCGCAAAAGAGAGGGAACAGGAGGAAAGAAGTGGAACAATATAACGTAACCGGGATGAGCTGCGCCGCGTGCAGTGCCCGGGTGGAAAAAGCCGTCAGCAAAGTGCCGGGCGTAACATCCTGCTCGGTCAGCCTGCTGACCAACTCAATGGGTGTGGAGGGCACCGCCGCTCCGGCAGATATTGTGGCCGCAGTGGAAGCCGCAGGCTATGGCGCAAGCCCTAAAAACGCTGCCGCCCAGTCCGCCGCGCCGTCAGCAGATGCCTTAAAAGATACCGAGACCCCGCGCCTCAAACGCCGCCTGATTGCCTCGCTGATCTTCTGGGTGGTGCTGATGTACTTCTCCATGGGGCACATGCTATGGAACTGGCCGCTGCCGGGCTTTATGCAGGGTAACCATGTGGCAATGGGTATTTTACAGATGCTGCTCACCATTATCATCATGGTCATCAACCAAAAGTTCTTTATCAGCGGCTTTAAGGCGCTGTGGAACCGTGCCCCCAATATGGATACCCTGGTATCCCTTGGCGCTACCGCGGCCTTTGGCTACAGCACTTACGCTCTGTTTGCCATGACGGTGGCCCAGGTGCAGGGGGATGCCATGGCCGTGATGGGCTATATGGAGGAGTTTTATTTTGAATCCGCCGCAACCATCCTGACCCTGATCACGGTGGGCAAAACGTTGGAAGCCCGCTCCAAGGGCAAGACCACCGATGCCCTGAAAGGCCTGATGAACCTGGCCCCCAAAACCGCAACGATGCTGCGCAATGGGGCGGAAGTTACCGTTCCCATCGAACAGGTGCAGCAGGGCGATGTGTTTGTGGTGCGTCCCGGCGAGAATATCCCCGTTGACGGCGTGGTGCTGGAAGGCAGCAGCGCGGTGAACGAATCGGCCCTGACCGGTGAGAGCATCCCGGTGGATAAGGCCGAAGGCGACAGCGTGAGCGCCGCAACCCTGAACCAATCCGGCTTTTTGCGCTGCCGTGCCACCCGCGTGGGTCAGGATACCACGCTGGCTCAGATCATCCAGATGGTCAGCGATGCCGCAGCCACCAAGGCACCCATTGCCAAAATTGCAGACCGCGTCTCCGGTGTGTTTGTGCCGACCGTCATCACCCTGGCGGTCATCACCACCATCGTGTGGCTGCTGGCAGGGCAGACCGTTGGCTATGCGCTGGCCCGCGGCATTTCGGTGCTGGTCATCAGCTGCCCCTGCGCGCTGGGCCTGGCAACGCCGGTTGCCATTATGGTTGGCAATGGTGTGGGCGCTAAAAACGGCATTCTCTTCAAAACCGCGGTTTCGCTGGAGCAGACCGGTAAAACCGAGATCGTTGCCCTGGATAAAACTGGCACCATCACCAGCGGCGAGCCGCGCGTGACGGATATCCTGCCCGCAGACGGTGTGACGGAGCAGGTACTGATGAGCCTTGCCGCTGCCTTGGAGCAGAAGAGTGAACACCCGCTGGCCCGCGCTGTGCTGCAAAAGGCACAGGAGGATAACCTGCCCCCCGCCGAGGTGGCAGATTTCCAGGCTCTGCCCGGCAACGGTCTGACGGCTGTGCTGAACGGCAGTACCCTGTACGGCGGCAACGCCAAGCTGATGCAGACCCTTGGCGTGGCGGTGCCGCAAAAGATGGCATCCAGCGCCGAAGCACTGGCCGCCCAGGGTAAAACCCCGCTGTTCTTTGCCAAGGATGGCATCATGCAGGGCGTTATCGCGGTGGCGGACGTCATCAAGGAGGACAGCCCGCAGGCTGTGCGTGAACTGCAGGGCATGGGCATCCGTGTTGTGATGCTGACCGGCGATAACGAGCGCACCGCCAAAGCCATTGGTGCACAGGCCGGTGTGGACGAAGTGATTGCCGGTGTGCTGCCCGATGGCAAGGAAGCTGTGATCCGCAGCCTGAAAAACAAGGGCCGCGTGGCCATGGTGGGCGATGGCATCAACGATGCACCGGCCCTGACCCGCGCGGATGTCGGTATTGCCATTGGTGCCGGTACGGATGTTGCGATTGACGCCGCTGACGTTGTGCTGATGAAGAGCCGCCTGAGCGATGTGCCCGCCGCCATCCGCCTGAGCCGCGCTACTCTGCACAATATCCACGAAAACCTGTTCTGGGCCTTTGCCTACAATGTGTTGGGCATCCCCCTGGCGGCAGGTGTCTTTATTCCGCTGCTGCACTGGCAGATGAACCCGATGTACGGCGCTGCGGCCATGAGCCTGTCCAGCTTCTGCGTGGTTTCCAACGCACTGCGGCTGAACCTGTTCGATATTCGCAGCACCAAACATGACCATAAACGCAAAGCACACAAAACAAGCAAAAAGGAGAACACGACCATGAATAAGACCATTAAAATTGAAGGCATGATGTGCGGCCATTGCGAAGCAACCGTGAAAAAGGCACTGGAAGCGCTGGACGGTGTTTCCGCCGCCGAAGTAAGCCACACCGCCGGTACCGCTGTTGTAACGCTGGATAAGCCGGTGGATGACACTGTGCTGAAAAAAGCCGTTGAGGACAAAGATTATACCGTGACCGGCATTGAATAATCCCGGCTCAAAAGCAAAGGAATAAGCATGAAAGCGCCCGCACGCTGCCTTGCAGCAGGCGGGCACTTTTTTGTTGTGGCCCCGCGGCAAAACAGAAAAGCTGAAAAAAACATTTTGATAAGTATTCTAATATTATTTGCGAAAATCATAACAGAAGGATAACAAAACAATATGGTTTGGCCAGTTGCACTTGCACTATAGTGGATAATATTATACAATCTACATAAAAGATGGGTGCGCCCGTCTTACCCAGCCAACACGAGGGGGCAACACAGATGTATATCAATTTTGGTTCCATCAACAGCCGCCAGGCTGCGGACGGCAGCTGTACTGCACCGCTTACAGTGGATTCCTGCGGAACATGCCGATTGAAAAAGCACGCCAGCCTGCCAACTATTACGCGGTATGATGAAAATGCGTATCAGCTGTTTTATATCGCTGCGGGCAAGGCGCACTTCTGGTTTGATGATGCCGAGCATGTGGTAACAGCGGGTCATATGGTGCTGTACCGCCCGCAGGAAGAGCGCCGCTATATCTACTATCTTGAGGACCACCCGGAGGTGTTCTGGGTCTATTTTTCCGGCAGCGAGGCCGCTGCAGTGCTGCAGGCGCATGAGATTCCGCTGGATGGCCATGTGTTTTACAGCGGCATTATGCCGGAGTACAAAAATACTTTCCGCCGCATGATCCAGGAATTGCAGCTCTGCCAGTACGCCTATCGGGATTATACGGCCGGGCTGTTCCAGATGATGCTGGTGCGGGTCAGCCGCCAGCGGCAGGAACAGCGGTCGATCAACGGCACCACGCGGGAGCAGATCGAAGCCGCAGCCGCCTATTTTAACGAGAATTATACTGCCCGCATCAATGTGGATGAATACGCCGAGTCCCTGCACATGAGCACGGCATGGTTCATCCGCAGCTTCAAACAGTATGTGGGCTTGTCGCCCGCACGGTATATCCAGTCGCTGCGTATCGTCAATGCACAGCGCTTGCTGGAACGCACCAAATACAGCATCGGTGAAGTTTCCGAGATCGTCGGGTATGATAACCCGCTGTATTTCAGCCGTGTGTTCAAAAAGGAAACCGGGCTTTCCCCCGCGCAGTACCGCAAAGCGGAGCGGGCAGGCGAACAGCCGTCCGACCCGCAGGAAGAGGACGCCTGCACCCCCAATATCGACAAAAACCGCAATTCATAGTATAATACCCCCATACACTTTGGTATGGGGGCTTTTTATGTTTGCAGCAGCAATTTGTGTCAGCATCCTGTTGGGGGTGCTGGTTTGGGCACTGCCGGGGCGGCTGTGCGACCGCAGGGCAACCCATGCGGATGTACTGGCCGGGCCGGGCATTGTGCTGGCAGTGTGGATCATCGCAGCATGTGTGTTTGCCCAGCCGGGGCTGGCGCAGGGGTTTGATCTGTTCCGCCTGCTGGCCATCAATGGGGCGGCACTGTGGGCCTGCGGCACTGTGTTGTTACTCCGCCTGCGCAGCGGGCGGCGGTACCGCACACTTTGGACGGTTGCTGCGCTGCTGATTGCCGCCATCGGCCTGGAAGTATTCGTGGGCAACGCACCCTATTTTGCAACCCACGGCTACCAGCCCGTTGACCTGCGCGCCTATTTGCAGGATGCCCCGGCGGATGGGGAGCCGATTGCTTTGAACGATGAGCACAGTACCCTTACCTTTACCGGCATCCATCAGCCGCTGTATAACGTTGCGCTGGATGGCGTTGTCTACCAGTATGACGGCAACTATCCGCAGGATCAGAACCCGCTGTTTATCCTGTGGGTGTCCGGTACCGACGAAGCCAGCACCGCCCCGCGCCAGAGCTGGCAGTGGCAGGCGGCCCCGCGAGCGGCACGCAGCCTGGTGCGCACGCTGGATTTTTCCGGCGCGGTGGATACCCTGACCCTGCAAGCAGAGGGCTATAGCGGAGAGTACCGCAGTTATGACCTGAACTATACCGTGCAGGCGGTTCTGGCCAATGTACCCCGCCCGATGGATTTCTCGCTGCTGCGGCTGGCAGTGGTGTATCTGGCACTGCTGGCCTTGTGGGGGCTGCGCCCCAGCGCTGCCGCGTGGCACGAAGCCTACCTGACCCACCGCGCCAAATACCGCCCGGCGGTGCTGGTGCTGGGCTGCATGCTCTGCCTGCTGGCCGCAGCGGCCCCCTTTGCCGATGCCCGCAACTCCGGCGTGGCGACCTCGTTTTATAATGTCGAAAACTGGGACGGCGAAAGCCGCATCACCTTCACCCAGCATATCAGCGATTGGCAGAATGATTCCGCTGCGCAGTACGGCGCTCTGGCCCACAGCCTGCTGAATGGCCGCCTGGATCTGCAGCGCGACCCGCCCGCCGCCATGGCGGAGATGCAGAACCCTTACGATACCGCCGCCCGTCAGAGCGCGGCCCCGGATGCTTTGTGGGATGTTGCTTATTATCAGGGGCGGTACTATGTTTACTTTGGCATTGTGCCGTGCCTGCTGTTCCAGCTGCCGTTTGAGCTGCTGACCGGCGTACCGGACCTGCCGCCCAGCTTGGCCATGATCGTGATGGCCTGGCTGCTGATTTTGGCAGTGTTTGGTTTGGTGCGGCAGGCTGCGCAGCGCTGGTTCCCGTCCGCCTCAGCGGCGGCCTGCCTGCTGGCTGCGGCGGGCATTGCAGGCGGTAGCCAGGTGTACTACCTGCTGCTGCGCCCCTCGGTGTATGAATACGCCATCCTGTGCGGCGCGGCATTTGTGCTGCTGGCCCTGTGGCAGTGGCTGTGCGCCGCCAACACCCCGGTGCAGTACCATGGCAAAATCATGCTGCACATGGCGCTTGGCAGCCTGTGCATGGCGCTGGTGGCGGGATGCCGCCCCCAGATGGAGCTGTTTGCCGTGCTCTGCCTGCCGATCTTCTGGCCGCAGTATATCCGGCAAAAACGCTTGCGCAGCAAGCAGGGAATAACCGAAGCCATCGCCTTTGTTCTGCCGGTTATTCTGGTAGCCCTGGGGCTGATGGCCTACAATGCCGCGCGGTTCGGCTCGCCGTTTGATTTTGGCGCCAATTACAACCTGACCAGCAACGATATGACCCACCGCGGCTTCCGCATTGGGCGGCTGGCCCCGGCGTTGTTCACCTATTTCCTGTCCCTGCCGGTGGTGCAGGCGGTGTTCCCCTACCTGGCGGGTACCAAAATGCAGACAAACTTTATGGGTATGACCATTACCGAAGTATTTTACGGCGGTGCCCTGGTCAGCCTGCCGCTGCTGTGGGCCTTTGCGGCCCTGCCTTTGCTGCGCCGCCGTATGGCAAGGCAGAAAGACCTGCGCGCCATGGTGCTGCTGCCCGTGCTGCTGGCTGTTATTCTGGCCGCATTGGACTGCCAGATGGCCGGTGTGCTCTACCGCTATCTCAGCGACTATTTAACCCCGCTGCTGTTCGCCGCTGCATTGGTCTGGCTGTGGGCCGAAAGCGCCCTTGCCCCGCGTGTGCAGGCCGCCGCATCGGGCAGCATCCTGCATACCGTGCAGCACATGCTGCAGGGGGCGATGCTGGCAGCTGTTGCCGTGGGGATCTGTTACAGCTTCTGTGTCTACTTTGCTGCGGAACCGGGCCTTCTGGGCCAGAATCCCGCGCTGTACCAGAATGTCAGCCGTCTGGTGCAGTTCTGGCTGTAAAATCAGGGCGAAAACAAAATTCAGCAAAATTCAAATTAGATAAAATAAAAGCATATGCCCCATGTCAGCCGGGAAAATCCGGCCAGTCAGGAGAGCATGTGCTTTTTCTTTTTATATGGGCATTCTGTATGGATCGTTTTCGGATGGAATAAATATAAAAAATCCTGCAAACAGGATAGCGGCTCCGTTTGCAGGCCATTCAGCTCAAAATTTAATAGGTGATGATCACGCCGTGGTCCTGTGCGTAAAAGCTGCACAGACCGCTGCAGGGCACAATATCCACCCGCGCATCCGGCCATTTGGCGTGGATGCCGTGTTCCAACAGGTTGGCGGCGTTCTGGTTGTTGCACTCGCTGATCAGCACCGGGCGCACACCATCGTAACCGTCCTCGTCCATCTGTTCCAAAATCTTGGCAAGCACCCGTGTTTCGCCGCGCGTCTTAAAGAAAAAGTCGATTGTGCCATCTTCGGTGCGGCGGCCCAAAACGCGCATGTTCAGCCGCCCGGCAATAAAGCCCACCACGCGGCTGACCCGCCCGGCTTTGGCAAGGTTATCAAAGCTGGCCAGGGCAAACATAATGTGCCCTTTCTGTGCCCAGTTGGCCAGCTCAATGCAGATGGTATCAAAGTTGGTTCCTATCCGGATCAGCTTGTTGGCCAGCTCTGCTGCACCGGCCAGCGCGCCGGAACAGCTCAGGGTATCCAACACAAAAATCTGCTTTTCGGGGTGTTCTTCCAGCACCATCTCCCGCGCGGCCAGCGCGGCGTTGTAGCTGCCCGAAAGATTATGGCTGATGGTCAGCGCAATGCTTTTGTCCGCCATCAAAAACAGCTCGGCCCATTCTTCCGGGCTGGGGCAGGCGGTGGCGCTGGCGCCGTTATAATCCGTCATGGCCTGCAGCATGGCTTGGGTGTTCAGGGTGGGCAAGTCCACAAACTCGCGCTCGCCAACGCGAATCTTGAATGGAACCAATGCAAACTGAACCCCCGGTGCAGTGTCCGGCAGGGTACGGATCTCACAAGAAGAGTCCGATGCGATCATCCATTCCATAAAAAGTCCTCCTGTAACGCAGGCAAAAAACTGCGCAATCAGCCGGAACAATCCGGCATTTTTTTGGCGCGCTCGTGGCCGCCGTGCCGCGGCGGGGCCAACCCCCAGGCCGCGGATACTATTTTCTAATTCTATTATACGGGCCGCCCAACAAAGCGTCAAGCAAGAAAAAACAGCAAGTGTAAAAATTAGCGCCTTTTCCCGGCGGGCTATTGCGCCAATGTGTGCAGCGGGGTATAATATCTATATCTGTTGCTTCTGCCCTCCGGCGCGCCGGGGCTGCTGATAAAAGGAGAAAATAAACCCTATGGCTGATTATTACCACTACCGCCAAAAGATAGAAAAACAGCGCCGCCGCCGCAACGCGGTAGTTGCCCTGATGGTGGTGCTGATCATACTGTGTGCAGCTGCAGGCTTTTTCTGGATGTCCCGCCACAATCAGCAGGCGAACACCCCCCAGGCGGAGCCTACCATGCCCACAGCGGAAACTGCTGCCACGGCAACCCCGGAGCAGCCCGAACCCACCGCTCAAACGCCGGGTAACCCCCAGCGCCTGCTTCCCGCTGTGGATAACGCCGCGTGGGATACAGCCACCCCGGTGGAACAGACCATAGATCTGGAGTACCTGAACACCGATTCCCGCATGGCCGCCCTGCCTGCCCTTGGCACCGTGGAGCGCAGCCACTTTGACACCGTTACTTTTTTGGGCGACAGCATTACCGAGGGCATGGAGTGTTACGCCACCGGCTACCAGAACGCCCATGTGCGCGCCTACCGTGGCGCCGGTCCGGAAAGTGTTGTCTATAACACCACCGTCAAGGATCACATCCGCAATGTGCAGGAACCGGCCTTTGACGCCGTGGTGGAGACCCAGCCCGATGCGCTGTATATCCTGTTCGGCACCAACACCCTGGTCAACGGCAGCGAGGATACCGCCACCAAGTTCATCACCTATTATGAAAAAATGATCGACATGTTCCACGAAAGCCTGCCGAACGTGCCGATCTATGTGCAGTCCATCCCCGGCGTTCAGGAATGGGTCAAGGATTCCAAGCCCGGCTTGCAGAATGACCGCATCAAGCTGGTCAACAACCTGCTGGCCAACATGGCGCTGCGCAAAGGCTGCTACTTTGTCAATATTGCCGAAGCCCTGAATCAGCCTGATGGCAGCCAGATTGACGAATACGAAGCCGATGGCATCCACATGCAGCCGGTAGGCTATACCGCCTGGTGCAACTATCTGGCAACCCATACGGCATGGGATCGCCGCAACACCTATGCGGGCGAAAATCCGCTCTATATCCTGGGCAGCTGATGCCGCCCGCGCCTTTATGCGGCATCAACAACATAAGCACAACAAATGCACTGCCAACCCCCGTTTTGCTGCGGGGCAAGGCAGTGCATTTTGTTCTATTTGCATAAAAAACGGCGGGATATTTCGCGGTATTAAATCGTTTTTTGTCTAGTTTAACAAGGATTCCTGCAAATGTGTGTCAATTTTACACAAATCGACCCAGTAACTTACGAAAATTTTAGCGCTTTATTACAGAAATCTCTTGAAATTCCGCTGCAAAACAGGTAATATAAATATAGCAAAAACAAATTGGGTGCAGTTTATGCCGGAACAGGCAGCAGGAACAGGAATTTGTGCTGTTCTTTGTATCATCGGCGCATAGCCTGCCTCAATCAGAGGTGTTTCCGGAAACCTGGGGCAACACCGCACAATTCCCGCCTGACGGCTTAAGCACCGCTCCGGCGGCTGCGG
>ERZ840096.1516-NODE-1516-length-23805-cov-3.116379_pt1 | contig 23805 bp, 20 predicted proteins | sample MGYA00519878_ERZ840096 | MGnify/ENA primary metagenome ERZ840096 (study PRJEB31850, sample SAMEA3708865) | human gut metagenome | biome: human gut; feature: human-associated habitat; material: faeces | place: China | collected 2014 ...
CCGTTTCTTATGCCGAAGATCTTCCATATAATAACGTGCAATACTGTCCGGAGAGGAAAAATCCAATCCCAGTGAGGCTTCTGCTTTCGCCATACGTTTTGCAAGTTCTGCCAGACAAAGAATCTGGATGGATTTTACCTTTCCGATTCCTTTGATCTTCAGCAGCTGTTCCATAGACCACTGTGGGATGCTGAGAAGTCCTTCAGAGCCAAATGGTGGATGCAGAATTTTCTGGGCAAGTCGGAGCGAATTCTCCCCTTTCGTTCCGGTACGAAGTAAAACAGCTAAAAGTTCTACATCTGTCAGATGTTCTGCACCGTACTGCTCGCATTTTTCATAAGGACGGTCTTCAAGATACATCATTTTGATTGTTTCTGTATTTCTATTTTCCATGTTAATCATATCACTGCGATGACATAATACAACGATTCATTTTAGCACAGTTTCAAAAAAGTGTATAGAGAAGATACCAAAAAACCACAAATTTCATAAATGATTAAGATTTATATTTTTGAATGATTGCCTCGGCGACCTTCATTCCGTCCATCGCTGCGGAAGTGATTCCACCGGCATATCCGACCCCTTCACCACATGGATAGATCCAGTCACAGGAAGCACAGACAAAGTTCTCATCCCTTTCAATTCTTACAGGGGAAGAAGTTCGGCTCTCCACACCGGATAATAATGCATCATTATCTGCAAAACCATGAATCTTATGATCCATTGCTGTGATTCCATCCTCAAGCGACTGTGCGATTTCTTCCGGGAAGATACCACGTACATCCCCAAAGACAGAAGCTCCTTTCATGCAAGAATGAACCATACCATAAGAAGTTGTAATCTGATCTTCTTTAAAGTCGCCAAAACGTTGGACAGGAACTTTTCCCTGTCCTGCCTGATAAGCTTTTTCTTCTAAGCTGCGCTGGAAAGAAATTCCGGCAAGCGGATGGTCAGAACCGAAGTCATCCGGAGTAACTGTGACAATCACAGCACTGTTTGCATTTTCTCCGGCACGGTCATGATAGCTCATTCCGTTGACTGCGAGACGATGCTCTTCAGAAGAAGCATTTACAACATATCCGCCCGGGCACATACAGAAAGTATAGACTCCTCTTCCATTGTCCAAGTTCTCGGTCAGTTTATATGCTGCTGCCGGAAGATCATTTCCCCGATCTCTTCCATATTGAGAATGATCGATCAATGTTTGTGGGTGTTCGATACGGACTCCGACGGCAAATGATTTTGCGCGCATCGGAATCTGATGCTTATAAAGCATTTCAAATGTATCACGGGCGCTGTGACCGATCGCAAAAACGGCTGCTCCGGCAGATACTTCTTCTTCTGCGGAATTCTCTGAGAGGTGAACAATTTTCAGTGTTTTTGATGTCAGATCAACATCTGTGACCTGTGTATGAAAACAGAATTCACCGCCAAGCGAAATGATCTCCTGACGCATCTGGCTCACAACATCAATCAGGACATCCGTACCGATATGTGGCTTATTTGCATATAAAATATCTTCGTCCGCTCCGAATTTTACGAAAGTCTCAAGAACGAAACGGTTACGTCCTGTCTTATCTTTTACAAGTGTATTTAACTTTCCATCTGAAAATGTACCGGCGCCGCCTTCACCGAACTGGACATTGGAAGAAGTGTCAAGCACACCGGTCTCCCAGAAACGATCTACATCCTTCTTACGTTCTTCTACACAGGCACCACGTTCAAGAACCAAAGGACGGTATCCTTCCAGTGCGAGCAGATAAGCGCAGAATAGTCCGGCAGGACCGCTGCCGATGACAACCGGACGGGCATTCAGAATCTCTGTTCCGTGAGATGGAATCTGGTAATGCTTCTCTTCTACTTTCTGGATGTTTCCTTTACAATGCTTTAAAACAGCATTCTCATTGGAAACAGTGACATCAACCGTATACACATAGAACAACTCCGGTTTTCTGCGTGCGTCTAATGACTGACGGTGAATCCGATAAGTAAAAGAGTCCCCTTTCTTTAGATGAAGTGTCTTTTGTATCTTCTTTTCAAGAGCTTCTTCCGTGTGTGGAATCTGTAGTTTCAGCTGATTAATTCGTATCATTTATCTATCCTTTCTTTCAGGAAATCTAATATTAAAATATATCATCCGGATATTGGTTACAAGTTAGCAGCAGGCAATTATGCAGATGCGGCAGACTGTCCGGCAACATAACCGCTTGCCCACGCCCAGGTGAGATTATACCCACCGCAGATTGCATCTACATCGACCAGTTCTCCGGCAAAATAAAGCCCGGGAACAAGTCTGGATTCCATTGTTTCTGGATTAATCTGTGTCGTATCAACGCCGCCACAGCAGATCTGTGCCTGTTCATAAGAATTTGTCTTAATTACAGGTGATTTGAATTCCTTGATCATCCATGCCAGCCTCTGAATATCTGCATCTGTGAAGTCGCCGCATAGCTTCTCTTTCTTGATCTTGGTAAATTTCAGCCATACAGCGGCCAGTTTTTCATGAAACAGACCAGTAAAGAACTGTTCTGCTGTTTTTTCCGGCTGGCGGTTGGCACGTTCTTTCAGAAGAATTTTCACTTCATCAACCGAATATTCCGGAAGAAAATCCAGCATGGCAACAACTTCCTTCTGCTCATATAATGCTTTCGATGCATAACGGCTGATCTGGAATACCGGAATTCCTGAGATTCCATAGGCAGTCAATTGAAGTTCACCGGTATCAGCAGCAGTTAATTCACCGTCAACAAACAACGAAACTTTTCCCTGTGCACGTACTCCGGCAATTGCGCGGAAATGCTTTCCGGTACAATGTAAAGCACAAAGAGCAGGAAGTACAGGAATTATCTGATGTCCAAGCTGTCTGGCTAAAGTGTATCCGGAACCGTCAGAACCGGTGGAAGGTGCGGCTTTTGATCCATTGCAGAGAATCACTTGATCTACGGTTAAAGAACCGTGTGATGTCTGCAAGGAAAATCGTTCATTTGTTTTCTGTATTCCAGTACAGGAGATTCCTGTACGTACATCAACTCCAAGACGGTATACTTCCTGTTCTAATACATCACGGACTGCGCTTGCCTGATCGGAGAATGGATACAGATATCCATTTCTGTCTTTTGGATAGATTCCAAGTTCTCGGAAAAAAGCAATGACTTTTTCCGCCGGAAATTGATCCAGTACCTGCGTGATAAAGTCAGGTTGCTCCGAACGATAACAGGAAGTATCCTGATAAGTATTCGTATAATTACACCGGCCATTTCCAGTCACTAATATTTTCTTACCCAATCTATCGTTTCGCTCCAGAAGGAGAACTTTCGCTCCTTTTCTGGCAGCGAAAATAGCGGCCATCATTCCTGATGCACCGCCACCTATAATTGCAATTGTGTTCATTAAAATTCATATCCTCTTACTTTCTTAGCAGATTACATCTGTCTGAATTTTAACATAACAATTCATTCAACTCAACTGAATTTTCGATAGAATTCTCTCGAAAAATTGTTTTACAAAAGTTCTCTCACACGCTCGATAGAAAGAACGCCTGCATCAATAACGCTCTGCAGTGATTTGAGAATACCAAGCTTTGCATGATACCATGTGAGTCCACCTTGGAAATAAACAGCATACGGTGGTTTTACCGGTCCGTCTGCACTCAGTTCAATCGAGGAACCCTGAACGAAAGCACCAGCTGCCATGATCACATCGCTGTCATATCCCGGCATTGCCCATGGTTCCGGGCTTACATAACTGTCTACCGGAGCCGCGGCCTGAATTCCTTTACAGAATGCAATAACACCTTCTGCAGATCCAAGTGTAACCGCCTGGATGATATCATGACGGGATTCAGAACCGTTCGGGATCACCGGATATCCTAAAGCTTCGTAGATATTTGCTGCAAAAGTAGCACCTTTTAAAGCACCGCATACAACAGTTGGTGCAAGGAAGAATCCCTGATAGAAGGACTGTGTAACACCAAGTGTAGCACCGACTTCTTTACCGAGTCCCGGAGAAGTCAGACGGTAAGCGCAGTTTTCGATCAGATCAGCTCTTCCGGCAACATAGCCGCCGATCGGAGCAAGTCCGCCACCCGGGTTCTTGATCAGAGAACCGACGATCATGTCTGCACCGACATCACTTGGCTCGATTCGCTCAACGAATTCACCGTAACAGTTATCTACCATGCAGATAACATCCGGGCGATGCTCTTTGATAAATGCGATCAGTTCGCCGATTTTTTCTACGGAGTAGCTTGGGCGTGTCTGATATCCTTTGGAACGCTGGATCGTTGCCAGTTTGATTGTTTTATCTTCCAGAGCTTTTTCAATCGCTGGATAGTCGAAATATCCATCTTCCAGAAGTTCTACCTGTTTATAGGAGATTCCATATTCTGCAAGAGAGCCGTTAGATGGACGGATTCCGATTACTTCTTCAAGTGTATCATATGGTTTTCCAACCGGAGATAACAGTGTGTCTCCAGGACGAAGATTCGCTGCAAGCGCAAGCGCAAGCGCATGTGTTCCGCAAGTGATCTGCGGACGTACGAGTGCAGCTTCTGTATGAAAAACAGAGGCATAGACATCCTCTAAAGTATCTCTTCCCTGATCATTGTATCCATATCCGCTTACATAGTTAAAGCATCCTTCACTTACGCGGTTTTCCTGCATGGCATGAATTACTTTTAACTGATTGTATTCAGCGTTTCTGTCAAATTCTTCAAAACGTTCTTTTAGTTTCTCTTCTGTCTTCTGTCCGAACGCCCAGACTTCTTTGCTGATTCCTAGCTGTTCGTAAATTGTTTCTGTAGTTGGTGTATTCATTTTTCTTCTTCTTTCTTTTTATAGTTATTTTTTGTTCGATTTACATGGCAAAGCTGCATTTTATCTAAATGCAGCCTGATGTCCTAATAAATGATTTCTTTTTCCTTTAAAACGGTGAGCATCTGTTGGATCAATTGCTCATCTTCTCTTCCAATCTCACTTTTATCAAGCCAGATGACATCTCGTTCTCTGCGAAACCAGGTCAGCTGCCGCTTGGCAAAATGTCTTGTGTCTCTCTTAATAATGCGTACGGCTTCTTCCAAAGGATACTCTCCTTCAAAATAGCCAAACAGTTCTTTGTATCCAAGTCCCTGCATCGCAACACTTTCTCTTTTAAGTCCGCGCAATCTTAACGCATTGACTTCTTCAAGAAGTCCTTCCTGCATCATCAGATCAACACGTTTATCAATCCGATCATAGAGAATCTTACGATCATCTGTCAGCACAAAATATGCGGAGTTATAAGCAGATTCTTTCTCTCGTTCCGCCTCATTGTGCTCGGATATCTTCTGTCCGGTCTGCTGATAATATTCCAGCGCGCGGATCACACGTTTTATATTATGAAAATGAATCTGTTCCGCAGATTCCGGGTCTACTTTTTCAAGCATTTCATGAAGATATTCTGCACCCTGGGTTTTGGCAAGTGCTTCTAATTCTTCCCGATAAGCAGTATCGGCATTATTTTCTGTGAAATCAATGTCGTAAAGTAATGCTTGAATATAGAATCCTGTTCCGCCGACAACGATCGGAATATGTCCCCGCTGATAGATTCCTTCCATTGCTTCTTTTGCCATCTGCTGAAAGAGAACAACGTTAAAATCCTCAGACGGATCAAGAACATCTACCAGATGATGCGGCACACCGTCCATCTCTTCCGGACGAATCTTGGCGGAGCCGATGTCCATCTCCCTGTAGACCTGCATAGAGTCAGCAGAAATGATCTCTCCGCCGATCGCTTTGGCAAGTCCGATGGAGGCAGCAGTCTTCCCGACAGCAGTTGGTCCAGTCAGAATGACAAGTGGGCGTTTGTTTGTCTGTTCCATCTATATTTCCTCGATTCCATTTATACAATTCGTTTAAATTTCTTTTCCAGATCACGTTTTGTCATGGCAATGATTGTCGGTCGTCCATGCGGACAGTGATATGGATTGTCCAGTGTCAGGAGTTCGCCGATCAGTTTATCTACTTCCTGTGCAGAAAGACGGTTATTCCCCTTTACAGCAGCCTTACAGGATAAGGATGCAACCTTCTCATCGATCAGCTCCGGTGTCATAGAAGTAGAAAGACCTTCGGTCAGATCATCGATCATCTCCATCAGAAGTTCTTTCTTGGCAATACTGAACAGATTGTCAGGTACTGCACGGACTGCATACTCTTCTCCACCAAAAGGTTCAATCTCGAAACCAATGCGTGAAAAGCGGTCCATATTTTCATTCAGAAGCTGTGCTTCCTGCATGGATAAGCTTAAAATGATCGGAGGACTTAAGTACTGAGAAGTAAATTCTCTGCTTTTCATTTCACGCAAGGTACGCTCATACAAGACGCGTTCATGAGCCGCATGCTGATCAATGATGTAGAGATTATCTTTGAATTCTACGAGCCAGTAGGTGTCAAAGACCTGGCCGATCAATTTATATTCTGCACGGACATCCCTTTTTAAGAAATTTTCTTCAAAGAGATCCATCTGAGTGCCTGTTCCTGGATCTGATTTTGCATCAGTTGCTTCACGATCCGATGTTGTGTCTGCACTCGTGGCAGCAGTCTGTGTTTCAACTGCCGGTTCATCAGATTTCTGAACTGCTGCCGTAGTTTTCGGTGCAACTGTCTTATCTGTTGTTTCAACGGCGTATTTAACATGTTCAGCAATTTTATCTTTCTGCTGATCTGCACGGAAAATCTCTTTCCGGTCTGCAACTTCTGCAGAAGAAGAACGATTATGGTAAGAAAGTACGCGCTCCTTCATCTTACGGATAAAATAATCCTCATCTTGAACATCATCCTTAACCGTTTCCCTGGATTCTTTGATCAATTCCGCAGCTGTTACTTTTTCATTCTCCTTACGCGGACGAAGAAGAAACGGACTGCCGGTATCCTCTTTATCTTTGGTCGAAGCGGATGTGAATGTCTTTTTCACTCGCTCCGGTCTTTCTGCCTTGTTTTCGTTCGATTCCACCGGATCAGGAACTTCTGCTTTCTGGATCAGTTCCGGTTCCAGCAACGTTCTGTGTACAGCCTCAAAGACGGTATTGTAAACCTCCTGCTGTCGCGAGAAGCGAAGTTCCATCTTTGTCGGATGCACATTGATATCTACATTTTCTCCACTCAGATGAAAATGCAGAACTGCAAACGGAAACTTGTGCTGCATCACAAAATCACGATAAGCATCTTCCACGGATTTGGAGATCATTGCACTTTTGACATAACGGCCGTTTACGAAGAAATTTTCAAAGTTGCGATTTCCACGTGTGATGATCGGCTTGCCGAGAAAACCTGTGATATGGATATCATTTTTCTCATAATCGATCTCAATCAGGTTAGCCGCTACGTCACGGCCATAGACATTGTAGATCACATCTTTCAGTTTTCCATTTCCGGAAGTACGCAGTTTTTCCTGTCCGTTATTTAAAAACTGAAAAGCAACTTCCGGATGAGACAGGGCAAGATGCATTAATAGATCCTGCACATGTCCGGCTTCTGTCATTGGTGTCTTTAAGAATTTTCTTCTGGCAGGAACATTGTAAAATAACTGATGGACGAGGAAAGTTGTCCCATTTGGCGCACCGGTATCTTCCAAGGATACTTCTTTTCCGCCTTCAATGACATAACGGGTACCAAACTCTGCATCGGCAGTCTTTGTGATCAGTTCCGTCCGAGTGACAGCTGCAATACTTGAAAGAGCCTCTCCACGGAATCCCAAAGACGCAATATGAGACAGGTCTTCCACTGTCTCAATCTTGCTTGTAGAATGCCGCAAAAATGCACGCTGTACTTCATCCTGCGGAATGCCACAGCCATTATCTGTAATACGGATGAAGGAAATCCCCCCATCTTTGATCTCTATTTTTACAGAAGTTGATCCTGCATCAATCGCATTTTCGACAAGTTCTTTTACAATTGACGCTGGACGCTCAATCACTTCACCTGCGGCAATTTTATCAATTGTGATCTGGTCTAATACATGAATGTGTGGCATATTTCCGCCTTTCCTTTTACCAACGGTTCTTCAGCTTATTCTGTAACCGGTAGATTGTATTTAAAGCATCGATCGGTGTAAGATTTCCGACATCGATATTTTTCAATTCATCAAGTACGTCATCATCTTTTACAGTGTCAAACAGAGACATCTGTGCCATATCGACTTCGTCATATTTTTTTGCCTTACTTTTTTTCTTTGCAGTATGTTCCTTGGCCGCGATCTCACTGACGCGGTTTGTGATATCCTCATCGCTGAGTTCCTCTACGATTTCCTTCGCACGGGAAATGACAAGATCCGGAACGCCGGCAAGTTTTGCAACCTGGATACCATAACTCTTGTCAGCCCCGCCTTTTACGATCTTTCGTAAGAATACGATGTCATCGCCCTTTTCTTTTACAGCAATACAATAGTTGTTGACATTATCAATCTTTCCTTCGAGTTCTGTCAGTTCATGATAATGTGTGGCGAATAAAGTTTTTGCTCCCAACAGTTTGCTGTCGCTGATGTATTCTACAACAGCCCAGGCAATTGACAGACCGTCAAATGTACTTGTTCCGCGTCCGATTTCATCAAGAATGAGAAGACTTTTTGAGGTTGCATTTCTTAAAATATTGGCAACTTCGGTCATCTCAACCATGAATGTACTCTGTCCGGAAGCAAGGTCATCGGATGCTCCGACTCTGGTGAAAATACGGTCGGAAAGACAGATGTTCGCGCTCTCTGCCGGGACAAACGATCCGATCTGAGCCATCAGTGCGATCAATGCAGTCTGACGCATGTAAGTTGATTTACCTGCCATATTCGGACCTGTGATGATTGAAATTCTATGTTTCTTATCATCCAGATAAGTATCATTGGCAATAAACATATCATTTGGAATCATTCGCTCAACGACCGGATGACGGCCTTCTTTGATATCAAGGATTCCTTTTTCATTAATTTTCGGACGGACGTAGTTGTTGCGCTCTGCAACAAGTGCAAGAGAACTGAACGCATCCAGTGCGGCAACTGCTTTGGCAGTTTGCTGGATTCTCTCCACCTGTCCGGCAATCGTTTCACGGACTTCGCTGTAAAGTTCATATTCCAGTGCATACAGCTTATCTTCTGCACCAAGGATCATGTCTTCAAGTTCTTTAAGCTCCGGTGTGATATAACGCTCAGCATTCGCAAGGGTCTGTTTTCTTGTATAATAATCCGGGACAAGATCTTTATAAGAATTTGTCACTTCCAGATAATAACCAAATACTTTGTTATATTTTATTTTTAGATTTTTAATACCTGTTTTTTCTCGCTCATCATTCTCAAGTTTTGCAAGCCAGTCTTTTCCGTCCGATTTCGCCCGGCGAAGCTTATCAACTTCTTCGTTATAACCGTCGCGGATAATATTTCCCTCTTTCATGGCAAGCGGCGGATCCTCACGAATGGCTTTCGTGACGAGCTCGCAGAGATCTTCTAATGCATCCAGATCTTCATAAATCTCTTTTAAAAGCGGTGCCTGCAGATCCTGTAAAATATAGCGGATCGGTGGCAGCATCTCCAGAGAACCTTTGAATGCGGTGAGGTCTCGCGGATTTGCAGAACCGTAAGTGATCTTCGTGATCAGACGCTCCAGATCATAGACCGGAGATAAATATTCCCGGATCTCTTCACGGGCAATGGCCTGATTTTTCAGTTCTTCTACTGCATCCAGTCTGCGGTTGATCTCGGATTTATCGATCAAAGGCTGTTCTACATTTTTGCGAAGCGTACGTGCGCCCATTGCAGTACGTGTTTTGTCAAGAACCCAGAGAAGGGAACCACGCTTCTGCTTTTCACGTAAAGTTTCGCACAGCTCCAGATTTCGACGTGTAGAACTGTCAATCAGCATATATTTTCCTGTGATATATGGTGTAATATGTGTCAGGTTGGAAAGTGAATTTTTCTGTGTCTCAAATAAATAGATCAGAAGTGCTCCGGCACTGATGATTCCACAGTCATAATCAGCAAGTCCAAGCCCTGCAAAATTCTTTACTTTGAAATGCTCAAGCAGCTTATCTTTGCAGACAGCATCATCAAAATACCAGGAATCGAGAGAATAAATCGTGATTCCAAGCTTGTCTCTCATCGCATCCAGATCCATACCGCTCATATAGAACGCTTCGTTGCAGATGATCTCAGACGGACTGAATTTATAAATCTCATCCATCAGACGGCTGCTGTCCGGAAGTTCTGTGACAAAATAATCTCCGGTAGAAATATCTGCGATTGCAACTCCATAGCGGTCTGCAATATAGACGATACACATGATGTAATTATTCTTCGTTTCATCTAATGCCTGTGTATCCAGATTCGTTCCGGGTGTAACAATTCTTACAACCTCACGTTTTACGATCCCCTTCGCAGTCTTTGGGTCTTCTACCTGTTCACAGATTGCGACTTTGTATCCCTTCGCAACAAGACGGTTCAAGTAACCTTCTACGGCATGGTATGGGATTCCGCACATCGGGGCACGTTCATCCAGACCACAGCTTTTCCCGGTCAGTGTGATCTCAAGCTCTCGGGATGCAGTCAAGGCATCGTCAAAGAACATTTCGTAGAAATCGCCGAGGCGGTAGAATAAGATACAATCCTTGTACTGCTCTTTCGTCTCGCAATAAATTTTCATCATCGGTGTCAGCTTATCTATGTCAATATTTTCCATCAATTTCTCCTTAGTTTTCAAAGGTTTTCTAAAAACTCTTTAGAATGTAAGTTCGCAAATCATTCTAACAAATTTTAACATGAATTTCAAGCTGATGTTGAGAACGTAGAAATGTATCATTTTGTCGGAGTACCTATATCGCAATGTGCGAAGAGAGCGAACTGAAGAATATTCGTTTAATATTCTTGGGTTCGCTCTCTTCTTTTAATTTGAAAAAATTATTATTTCATTTTTCATAAACAACTTCTAACTGTCCGGCATCCATCTCGCACACTGTATCACACAACCATTCCATTTCCATCACATTGTGTGCAGCTAACAGGATAGTTGTTCCTTTTTCTTTCAATTCAACAAAGAGTTCGCAGACATCCTGTGCGCCTCTTTTATCCAATCCATTGAATGGTTCGTCTAAAATTAATAATTTTGGTCGCTCCATGATCGCCTGTGCAATTCCAAGGCGTTCTCTCATCCCAAGTGAATATTGACCTACTTTCTTTTTAGAAAACGGATCAAGACCAACTCTTGCGATTGCATCCCGGATCTCAGTATCTCCTATTTTTCGATTAAGTTGTGCAAGGCGTTTTAAGTTTTCATATCCACTGATATATGGAAGAAATCCCGGACTCTCGATAATCATTCCGGTATTTTCCGGAAAATCAATATCTTTTCCAATTCTTTTTCCATAGACATATACGCTCCCTCTGTCAGGTTGAAGAAAACCGCAGATGCATTTGAACATTACAGTTTTACCGGAGCCATTAAATCCCATGATTCCGTGGATTTTTCCTGCCTCAAAGGTATGACTGATTCCTTTTAATACTTTTTCTTTGCCAAAAGATTTTGTTAGATTTTTAACTTTCACAGCAGCTTTCATAATTTTCCCCTTTCTTATTCCGTCAGGATTCATCAACCTGAGAAAATGTAAAATTATATCGTTTGATACATTTTCTCGAGATGAAAAGCAAAATACATATCACTGCAAGGAATAACAGGATGCTTATTTTTATTTGTGGCAAATAATCATATCCGAAATTATGCATTGGAAATGTTGCGTGATTTAAGGGTGATAACCATCCGCAAAGAATATTTGCCCGATAGGAAAGCCCTCCACCCAGATGAAAAACTTTTTGAAAAATATCCGGAGTCAGAAGAATTCCATAAAGATTTATCAAGAGTGCGCCAACAACGCCTCCGGCTCTTCCCTTCTGTAGATTTAATACAAGCATGACGGAAGTAATAAATAACGAATAGAAAAGCATAAGAAATACAACACAGATTGCACATTTATATGGTGTTGTCATTTCCATTGTCTTTATTGATACAGGAACCGTAAGATGATTATTACTTCCATATCCAATGCTTGCAGCAGTCTGGCTCCATACATTTCCAACGTAAGCCCAAGGACTTGCAATTAGAAGTTCTGTCAGGCAGAGGAAGACTGTATAAAGGCAAGTAGACAGGATCACATATAGGATCTGACTTGCCATCCATACGCTTCGCTTTGTCCGGATCAGCCAATAGGGCGTCATCTGATTTACAAAAGGCATATCTGCAAATAATAACAGCAGTAAAAGGGATGAAAGCATCACAGACTGCGCATCACCGAAGGTCCAGATCAGTGGCTCGAACATTTGCACCGGTGTCTGGAATGTCTGTGCCTGCTCTAAAATCTGATTTGTCAACATCAGACAAAGTACAAATCCTAATGCAAAAGTCATCCAGATTCTCGGATTTTTGTCCCAGTCAGAGAAATTTCTTTTTGTTAGAAGAAAGATTTGATGAATGTCCGTTTTAAATTGCGTTTTTTTCATGCCACCACTCTCCTTACCACGCATTTACGCAAAGCCAGTGCCAGAAGACTGCTGATCAGAAGCAGAGCCAAAAGACAGAATCCGTTTCCATAATATGCCGGGCTTGCCCACTGCTTTGGACTTAGGAAAAAATAATTGCGGTAATATCGTTCTTGAAACACTGTTAGTACATAATATAAAATAAATGGAACAGCACAGCTCAGATACTTATTTTTAGTCAAAACTGCTGTCAGTGAACCGCATAAAGACCACAATGCTCCATTTAGAAAAAGTCGGATAAATCCAATTCCTGTGATACTTATTACCTCTGATATATTTTGCAAAGTATTCAGAGTCGGGATATTTCTACAGATAACTATAAAAACAACCAATGCAATTCCTGCCGCTGAAACGGAAATGGCACCACCTGTGAATGCGACTCCAAAACTTTTCATCCAAATATAATTTCTTTTTCCTATTCTGTTAATAAGAAACCATGCATAGCGGCTGTGTAATTCTTCCTGTATATCTGCGGCTGTTGCCAGAGGAACCAACAGTGGAAAGAAAAGCAAGGCTTTTTCTGAAGTGATTGCATAGGTGAAGATGCATAACCAGGCTTTCCCTTCTGTTGATCCACCGAAAGCGATCAGATGATTTCGATAAGGAAGTGCAACAATCAAAAGAACCGCACACAACGCCAGTACAGAGATATAAAATCTTCGGTTTCCAAAGTCATATTTCAATTCTGTTCTGAAAAGATGTCTTCGTTTCATATTCTATCATCTCCAATAAGAACCTATTCTTCCACCGTCTGTTGCATTTAATACAATGTAGTCGGTCTGATATCCTTCTATTTTTCTTCCGGCTGTTCCAAGTTCGGCAGTTGCATCTTGACTCTCGCTTATAGTGAAAAACCATGCCGGAACCAGCCAGGCATTTTGTGGATTCTTATATGCCGGTATATAAGTATATCCCAGTTCGACAGTTGCAACATCATAACCAAATATCGTCTTGCTCTCTGCAGGCTGACTGGAAGGGTAAAGATATTTCACCTGATCGATCAGGCGGTTTTCTATTTCATCAAATGCAAGGAGTTTTACATTTTCTGTAACTACCTTTTCTTCCTGACTCATACCCTTCCATTTGAAGGAACGGATTCCATCTTCTGTCACTACAATATAAATCTGCTCTACCGGCATGGAAGGTGCATATGCAAATCCACTATCATCTGAATATCCTCCGGTTTTATCCTGATTTATTTTTAATCCGGAAACAGAAGGAACGTAAGTAAGACGATAACCTGTTTTTCCAAGATTTGGATCAGCATTCCATAATGCTTCCTGTTGTTCTAATATAGTGGCTTCCGGATAATCAGACTGTGCATACCAGAGGATTTTGTCTGATGACAACAACTGCATATTTTCGAGGTTCAGATCTTTCAGAATTTTTTCAGCTTCATCTTCTGCTGTCTCTTCTAAGAGAGTGGTTTCTTTCATCTGGTCTTTCAGTGTTTGTAGTTTCTCCATAAAAGATTCTTTTACGCTTCCTGCAGGAACTCCATATTCGTCTGTGCGATTCTCTATTGCCAGATAGTTTTCAATAGTTGCCAGTTCGATCCCATTTCCTTCTGACCAGGAGAAGATACTATAATTTCCTGCTTCCGGATCGTAAGTTTCTGCATTGATCGTACCCTTTGCATCTGCACCAACCGTTGCCTGAAAATGAATCTCCATTCCATCCTGCTTTGTGGTATCCGGAAGAATATCATATCCGTAAGCTTCCAGTGATTTTCTTTTTGCTTCATACGCCGGATCTGTCTTTTTTGATGTGTATTCAATCTGTCCAATTTCCTGCAATGGTGTCTGCTCTGGCGCAAGAGGAAGAACTTCTTCCACTAACTTTTCAAGCCCTGTTAAATCATACTCCACACTGTTGTCAGCATAGAATCCTTCCCTGTTCTTAATCCTATCTAAGAGGTTCTGATAGTATTCTCTGGTAAGTTCCTGCGTCTGATACAAAATCTCTCCGCCTGCAAAATAGGAAATAAGTCCGTTTAATTGTTCAAGCTCCAGTTTTTTCTGACTGACTTCAATCACCGGAAGATTTCCTGTCGTAACAGATTCTAATTTCTGATCTGCGTGAAAAACTCCGCGGTCATTACTCCATGTTACTGTTGTGTCCCAGTGTTCCGGCAGATCCAGTGTCTGTGTCTCTCCATCTTTCAATGGTTCTGCAATTACATCCTCGCTTAATCCTCCGGCCTTACTGACAACTGCACTCTGATCTGGTGTTTTCTGACATCCCGTAAGTAACAGACCACAAGTAAGACTGACTGTCAGAATCGATGGTAAAATGATTTTAGTTCTCATTTTCTTAATTGTCATGGCATCATTCCTCCATTTCCATTCCTGTCTGTGTGATACGAATTTCGTATCCTGAAAATTTGGAACAGGTTTTTTTCTTACATTCAGTTTAATCTTGTGGTGAAAGTACTGCAAGCGGATGGCCTTCAAGTACTGGATTACTGGACATGAGTATTTATAAATCAAAAAATGTTATTGAAACAACAAACATTTCATCTTCCATTTCATATGCCAGATCTCCATCATATCGTGTAACAATCCGTTCCACACTTTTCAAGCCATATCCATGAAGAGATTTATCCTGCTTCGAAGTCAGAAAAGTATGTCCTGATTTGGCAGGAAGCTTATCGGTTCCATTCTTAATTTCAAGAAACAACATTTGCATATGCTGCTCAATCTTTATACTGATTTTCTTACGTTCTTTATCAGTCACTTTCTCACAGGCTTCCAGGGCATTGTCTAGCAGATTCCCAAATAGTGAACAGATCTCTCTTTCTTCCATCGTCAGACTGGATAGTGGTGTTACATCCAATTGGAAATCAATCCCTTTTTGTACTGCCAGGATTCGCTTTTGCCCAAGAATCAGATCCACTACATGATTTCCTGTATAAATCTGTGGATTGATTTTTACGAAATTTCTTCTGATTTCATCTACATAATTTTCCAGCTTTTCATATTCCTGATTTTTTACATATTCACTGATCACAAGATAATGATTCTTTGTATCATGAACAAGTTCTTTGTTCTGCTCGATGGAAGCTCTTATTTCCTCATATTTCTGTTTCTCCATCTCTTCTTTCATCAGAAGAAATGTATTTTGTCCCGTTATGTTTCTGTTTTTCCATATAAGAAATGTCATGACGCTGACAAGCACGATCATAGTAAGAAAACTGATGAGACTTCCTTTTAAGACATCCTGAATCACCGGAATTCCGGCTGCAGAGTACAGAAGCCCGTATTTTAAAAGTTTTTGATACTCCAGAACGAGTGCTGACAACAGTACGCCACATAAAACAAATACCCATTGAAAGGCTTCTATGTCTTTTTTCTTCTTCCAGCTTCTTATTTTGAAAATGATAAAAAAGAAAATAATTAATAACAGGCTTCGTATCACACAAGATACTTCATTTTCATGGTAACGGAAAAATAGAATCTGAGGGTTTTCTGCCTGATTCCCGTAAATAAATGCGAGAAGGTAGTAAATGATATATAAAAATAATGTCATTGCTGCTTCATACATAGATGCGATCCCTGTAAGAAGAATCAATTTCTTTCGATAGGCAAGGAAACTTCCTAAAACCAAAATAAAAATCGTCAACAGGTATCCATAAGCACTAAACACAGATCTTTTGACCCATACAGAAATAATTGTTGAAGTGACGATTAAAACAAAATAGAGAATCCATTTATCTTTCGTTTTCAGAGTCTTTCTGTCTATAACTGTTCCGAATAACAGATAATAGAAAAGGAAGGTTTCAAGAAAATTCAGTCCAATCCATATTCCAAGTGTATCCATCGTTACGAATTCCTCCAGTAGAGATTGATTTCTCGCTTTACTTCTGCAAGTCTTGCCTTACTTACCGGTACTTCATATCCTTTTTCGAGATAGATAGTGTCACCGCTTACTCTGCAAATCTGCTTTATATTAACAGCGTATCCACGTTCCACCAGAAGAAATTGTCTACTATTTAACATTTTCAGTGCATTTTCCAAAGAAGTTCGCTCTCTCACAACGCCTTGGGTAGTAACATAATTTACATACTTAGTACCTTTGGATTTATACAGATAAAGAATATCCTTATAAAGCAATTTCACCTGTTCTGTACCGTCTTTTATAATACAGAATTCTTTCTTTTGTTTTTGCAGCTTTTCAATAAGCTGTTCAGCAACTCCGGGAAGACGAAATTCTAGATCCTGTTTCAAAATATACTGATATGCTTCGATCCGATAACTTTCTGCCGCATATTCTTCATAAGATGTGATGAAGACAATGTACATGTCAGGGCAAATCCTTCGGACCAATTTCCCCAGTTCCACTCCATCCAGCTGTTGCATCTGAATGTCTGTAAATAAAATATCCGCTGTTTCGCCCTTCTGAATTTCCTCAAAGAAACTTTCGCCCGATGCATATAGTTTAATCTCTACTTCGTGTTGTTCCTGTATATTTTCCTTTAGAGTTCGGAGAATTTGTTCTCTTGTCTGTTCTTCATCGTCAACGATTGCAATTTTTATCATAAGTTGAATTCACCTCGCCTCACATAATCAGTATCAGTATAACATACTTCGAACACGCATTCATATTATGGCCATAAAATATATTGGTTTGGGACATAAAAAAACGAAAGGCTCCTGCAGGAGCCTTTCAGACTACGGACTTCACAAGTTTCCGTTTTCATCTAGAAGATATATAGCAAAGACATTTCCAAGTTGCAGAGGATAACTTTCCTTGATGATGCCATCAAATACAATACGAATATGGTCACCGGCATTCAAATCAGGGAGCTCACCACTTTCTACTATATTCGTTGTTACAGAGAATTCTTCATCAACAGGAATACCACTATCAAAGGATTCTGAACATTTTACCTTAATTGATTTTTTCTTTACTTCAAGAACAGTTGCATCAAAATATACTTGTTCTTTTTCCTGACTTGAATTCAAATCTGCTACAGCTCCATCATAGACCATTAATTTTATCGTTTCATTTTCAGGAACATCAGCGTATACACCTACAGTACATGCCTTGTTTTGGGATATCTGATACAAGGAACTAACACCGCCCGCTGGAATTTCTGCTGTTCTTTCTTCTTCATCCGGTATTTGTAGATGAACAATAATATTGAAATTATTGCTGTTTTGAAAGGTGAGTATTCCAGTTTGGGAGAATACTTTTTTATCAGAATATGTAACTACATAGTTATTTGTCTCAGAGGTTTCTGCGCAAATAACGGAACAATCCCAATTGTCTTGCTGAGAGGAATCTTGTTTACTATTGAAAGTGACAAACTTATCCCACAATTCATCGAAATTAACAAACTCATAATACTTTTCATCAACACCGAAATAATGTCCCGGACAGAGTGTAACTGCGTCTTTTCCTTGAAAATAAAGCTTATAGTAAGTAACTGCTCCACTTGATAATGCTTGATTTTTATCAACTTCATCACCAAGCTCAACTTGATTCAGCAAATGGACGAACTCCTTCTTTTCCTGATCAGACAATGTATAGGAATAATTTCCATCTTTTCCACCTGTTGTGCCAGAAAGTTCGATTTTATCAATTTCAGACACATCTATAGTTCCAAACTCAATAGCAGAATTGATGGTATTCTTTTGACAGCCGGACAATAGAGTTACCGTAATCAGTATGAATGATAGGATCATTTTTGAAACTGTTTTTTTACATTCTGTGTTAAACATTTTTCTGCCCTCCTGCTAGTGTATTGCCTCATTGTTCGCTATCTTATCAAGTTTGGCAAAGTATTTTTACCATTTTTCTTTGAATCAATTATAACATGAACAAGTTTGCTTTTCACTTGTTATTTTGGCAGATTTTTTCTTATTTACTACCGGATGGGGCATCCGGAGGAGCACTTCCCTGAGGTTTCTCCATGTCTACGTCAGGCTGTCTGTTCCCTGGTCCGCCTTGCATATTGCCGTCTTTCATGTCTCCTTTTTCTCCGCCATTGTTTCCAGGCATTTCTCCCTGCGCTTATCTTCCCACGATGGGACTCCACGGTTGCTGCAGCAATGGAAAGTCCCAAACCATATCCTCCGGTCTGAGAATTTCTGGAAGCATCGGTGCGATAAAACCGATCAAACAAATGAGAAATCTGTTCTTTAGAAATAGATTCTGTTGTATTAATAACAGACAGGTTAATACGATTTTTCTTTTTCCTTAAAGTGACTGAAATAGTTCCATTTTCATTCGTATATTTCACTGCATTGTTTAGTTACTCTCTATCCTTCCCATATAGTAAAATCCTTTGCATTCATCAAGATGAACGTCAACCAGCTGACCGATCAGGCTTTCATCTCCCGGGAAATGAACGAGCAGGTTATTGCTCATACGACCTGTCATCAGGTGATTGTCATGTTCATTGACACACTCTACAAGAACGGTCTGTACCGTTCCCTCATGAATTGCACATTGTTCTGCGGAAATTGTCTGAACCTCATGTAAAAGACGATTGAAACGATCTTTTACAACGTCTTCCGGAATCTGATCTTCCATTACAGCAGCAGGTGTTCCGGTACGTTTTGAATAAATAAAAGTAAACGCACTGTCATAGCGCACTTTTCTTACAACATCAAGCGTCTCCTGGAAGTCCTCTTCTGTCTCACCAGGGAAACCGACAATAATATCTGTAGTAAGTGATATATCCGGAACTGCTTTGCGGATCTTTTCAGCAAGTGCAAGATACTGTTCTTTGTTATAATGACGGTTCATAAGTTTCAGGATCCGACTGCTTCCGGACTGAACCGGAAGATGCAGATGTTTACAGATTTTTTTTGATTTACTCATCACTTCAATCAATTCATCTGACAGATCCTTCGGATGTGAAGTCATGAAACGGATTCTTTCAAGTCCTTCAATTTTTTCAATCTCCTGAAGAAGCTGTGCAAATGTCATCGGTTCTTCAAGGTTCTTTCCATAAGAATTGACATTCTGTCCAAGCAGCATGACTTCTACAACACCATCTGCAACAAGACGTTCGATCTCACGGATGATTGCCTTCGGTTCACGGCTTCTTTCACGTCCACGTACATAAGGTACAATACAGTAACTACAGAAGTTGTTACATCCAAACATGATATTTACACCAGATTTGAATGGATATTTTCTTTCAACCGGAAGATCTTCTACAATCTTGTCTGTATCTTTCCAGATATCAATGACTGTTCTGTCAGACTGTATTGCAGATGTTAAAAGTTCTGCAAATTTGTAAATGTTGTGTGTGCCGAAAATAAGGTCAACAAAGCGGTAGCTCTTTTTTAATTTCTCAACAACTTCCGGTTCCTGCATCATACATCCGCAAAGTGCGATCATTTTATGAGGATTCTTTTTCTTCATTGCGCCGAGCTGTCCGAGACGGCCATAGACACGAAGGTTTGCATTCTCACGGACAGTACAGGTGTTGTAGATGACAAAGTCGGCTGTCTCTTCGTCTGTGCCTTCTACATAACCTACTTTTTCTAAAATACCAAGGAGTTTTTCAGAGTCGCGAGCATTCATCTGACAACCAAATGTTTGAATTACCGCGACTAATGGGCGCCCCAGCTCCTCTGACATTTTAGCAACATATTCTTTTGCTTTTTCCATAAAATAATACTGACGCGCAGGTTCTTCTAACGGAGCATCTGCTACCAGTTTTACATTTTCAATTATATTTTTCATCATTATTTCCTTTATACAAACTGATTGCAGGATGCATCATAAGCATAATCAATCAGGTCTAATTTATCTGTAAGTTCTTCTTTGTTCACTTCCATCTCTTTACATAACTGATCCAGTGATGGATAAAAATCTCTGAGCTTTGTATTTATGACGCTCAGAAGGATGACAGGATCCTGTGGTAAATTCTGTAACATGATCCTAATTTCCTTTCTTGTTCATATATTTTTCGCCATACTTCTCACCAAGATTAACAATACTTCCATCTTTTTGTTCCATGTCAATATTGTTCAGCTGGCTTCTTAAGTTCACTCGGATAAGTTCCATATATTCTTTACGAAGAATCTTCTGTTCTTTCGCTTCTTCCGGAGTGAGTCCTTCCGCTTTTGATTTTTTATATAATTCATTGATACGATCAATCTTCTTTTGTTCCATTGTCTATAGCTCTCCTTTTTCTTGTTCCGTTTAATGTTGCGATATCTTTACTGTTCACTCCCGTGTGAACAGTAACCGATATTCTTTCCGCTGACTCTGTATTATACACGATTCTGTGCACTTCGTCCACTTTTTTAACTGGAATAATTCTCAAGAAAACCATACAGTTCTTCGGCAGACTTAAGATAGATTCCATTTTTCAGATCCTGTTGTACTTCATCTGGCAGATTGTTTACGGACAGACTGGTTGTTTCGTAAAGGGTTGTCCCATCTTGCAGATAGACCGCAACATATCCATGCAGCTCTTTCAGATAATAGGCATCATCTGAAACAGACTCTCCTTTGGCTGAACTGCGTCTGGTTTGAATAGAATCATTTTTTTCATTTTTAGTCAGTTCTATAGCTTTTTCCTTTTCCAGTAGATTGTTGTAACTAACCTGGTAACCTGCAATCAAACATCCGGTAATCAGAAATAAAACAGAAAAAAAGCCAATCATGTATTTTTTCATCGCAAATCGCTCCTTTTTTCATACAGTATTGGCTTTTTTAATTTTTTTATTCTTCTACTTTTACGGCTGGAAGCAGATGGAATTTCTTAGAAATTCTCAGGATACGTCCACCCATTGGAAGATCAAGGATATCATCTTCAGAAAGTGTTCCGATCTTTAACATAACAACCGCATAAACAAGTATTGCTACAATCAGTGAAATGCATACCGGAATTACACGACCGCCGATCAGTGTATCAAAAAGTCTGAATACGCCGAAAGTTACAATGCCCATCACTGCTGCAGCAGCGAATGGTTTTCCGAAGGTGCTCACAAAATCGATTTTGAAACCGCTAACTTTTCGAATCTTGAGCAGGTTCAAAATACTCATTGCAAGTGCAAACACAATATTTCCACCCACCAGCGCATAGACGTTCATCTTGAAGACGGTCATCATCAGTACAAATGCTACCAGATGGATTCCAAGAGCTGCTGCAGCATTCTTTGCAGGAGTTGTCATGTAGTTTAATCCATGAAGAATGGAATTCGTTACAGAGGAAAGTCCATACAGTACAACAACGATAGCTCCTGCCATCAATAGATGCGCTGGTGTTGCACTGGAGTCATTGTACAGCAGAACCATAATTGGGGAAGCAAGTACAAAATAACCGACACAACTAGGAATAGCAATTACCATTGTAAGACGTAATGTCTGGTTTATCTTACTGTGAACCTGTTTCTTTGTACCTGCTGTAACAACAGCTGTAAGACTTGGCACAAGAGATGTTCCAAGTGCATTCGCAATTGCCATCGGGACATTGATCAAGGTGTCGTATTTACCGGTATAAATACCCTGAAGAGCCATATACTCTTTCTCTACATAGCCTTGTGACTCCATAACATGATTAAAGATTGTAAGGTCGATAATCTGGTTAATATTATATACAGCGGTACTGAATACAACTGGGATTGCTGTTAAAAGTAATGCTTTCAGAAGGAAAGAATAACTTTCAACATTCTGGGTGCGGTCTCTTTTAAGCTGTTTGCGTATCACATTTTTATATATAAAAATGACAAACAAAAGAAATAACAATCCAGATAAAGAGCCGACAACCGTTCCAAGTGTACTTCCGGCAGCACCGTAAGCAGGTCCGAGAAGCTCCTCTCCGGATTTTTCTCCTGCTTTTGTTCCGATACCAAAGAGGACACTTGCGCCGACAATACTGATCACGGCATTAAATACCTGCTCAATGATCTGTGAGATAGCTGTTGGAAGCATTGTTCCCATTCCCTGGAAATATCCACGGATAACAGCCATGACTGCAACGATCAGAAGTCCCGGGGCAAGAACCCGCAGTGCATAAACGCTAAGTGGAGATTTCATTAAATGTGTTGAAATCAGTCCTGCTCCCAAAAAGATTGTCAGCGAGATGAATAATCCAACACCGATTGCAAAAGCAAGGGAACAGATAAATACACGGAATGCATTTCGTCTCTGACGCTTTGCAAGGCGGATCGATACCAGCTTGGATACGGCAGTCGGAAGGCTGAATGATGAAATCATCAGAGCGATTGCATAGACCTGATAGGCATATCCATAAAATCCGTTTCCTTCATCTCCTAAAATATTCGTCAGCGGAATCCTGTAGACTACGCCTATGATTTTTGTAAGTACAGCTGCTGCTGCAAGTATCGAACCCTGGACAATATAATCATCCTTTTTCGTTCGTTTTTTCGTTGTTTGTGCCTCAGTTTCAGACATAACTTCCTCCTAGTGTCCCATTCCTTAAAATCTATTTAATATATGTATCCCATCAGCGGAAAATACCGACTTTTTCCATGATTTCTTTCTGTTTCGCTTCCATGACAACACGTTCTTCATCAACCATGTGATCGTATCCAAATAAGTGAAGCATACTGTGTGCAATCAGGAAAGCATACTCTCTTTTGGGTAAATGTCCATATTCTTCAGCCTGAGATAACACTTTTTCCTTTGAGATAACGATATCACCAAGCATCAATTCTCCGGATTCCGGATTAAAGGCTTCTGCACTTTCTTCATCAATCACGGAAAAATCTCCCGGCTCTTCGTATTCAATCATAGGGAAAGAAAGTACATCTGTTGCACGATCAATGTTACGGAAATCCCGGTTCATCTCATGAATCTCATCGTTCATAGTGAGTAAGAGATTGACCTGAACTTCATATGGACAATGAATATATTCCAATGCGCCATTTATGACTTCACGGGCAAGCGCCTGGCAATCAAAAGGGAGCTTTAATGCTCCTTCTTCTTCATAAAATAATGTCATGATTTTCTCCTTTTCTCTCGGCTGCGATTTCTTGATTTGTTCTGTGTCTTTGTCTCGTATTCTTCGTAAGCTTTTACAATTTTCTGGACAAGCGGATGGCGGACAACATCTTTGCTTGTAAGGCGGCATACTCCAATGTCATTGATCTTGCCGACAACACGGACAGCTACATCAAGTCCGGAAGTCTGACCACTTGGCAAATCTTTTTGTGTCTCATCACCGGTAATTACAACTTTTGAGCCAAATCCGATTCTTGTTAAAAACATCTTCATCTGCGCCGGAGTTGTGTTCTGAGCCTCGTCCAGAATGATAAATGCATTGTCTAATGTACG
>ERZ840096.1519-NODE-1519-length-23730-cov-2.824963_pt1 | contig 23730 bp, 21 predicted proteins | sample MGYA00519878_ERZ840096 | MGnify/ENA primary metagenome ERZ840096 (study PRJEB31850, sample SAMEA3708865) | human gut metagenome | biome: human gut; feature: human-associated habitat; material: faeces | place: China | collected 2014 ...
TCAATTCTCTTTTTTTCGAGCTGCTTCATTTTCTTTTCCCCTTCTTCCCCCAATGAAAAAAGGCTCTTTTCAAAGCCATAAAAAGTGTTTCTTTTTCTTCTTAATTTCCCTGTATTCTTGAACAATCGGTTCATTCTTTAAAAAGGCCAAATGGATATAGGGTTTATCATCCCCATCCTGGTAGTAGATATACTTTTGATACTGACTGTTCCGTCTGGGAATAACGACCAGTTCATCATGACTCAGTTCAAAAGACAACAATCCCTCAACTCCGATAGGAGGATGAATAATGCCCACATCCACCTCCCCTGTAATAAGTTTCTTTTCTATCACGTCACTGCTTTGTTCAACAAGTATAATGGAGATGTTTGGGTTTTCCTTTTTAAATTGAGGCAGGAAATAAGGCAATACATAGGCGGCCTGAGTCCCGGTAAACCCTATACGAACTTCTCCACCATCCTGAGACTGCAAGTCCTTTAATTTTTTTTCGAATTCTTTTTTCTCTTCAAGGCATTTATGGATAAAATCAATGAAAACTCTTCCCTCGTTGGTTAAAACCACACCATTTGAGGTGCGTATAAATACGGCTGATCCTATCTGCTTTTCTATTTTTTGCAAGCATTGGCTTAACGATGGTTGTGACACAAAAAGTCTTGCAGCTGCTTTCGAAATACTTTTTTCTTCATCAATAACAGAGATATAGTACATGTCTCTTAAATTCATCTTCGTTCAACTCCTTACCATATTTCAATTTTATATCACCCCATGGGAATTCTCAATATTCTTCCATTCAAGATTCCATTACAATCAAAATACTTATTCCCTCATAAAAAAAGCCAATTAGAAATAGTACTGCAATTTCGCTATAGTAAGATTACAGAAATTATGGAGGTGGAATATAATGTTGGCTAATAAAAACACTTTATCATGGATGCCCGAAAATGCATGCAACTCCCATCTGCATATCATCGATCCTACTTATCCGAACAATGGTAAAGCCCAGGAGCAAAAAGGCACCATTGCCATGTACAAGAAGGTTGCCGCCCAAATCCATATGCCCCGTGCCGTTTTTGTACAGGCAAAGCCATTCGGGCTGGATAACAAGTGTCTATTGGATGCAATCCATTCTTTCGGTATAGAAAATTCCCGTGGCATTGCCGTAACAGATAGCACTGTCACAGATCAGGAACTTCAGGATTGGCATCATCAGGGAATTCGAGGATTGCGTTTCAGTATATGGAATCCGGCCAACGCTGTAGTCTCCATAAAAGACTGTCTTGGTTTGGCCCATCGTATAAAAAATTATGACTGGAATATCCAACTGCATATGAGTGCTGCACAGCTTTTGGAATATAAGGATATTATTTTAAATATTCCATGTAAAATCGTCATCGACCATATGGGCCGTTTGAATCCTTCTTTGGGTCTCAGTGATCCAGCTTATCCATTTATCTGCCGTCTCATTGATAAAGGCAATACCTGGGTTAAATTATGCGGACCATACCTAAACACAAAAGAAGAATATCCCTGGCGGGATGCTCAGGCCATAGCTCAGGCATTCAGTTCCTACGCTCCTGAAAGAATGCTTTTTGGGACAGACTGGCCCCATGTTACGGAAAAAGAACCTCTGGATGAAATTTATCTGGCAAACCTTGCCTGCAAATTTTTTAAAGATGAAAAGGCTCTTCATCTTGCATTAGTAGAAAATCCCTGCAGGGTATATGGATTCAAAAATAACGGCTGAAAGTAAATATACCGTCTGTTCCTCTTTATTATAATAAGACTTGGAAAGGGTGCTGCTTTGAGATATGCAGCACCCTTTTGAATCATCAGTGTTGTCTTCCGTCTCTACTCCTGGCTTACGCCCTCCAACACCACATGGCCATCCGGCAGCAAAGCTCCTCCGCAGCCGTCCACCCGCTGGGTACCGGCTGCATAATATTCTCCATCCCGGCACATGACACTGTTGAGCATGGTGCTCATAGCCTGATCACTGGGGACCTTCACAATGGTATGACCCCGTTTCCGCAGCAGGTCCAAGGTATCCTCCGAAATCCCAAGTTCCACTTCCAGGCCCTGTTTCCGGGTCTGACAGTGGATGTAAGGAAGGCCTACCAACCGCTCCGGTGTCAGGCCAAAATCCACTCCGTTGACAATTCCCTGGACAATCCCGGTGATGATTCTGGGGCCCCCTGCCGCTCCGATGGCCAGGAAAGGTTTTCCATCCCGGCACACCATGGTGGGAGCCATGCTGGAGAGCGGTGTCTTTCCACCGGCAATGCTGTTGGCCATGCCATAGCTGAGGCCCTGGCTGGTAATGGCACCTGCTTCCGCCGAAAAATCACTCATGGCATTGTTCAGGACGAATCCCAAGCCATCCACCACAATGCCGCAGCCGAACCAGTCACGGACGGTCTGGGTCTGAGAAAAGGCATTTCCTTCTTTATCCATGACCACAAAATGGGAGGTATTCCCGGGATAGTCTTTGGCGGCGATATTCTCTGCTGCTGCAAATTCTCCGGCTTCTTCTGTCATAAAAGCTGCTCTTTCTTCCGCAAATTTTTTGCTCACCAGCCGGTCTGTATCCACTTGGACAAAGTCCGGGTCCCCCAGAGCCTGGCTCCGGTCAGCAAACCCCAGTTTCATGGCTTCTGCCAGTGCATGGATGGTAGCCGCTGTATTCTGCCCGGTTTTCCTTACATCTCTGGTTTCCAGGATATTCAGCATTTCCAGTACGGCACAGCCGCCGCTGGGCGGGCCGAAGGACACCACATCCGTCCCATGATAGGAGGTATGGAGCACCTGGCGGTATTTGGGCCGGTATTCCGTGAAATCTTCCAGGACAAAACAGCCGCCCCTTGCATTGATCAGATCCACCATCTGTTGGGCTGTGCTGCCAGTATAAAAAGCATCAGCCCCTTTTTCTGCTACCTGTTCCAACAGCTTTCCGATTTCCGGATTGGTCTGTTTTTCTCCAAACCGGTACTGGCTGCCGTCCGGCTTCAGATACAGTTTCCGGAAAGCGGCGGAAAGTCTCCGTTTCCGGCGGACAGAATCGTCCTCCATGGTCAGAGATTCCGTATATCCTGTACCAAAGCCTTCTTCCGCCAAACGGATGGCCGGTGCTGCCACATCCTTCCAGGTCAGGGTTCCGTATTTTTCCAGTACTTCTTCCAAAGTCCGCAGCAGTCCGGGAACAGCCACCGATTGACCTCCCAGATCCTTCCATTCATCCTGGACTTCTCCATCTTTGATGAACAGATCCGGGCCGGCCGCCTTGGGAGCGATTCCCCGTCCGTCCAGGGCAACGAATTTATTTTCTTTGGCCACGTACAGCAGAGAAAAGCACCCGCCTCCCAATCCGGAATGATGGGGTTCCACTACGGAAAGGGCCAGTGATACAGCCACCGCCGCATCAAAGGCATTGCCGCCTTTTTTCAGGATTTCCAATCCCGCCCGGGTGGCATAGACGCTGTTGCTGCTGATGGCACCACAGGATCCATGAGCCACCGGACGGCTCCAGTAGGAAGGCCACATATAGATTTCTTTTTTTGTCTGAGTCATGCTGCTTCCTTCTTTCCAGTCATCAGAGACACGATGATCCCCACAGAATACGTTACGATTACCACAGGATACACCGCTTCCAGCATATCCGTCAGTTTCAGGAGCATCCAGGCAACCCCCACGATCATCCCGCAGAGCATGCTCCAGAAAGCCCCCTGAGGAGTAATCTTCTTCCACATGATCCCTGCCAGGATGGAAAAGCTTACCGGTGCCGCAGCCACATGCTGCAGAGTCAGGAACAGGTTGGTCAGCGCATTGCTGGGAATCAGGTTGGCCGGCAGCAGGGTCAGGTAAGCAAAGATAAAGGTGATCCACTTGGAAATCTTCAGCACCTTGGCATCATCCGCCTGGGGATTGATTTCCGTCTTGTACACATTGGTGATGATGGTCCCAGTGGCCAACATCATGGTGGCCATGGTGGCCGCAATGATCATAGTTGCGAAGGCAAAGACCACACCAGCGAACAACGGGCTGCTGAACGCTTTGATGGCATAGGCAAAAGCTGTGGTCCCATTCCCCAGATCAGCGCCGGAAGCCTTGGAGAACATACCGCAAATAGCCGTCAGAACGCAGATGGGCGCAGCAATCACATACCCCAGGATGGACCCGGTCCGGGCCGCTTCAGGAGATTTTGCCGACAGCAGAGGCTGGAGTACGGACTGCATCACCGCCGTACTGATGCACCCGCCTACGATCCAGGCAATGATCCGATGGGTGGGCATGTTGTGCCAGGAGGCATACTGGGCCGGCAGTTTTGCCAAGAGGCCGCTGTAGTTCCCGAATTTGGGCAGCGTGGTGAAGACAAATGCCATCAGCAGGATATAAGTCCCGATGCAGACCACCCGGCCTACGGCAGAGGCACCCCGCATACCGGAAAAGCTGGTGTAGACCACCGCAATGGTTACCCCGATCAGCATGGCCCAGCTGACCCCCAGTCCCGGCAGCACGATCTGCACAATACTGGAAACCGTCTTCAGCTGAATGGGGATGTACAGGAACCCGTAAACAATCCAGGCATAGGAATACAGCCGGGCCGTCTTCTGTCCAAATTTCATCTGCAGATATTCCGGGACGGATTCACTGGGCAGGTTTTCCCGGATCAGTTTGGCAAAGAAGGCCAGGAAGATAAAATAAAAACTGCCCGCAATGGAATACCAGGCACCTGAAATGCCCAGGTTGTATCCATTTTGAGCAGCTCCCACTATTGCCATACCGCCAATCTGCCAGGCCGCAAAAACGCACCCCAGGGACCAGGCTCCCAGAGTACGGTCACCTCCGGACCACTGACTGGCCGCTTTGATGCTGGAACCAGCATACACACCGATGCCGATGATCAGGCAAAAGGTAATAACCCAGATTGCCACCAACATAAAAATCCCTCCCTTAAAAGATATGATTGCAGCAGCCTGCACGAAGACAGACTGAAACATCCGGCTTTAGGAAATATGTTGATAGCTATCTTATTTCCACTTCAAGAAATATATTTCTTATCCTCTATAGCAGAATATATTCGGTATTTTCCCCTTTATTTTCTTTCAGTATATCTGATTTCCCTTTAATTTTCAATAGTTTTTGTCACATTAATTATTCTAAAGTAATATATTACTTCTTCCAATATTCCGGCAAAGTCCTGGCAAAAGAGTTCTTCAGATGGGTCTCCATAGCCTTATAGGCTTTCTTTTCATCTTTCTCTGCAATGGCCTCATAGACTTTTCGGTGCTCCGCATACACTTTCCGGGCATCAATGGAATTGTTGTAGACGCTCTTCACTTCAAACCGGAGATAATGGTCCAACACCACATCCAGGAACCGGAAAAAGATTTCGTTGTGGGCAGCCTGTATTACAGCCCGATGAAAGCTGTGGTCGATTCGGTACAGCCGTTGTCCATCTTCTGAAGGAAGGCCTTCCTGAAGAGAAGTCAGCAGGCGGTCCATTGCCTGCCGGTCTTCTTCATTGGCCCGCTGGGCCGCCAGCTGGGCGCAGATAGGTTCCATGGTCATCCGTGCTTCCAGGATATCATGGGCTTTTTCAAAGGATACCGGCTGGATCAATACTCCTCTGCCCCGGCAGAACGTCACATACCCATCAGTCTGGAGTTCCAGCAGAGCTTCCCGCAGGGGTGTTTTGCTGATACCCAGTTCCCGGCACAAGCTTTCCTGAGAATAAATGGCGCCGATCCGGAAACGGTTGAACAATATGGCATCCTTGATCCGGTCATAGGCAATATCCTTGTAAGAAAGTTTTCCTGCAGCCCTTTTTTTCTGTTCCATAACGGGTCCCTTCCTTTCGTCACTGTCGATTTTATTATAACGGGTACCGACAGCCATGGAAAGAGACCGTGAATAAAGAAGTGTGCAGCCAGTCATGTGCTGCACACTTCCTGCAAATCAGCTCTTCAGATTTTTGCCATGAACCGGTTGTAATGAAGAGCCGACAGATCCACTTCTGTCTTATTTTCGGTAATCAGTTCTGCCAGCTGATTGCCCACTGCCGGACCGATGCCGAACCCATGGCCAGTAAATCCGCAAGCCAGGACCAGACCAGGGACTTCTTCCACGTTCCCCAATACCGGCACCAGATCCACACATTTGTCTTCTTCCCCAGCCCAGGTCCGGACGATTTTGGCCTTGGCCAGATCCGGAAAATATTTCATGATGCCCCGGCACACACAAGGTGCAGTAATGCTGCAGTTGCTCTTGGAATTGGGGCGGTCGATAAGGTCTTCCGTAAATCCTTCCAGCCCGCAGTCTCCACCGAACACAAAGGAACCGTGATTGGTCTGATGTCCGTAAAAGTCCGCTTCTGCTGTCCCCAGCATCTGGTTGAACATATGAGGTTCTGCTTCCGTAACCAGAGCTTCGATGATATTCACCTCAATGGGAACATCAATGCCTACGGTGGCAGCCAGGGCCCGGCTTCCGTATCCGGCGGCCAGCAGCACCGTATCGCCTTCATAGACGGCCCCGCTTTCTGTAATCACCTGACGGATATGTCCCTTGATTTTCCGCAGCTGAATTACTTTATCTCCACTGTAATACTGGACACCCAGACGTCTGGACGCCATATAAAAGGCCAGTGTGGTAGACAAAGGATTGGCGTGGCCATCGGTGGGACACCAGCTGGCGCCCATGACTTCTTTCGAAAGATAGGGGTTGATGGCCCGGACTTCATCTCCGTCAATCATTTTTACATCCACACCGCAGGCACAGGCGGAATCTGCCAGCTTTTTCAAGATCTGGAGATGTTTTTCCGTTTTCCCCAACCGCAGATTCCCATCCTGGTGGTATTCGCAGTCATACCCCAGTTCTTCCGAAATAGAAGGCCAGATATTCTTCACTCCGTACTGCATAAGGGGCAATTCCCGGGCATCCCGTCCAGACTGGCGGACGCCCCCGCCATTTCGGGAAGACGCCCCATTCCCCACGTTTTTATCCCCTTCCAGGACAATGACGCTGCATCCGCGTTTGGCCAGATAATAGGCTGTGGCGTTCCCTACAATGCCTGCACCTACAATGATCACATCTGCTGTATCCATCATTTGTCCGCCTCCTCTGTGTCACGTGCAAACACTTCCATTTCAAGAGGACGCATGGGAGCCCGGCTGGTGGCCGGTTCCAGTTCTGCCGGGCTGACTCCCATTTCTCGGGCTATGATGCCTTTGACCAGTTTGGCGCAGGTCTGGCCCTGACACAGCCCCATGCCGCAGCGCAGGAACCGCCGGACTTCCGTAATGGTGTACAGTCCCTCATGGACAGCTCTCCGTATTTCCCCTTTGGTCACTTCTTCACAGCGGCAGATGATCATATCATCATCCGGCTGCGGGACAAATTTTCCAATATCTCTGGAACGGTCAATGATTTTTCCCATATCCTGTCAGTCCTTTCCTGTTCCGGTTGATCTCCGTCCGTTACGCCTTCTTGAAAAACCGTGCCTTCATGGCATATTCCAGAGGGACTTTTACGGTCAGAAGACTGGTCTTGTCATAGGCGGGACTGCTCTTTACAGAAACCACTTCCGCCGCACAAACTTTTTTCCCATTTCTGCCCAAAGCCATCCCTTTATCCCCGCTCTTGGGCAGAGGCAGGAATTCATAGGGAAGAGTGATTTCTGCTGTTCCATCGGTCTTGTTTTCCTTCAGCAGGAAAATGGCCTGACCAGGACAGCTGGCCACACAAAGGCCGCAACCAGTGCAGCGTTTTTCTTCACTGAGACAGGGAAGCGCTGTAATATTGGTTCCCACCTTGATACAGTGGTTGGGACATACATCCTGACAGGGGTTGCAGGGAATATTCTGGGTACATTCGATTACCGGATGGATTTCCTCTTTTTCTGTTACCCCAGGAAAACGGGTGATTTCCTCATCGGTCACATACCCTTTTTTCAATAAAGTAGTGGAAATGGGGATGCCTTCTTCCGTTTCGGTAATGGTCTTGCCCCGGTTCCTGGGAGCGAACATTCCCTGCCGCAGTCCATCCAGGGCTTTGTCCAGCCCTTCCAGACTTTCCGTCTCTTCCTTTTCCGTAGTGTACCCCAAGTATTCCGCCGCCAATTCTCCGGCCATCCGGCCTTCGATCATGGCCGAACTGGCTTCTTCGATACCGGATACATCTCCTGCCACAAACAGACCGGGAATGGAAGTCCGTCCATATTCGTCGCAAATGGGAACCTGGCCACCCCGTTTTGGATTGTCTTCCATCTCACAGCCTGCCATTTTCAATAGCTGGGACATGGGAGACAGCCCAACAGCCACACAGATGGTATCCACATCGAAATGTTTTTCCGTTCCGGGGATGAACTGGAAATGGCTGTCCACTTCCGCAATGGTCACTCCGGTCACATGGTCCGTCCCTTCTGCCTTCAGGATGGTATGGCTGGTATAGAAAGGAACCCCGGTCCTTGCCACCTTGGCGGCATGGACTCCGTAGCCGCCGATCTTGGGTGCCGCATCCACCAGCGCCGCTACTTTGCAGCCTGCCTGGAGCAGTTGGAAGCTGACCACCAGCCCCACATTGCCGGATCCCAGCATCAGGATCCTTTTCCCTGGCCGCACACCGTACAGGTTCATCATGGTCTGGGCTGCCCCGGCCCCCATGACTCCCGGGAGGGTCCAGCCATCAAAAGGAACCATGTTTTCCGAAGCCCCAGTGGCAATGATCACCGTATCTCCCTTGATATGATGGATGGCATCCTCCAGCCGATAGACCACTTCTTTATCCCGGTACAGACCAATGACTGTGGCATTGAGTTTGACCTGTACACCCAGGGCGTCTGCTTCTTTCAACAGTTCCTCCCCGATCCGGAACCCCCGGATCTTGGCTTTGTGTTCCTTGGAACCAAAGAATTTATGGATCTGCTTGAAAAGCTGTCCCCCCGGCCGCGCATTTTCATCCAACACAATCACATCCAGCCCTCTTTTGGCTGCTTCAATGGCAGCGGACAGACCGGAAGGGCCAGCACCTACAATTACCAGATCATATCGTGTCATTTGCATCTTCATCTCTCCCATCTGCTGAATCCGAACTTTCCTGTAAACCCTGCAGCCTTATTTCTGCTGATCGAAGGGCAGCGGACTGACTCCATACTGGGTTTTCACGTCCATCCCAGCTTTCAGCGGCGTCATGCAGGTGCGGATATTGGGCTTGCCATCCACAATCATGACACAGTCCGTGCAGCGGCCGATGGCGCAAAAGATGCCCCGTGGCTTGTGCTTTTTCTGGGTGTACCGGTGGATCTGGACCCCCGCAGCCTTCAGGGCGGCCGCAATGGGCTCGCCCTCATACCCTTTCAGTGTTCTTCCGTCAAATGTGAATTCCACGATTTTCTTTCCGATGTTCTGCTCTCCCAGGATCGGATGTTCCAGGATGCGGGATGCTTCTGCAAGTTCATTCTCTTTTTCTGCTGTACACATACGGTTTCTCCCCCTCTATGAAGTTCTGGATCAAATCAGGATGGTTTTCAGTTCTTGGCCATGGCCGCCACAGCCACCCCTTCCGGAGCCTTGGCTTTTTCAGGTGCATATTCTGCAAAAGGATGCCAGGTACCCAGGACTTTGGGGACAAAAGCCAGAACCAGTGCCAGAGCCGTGGTAGCAATGGTACAGTTGATGTATCCGTATTTCATCACCCAGTAGGGCATCATGGCGGTCAATACTCCGCCGCCGATGGCCCAGTCACTGAAGGGACTGGAGAGTGCCAGGATTTCCAGTGCATTGGATTTCAGTTCCGGATCACAGGTCTTCAGCAGCAGCATGCCTGTGGCAAACACCCCGGTGGCTTCCCCATAATGGAGCATGTTGTATTCGAACCAGTCTTCTCCATAGAAATGGCGGACATACCAGATGTGTCCAAAAAACATGATTGCCATCATCACACCCTGCTGGATGATCAGGGGCACGGCAAATTTTACAACCACTGGAATATTCACAGACGCCACAGCTCCGGTAACCAGCAGCTCCAGGCAAATGCCCTGGATCCGGCTCATGATGCCCCGGTCCAGGCAGTCCTTCCAGGGCGTGTGGTTCATGACTTTCCGCATCAGCAGACCAGCAAACAGGGCCGTAACATACCAGGTAATGGAAATATGCAGATAGGTGTCGATCAGTTTTTTCCCGATCCATCCCAGATAAACAGCCACACAAAGAATGGCAAAATGGAAAGCCAAAGGATCGATGACCCCATTTTCAATGGTGGCCCGCCCCCCTGCCGGCCGTTCCTCTTCCGGATAGACTTCAGTGGCTTCCGCTTTCAGAGATGCCTTATCGTGGAAGTAATGGGTCCAGCCTTTCCGTACGGCAATATTGATCAGGATCATGCCACTGAGGATGCCCCAGATCAGTCCAACTGTAGCAGAAGTAATGGAAAGAGAGGCACCGTCCGCCCATCCCAGTTCTTCAAATACCTGGGCCATGCCCCCAGCCGTACCATGACCGCCCAGCCAGCCTTCTTCCACAATGACACTGAACAGCGGATCCACATGGAACAGCGGAATCAGGATCAGGGCACTGAGAAGCATGGGGATAGCATATTGGGCCAGAGAAACCATCCATCCGAAGGAAATGGTACTGGCCACTTTCTTCACAGTTCCCTTACCGCTGCGGACACTGTTGAACATCAGCATGGGAGCAAACACAAAAGTGATGAGCCGTCCGGCAAATCCGGCCCAGGAAGACGTGATTTCCTTGGGAATGACACCCAGGAAAAAAGGCCCCAATGCCAACCCGATCAGCCCGGCCACCAAAGAGGCCGGTACATGATATTTGCGCAGAAGGCCCACTTTCAGGCGGACCATGGTGCCCACAATCAGCAGAATGCCCAGCAAAGAAACACTGAGCACCAGGGAATCCAGTGTTCCCCCGTTCAACGCCGCAATCTTCGGAATCATACATACCCCTCCCCTTTTGAACCATTCAGACCACACTTTGCTTCCATCCTGCGCTGTCTGTTTCCGCGCCTTCCAGTTTAACTTTATTACGGTAGAGAACTGGTTGGATTGTGTACAAGTTTAGCACTGCATAATGAAAAGTTCAATATATTCTCGAACAGTTTTTATAATAATAAATTTATTGTTCGTGTTTTAACAGTTTTAGTACAAATCAGCCTGGATTTTACGAAATTATTTTCTTTCTTTGTATAAATACATGAAATTTTCTTTTTTCTAAATGCTTGTAAAATGAAAACAAGAGTGTGGGTATTCTCCTCACACTCTTGTTTTCATATTTAATTTACCAAAACAGAACTATATTTGGACCTGCATTTCTTAATCAAAAAGGCATTTTTTTCAGCCATACCCTCACTTTTTCACACTGATCAGCCGTTACTTTTGGCATGGGAACCGTACACCAATTGTTTGTCAGAATTCCCTTCTGGACCATGGCTTCTTTTAAAATGGGAATGAATGGATCCCCGATTTCATAAAGTTCCATTGCCTGATCCACAATTTTCTGATACTTGATGATTTCATCAAATTTCTTTTCATTTAACGCCTGAGCCAATCCATGGAACAGTTCCGGACAAACGTTGGACAGACCCCCAATACACCCGTTTCCGCCGCTGATCACATTATGCGCCATAAATTCCTCAAAGCCGGAAAGAACGACAAAATCTGGGAATTCCGGCCGCAGCAAATCGATTAATTTCCGTGTATGGCCCATTTCTGTCACAGTATCTTTATACCCCACGATGTTGGCATGTTTTCTCGCCAGCCGCAGCGTCACTTCCGGAGAGACATCATAGCCCGTACGTGCCGGGAAATTATAAATATAAATGTTCCCATTGATCTGGCTGGCCAGATTTCCATAATAGGTTTCCAGAGTCTCCTGGGAGAATTTGAAATAATACGGGCTGACAATCATCACTGCATGGGCGCCTTTTGCCAGGGCATAATTGGACAATTCGACCGTTTCATCGGCCACCATCCCGCCTGTACCGATCAAGACTTTCGTCTTATCCGCATATTGGCAGGCAACATCGATCAGCTGCTTTTTTTGTTCTTTCGTCATGCTGAAGAACTCGCCCGTACTCCCCATGACCACAAGGCCATCAATACCCTTTCCGATCAGGTATTCATAAATTTTCTGGTTTGCGGTTACATCAATATTTCCCTTTGCATCAAAAGCGGTTACCACCGGCGTTAAAATTTCTGCTTTCTTCATCCCAATCACTTGTCCCTTCTTTTGAATTGCTGCCACGAAATGATTCCTTGGCAATCACACGAAATTGCAGACTCTGGCGATAGCCATTTCCGTATACCCAAGAGATTCCGCTTTAGTATACTTTCCATCTGCCACTTCCTGGATTTCTTTCAGAATTTCGTCTCCCATCTCCTCCAGCGTTTTGGTTCCATAAATCAATGGGCTGGCATCAATATCGATATTGTCTTCCATGTTCCTGTAGGTAATCTTATTGGCGGTAATTTTGATCACAGGCGCCAGGGGATTTCCGGTAGGCGTTCCCCGTCCCGTAGAAAAGACAATGATTTGTGCACCGCCGGCAACCATGGCCGCCACGGAAGAAGGATCATTCCCGGGGGTATCCATAATCACCAGGCCCTTTTTGCTCTCTACCTGTTTAGCGTAATCATAGACTTCGGTAAATTGGCGGTGTCCGGATTTATGGATGCAGCCCAGGGATTTTTCTTCAAGAGTGGTGATTCCCCCCGCTTTATTCCCAGGAGAAGGATTCCCTTCCCGGACTTCTTCCCCCACAAGCTGCAGGGCTTTTTCATACCGATGGACGATCTCAAAAATTCTCTCTTTGACTTCAGGAGTCTTCGCTCTCCGGGCCAGAATATGTTCGCCCCCGATCAACTCCGTGGTCTCTGATAAGATGGACGTGCCTCCCAAATCTACGATCCGGTCACTGGCTTCCCCAATCAGGACATTGGATGCCAGACCGCTGGTGGGATCGGAGCCTCCGCATTCTGTCCCTAAAATCAGTTCAGACAGGGGGAATTCCTCTTTCTGCAGCAAGGAAGCTTCCTGGACAAACTCTTTCGCAGCACGGGTTGCTCTCTCTACGGTTTTAATGGTTCCTCCGTTTTCCTGGATGATAAAAGTCGCCAGGGGCTTATTGGTTCTTTGCTTAATTGCATCGACCACCAGATCCATCTGGCAGTTTTCACAGCCCAGAGAAATCACAACAGTGGCATAAACATTGGGATTGGCCGCATACCCCGCCATAACATCCATGGTCAGCTGCTGATCACTGGGTACCTGAGAACAGCCCAGCTGATTGTTGAACGTTACGGCTCCCTTCACATTTTGTGCCACCAGGCGTGCTGTATCAGAGGCACAGACACTGGCCGGCAAAATCAAAACATAGTTTCGGATTCCAACCCGTCCATCAGGTCTTTTATATCCATGAAATGTTTGCATCATTGCTTTCCTCCTTTTAAACTTCCGCTTCCAGATTTTCCCTATGGCTGCCCACATTGTGGACATGTACATAGTCCCCTTGATGGATATCGCAGGATGCAATGCCAATATGCTCACCATATTTCACAACCGGCTGGGCCTGTGGAATATCGCGGATGGCAAATTTATGATAAATCGGGATATCCTGCGTAACCGCCAATGATTCTTCTTTTCCATTTTGGAACCGGATATTGGCCTTTGAGCCTTTTTTTAACGGTTCGATCGCCACAGCCACGTTGTCCTTCTCATCAATAACAACTGCGTTTACCATACTTTTCCTCTCCTCTTAAATAACATTTTCTTTACTGAAGTCCTGCCCGGCCAGTGGATATTTGGGGCATCCGTACTTTTTGGCCCACCAGGAAGTAATAAAAGGTACCATAATGGCAGTCACCACTGCAGCCGCAGCTACTTGAGCCGTCGCAACAGATTCATAGGGAGCCCAGGCCGGATCAATCAGCGCAACAGCTGCAGGGACGGCCACAGCATTGCCGGCCGTGGTAGAAACGCCCCATGCCGCATATCCTGGTCTGTGCCCAATGAACCGTTCACAGGCCACAATAAAGATTCCTCCTACTAAGCAGCAAATCAACCCAAGTAAAATCCCACCAAATCCTCCTTTGACCAGATTTGTTAATTTTATCCCTGCACCCAAGCAAAAACCAACAAAGGGAATCAAAATCGTCCCTGCCGGAGCTACAAACTTTGGAATCTCCTTATCTAAATTTCCCAGGATCATCCCCATCAGCAAGGGGCCTACAGCAGCCACTAAAGCCACAAGAGGGATATTGGCCAGCCCGGAAGCCCCCATGGCAACCAACGTCAGGAACGGTCCATCGTTAATGGAAAGCAATGCCATGCTGGCACAATCCGTTTCATCTCCATATTCCGTCATTAAAGCCAGATAAACGGATCCATTGGAATTCGTGACGGCACTGATCACCGCCAGGGTCGTCAATCCCAAAAATCCCGCCTTGCCACAAAGCATGCCAATTGCAATGCCGATCGCAGCTCCGATAATAAATTTAGCAATCAACAGCAGGCCTCCGCGCTTCAAGACTTTTGGCATATCACTTAATTGAAGCGTAGTACCCAGGCAAAAGAGCTGGATACCAATAGCAGTTGCTGTCCCTGCGCTGGTAAAGGTAGCTGTTGTAAAAGACCCAATTTTCACAATTTCCGGTACAAACGTATTGATCAGAGAACCAAGGACCATTGGAACGACCATCATTCCCGCAGGTACTTTCCTAACATTCTGCAAAATTTCCATAACTTGTACTCTCCCTATTTGTTTATTCGTATTCTCGTCTTAATTTGTATATACAAACTTTATGGCGTCATCATACCATTCGCATTTTCAAACGTCAACTTGATTTACGAATTTTTTCTTTTTCTTCTTCACAAAAAGAGGAGAAAAGCAGACAAAACATGGTATAATAAATTTGCGTACGAATATACGAACTCTTTCTCGAAAAGGAGGCAACATGATGGTTGAATCAAGCCAATTCCAGATTCATCGACCTACCGCGCGAGTACTGGATATCTTGGAACTGCTGGCGGCCAATTCGGAAGGCTTCACCCTCTCTGAAATTGCCGAAAACATTCATGCAGCCAAAGGCACTCTGTTTCCTGTTGTCCGGACTCTCTGCCAGAGGAAATTCATCTTACAGGATTCTCCCAGTGGAAAATACCGTATTGGAATCAGTGCCTTCTGTGTAGGAGAATCCTATACGAATGACCGAACCATTATGCAGTTTATTCGTGAAGAAATGAGTTCTGTGGTAGAACAAGTGGACGAAATTTGTCAGTTGGGGATTCTCGACAAGGGAGAAGTCCTGTATATCGCAAAGATTGACAATAAAGAAGCCATCCGCTTAATGTCCCATGTGGGAAAACGGCTGCCAGCCTACTGCACGGCTTTGGGAAAAGCCCTTCTGAGCGATCATTCCATTGAAGAAGTCAAGAAACTTTATCCTTATGGATTAAAGGCATTAACGGAACATACCATTACTTCTTTTGTACGTTTGGAAAAAGAGCTGCACGAAATCCGAAATACACAAATCGCTACGGAAAATGAAGAATCCTCAAATTACTTAACTTGTTTTGCCACTCCCCTGCGCGTAAACAAACAAATTGTAGCGGCTTTAAGTGTAAGTGCGCCTTCATTTCGCATGAACAGCAAAAAAGCCGATACCATAAAGAACATCCTGTTATTTGAAAAGCAAAAAATCGAAACCTATCTTACGGCAGAACACTTTGACGGAAATGACTTCCTTTTTACTGAATGATTGATAAGGATTGTCTTACGTCCATAAATCGGAACACAAAACAGCGTTGTTCTCTTCTTCAAGACAAAAAAAGCTGTGGAAACCGCCGACCATCCAAGGTCAGCCGTTTTCACAGCTTTTTATTTTGTTGCAATAGAATTTTATGCTTTGCAGAATCTCCGTCTTACCTGTTTGATCACTGCCCACAGGATGACCCCGATGGAAATGGTCAGGAACACGGCGGCAATGGGGGATTCAAAGAACCGCAGGAAGTTGCCGTCAGTGTACTGCATGCCCCGGATCAGGTTCTGTTCCACTTCTTTTCCCAGCACCAGGCCCAGGATCATGGGAGCCTGGGGATATTTGTACTTGCTCATGAAGTAGCCGATGACCCCGAACACCAGGGAAGTCCAAACATCGAACATATTGTGGTTGGTGCCATAGGTCCCCACCACGCACAGTACGAAGATAATGGGGAACAGGATGTATTTGGGAACGTCCAGGACCCGGACAAAGGCCCGGATGCCCCCGTATTCCACCACCAGCATCACTACTGTAGCCACCATGAGACCAGCAAACAACCCATAGACCAGTTCACCGCTCTGCTGGAACAGCAGAGGACCGGGGATGATGCCATGGAGCATCAGGCCGCCCAGGATAATGGCAGTTACCGTATCCCCGGGGATTCCCAGGGTCAGCAAAGGAATCAAAGCCCCGCCGATGGAGGCGTTGTTGGAGGTTTCGGAAGCCACAATGCCATCCATGCAGCCGGCACCGAATTTTTCCGGATGCTTGCTCTGCTGTTTGGCCACACTGTAGGCCACAATATTGGACGTAGCGCCGCCGATCCCCGGCAGGATGCCGATGCCGATGCCGATCAGGGCGGACCGGATGAAGTTCACGAACTGGTCTTTGAATTCCTGGAGAGTAAACCCAAAGCCTTTGATTTTGTATTCCAGGATTTGGCCTTCTTTGGCTTTCACCCCTTCTGCGGCTGCTTTCAGGATTTCAGCCGTGGCAAAAAGCCCGATCATTACTGGCAGCTGGGAAAATCCGTTTTCCAGTTCCGGAATCCCGAAGGTGAACCGGGCGGAACCGGTAATGTCGGAAATCCCGAACAGGGAAATCACGATGCCGAAGACCCCGGCCATCACCGCTTTGAACGGGTTGTCGGAAATCATGGCAGCGATCATGGTCAGCGCGAAGAGACAGATGGAAAAGGTTTCAATGGGGCCGAACTTCAAAGCAGCTTTCGCCAGAGGCGGAGCAATAAAGAACAGAGCCACCATGGAAAGAATGGTTCCCAGGAAGGAGTAGAAAATGCCGATGCCCAGGGCCCGGCCCCCTTCGCCCCGTTCCGCCATGGGCGCCCCGTCAAAGGTGGTGGCCACGGAAGAGGGTGTGCCGGGGATTTTCAGCAGGATGGCGGAAATCAGACCGCCGGAAGTGCCTCCCACATACAGGGCAATCAGCATGGAAATCCCGTTAAGGGGTGACATCCCAAAGGTAATGGGCAGACACAAGGCCACCGCCATGGTGGAAGTGAGCCCGGGAATGGACCCAAAGATGATCCCCACGACAACCCCTACCAGGATGATCAGCAGAGTTGTGGGATTCAGTACGGATAAAATGCCTTCAGCAACCATAACAGCCTCCTTAGAACAGGATCCCGGCAGGCAGGATCAGGGAAAAGACTTCTTCGAAGATTTCATTGATCAGCAGGGGCACTACGATGGCCAGGATTCCGATCATCATATAGTGTTTCCGGTTCCGGCTTTCCAGGGGAATGAAGATCAGCATCTGAGCTGCCATATACAAAATGGAAGAAATCACGAATCCCAGGGTATCCAGCAGGACGATATAGAGGAAAAGAGCAAGAAAGGTAAGTCCCAGACATTTCAGATCGGCAGTGATGCCTTTCTGGTGATCATCCGGCGTGAATTTTTCCCACAGCAGCAGACAGAGACTGATGAAGATCCAGATCTTTGTGCAGACCTTCGGCATGAAATCCCCTCCGATGCCGATGGAGGATCCTGGGGAGATACTCTGGGCCGCTGCCGCCAGGGCGATGCCCACCACCAGCAGGACCAGATCGATGGTGTATTCCGCAATCTTTTTTGTACCCATATTCTTTCCTTTCGTAAATGGAGAAGCTGGTGCCGATTCCCTGCAGAACCGGCGCCAGCTTTGTTTCCCTTCACCCAGGGTTCCTGTCTCCGTCAGTTGCTCTTGGCAACTTCCGTGAACTGGACACTCTGGAGAACCTTTTCATAGGCATTGAACTTGGCCAGTCCGTCGCTTCCCGGCAGGAAGGTGGGTTTCTGGAAGTACATGTTGTAGATTTTGCTCTGGTAATCCTTGTCGTTTTCGATGATGTCCTTGGCCGCCGCATTGAAGGAATCGATCAGAGCCTGGTCGGTGCCTTTGGGGAAGGCCACGAAGTAGTAGAAGGGCACATAGGCATCAAAGCCCTGGTGTTTGATGGTCTTCACATTGATGTTCTTGTCCGGAACCACCAGATCATTTTCCCCATCCATAGCCAGAGGAACCATTTCCCCTTTGGCAATGTAGTCCTTGACCCCGCCGTAGGGAGAAAAGATGACGTCCACATGACCGCCCAGCAGCGCGGTCAGCCGGGAAGCCGCAGCTCCTGCATCCACCATTTTCAGTTTAAAGCCCTGTTTTACCAGCTGGGAAGCGATGACGTAGGAAGTGGCACCGGTCTGTACGGCGATTTTCAGTTCATCCGGATGCTGTTCCGTATAGGCTTTCAAGTCTGCCAGGGAATTGACTCCCAGTTTCTTGTTCACCACGATTACGTTCCCCGGGTTCAGCCCTACGATGGAAGCAAAGGAGAAATCATCAAACCCGAAATCAGAAGCCTTGCTGGCCTTGTTCACTACAAAGCCCGTATGGTTGAACAGCAGGATACTGCCATCCTTCTTGCCTTCCTTGACTTTCCGGGATCCGGTGGCGCCCCCGTTGCCTTTGATATTGGAAACCACAATGTTGGTTCCCAGTTTCTTGCTCAGCTTCTGGGACAGCAGCCGGGCATTGAAGTCCGTATCCCCGCCTGCACCGTAAGGAACCACCACTTCCACGTTCTTGGGCCATTTGGCCTTGGTCCCGGCACTCCCCTTGTCCTTGGATCCGCCGCAGCCGGTGACGGCCACCAGAAGAGCCGCTGCCAGCCCTGCACACAATATTTTTTTCAGCATGATCTTCCCTCCTCAAAGTTCTATGAAAATTGATTGATGCAAGAATAACCAGTAAAAAAGCAACTGTCTGAATTTTCCGTAACGCCTTGTTACGTTTATTATATTGCCCTATAATGTAGATGTACACTTAATATATCGACAGAGAATCCTTAATTTTTTTCTAAGTCTTACCGACGGGGAGGTTCTTTCCACTTATGGATACCAGACTAATCGAACACATCCTGAAAATTGCAGAAGAAAAGAGCATCACCAAGGCGGCGGAAAAGCTGTTCCTGACCCAGTCGGCCCTGAACCAGCAGCTGCTCCACCTGGAACATGAGCTGGGGACGCCTCTTTTCAAGCGCAGCAAGGTGAACTGGGGCCCTACCCGGGCCGGGGAAATCTACCTGGAAGGGGCCCGGGAAATGCTCCGGGTGAAGCAGAACACCTACAGCCAGATCAGCGACCTGACCCACGGATACACGGGAACCATCCGGGTGGGGATGACCCCCGTCCGGGGGCCGGACATGTTCATCCATGTGTACCCGGCTTTTCACAAGGAATATCCCAACCTGGTGGTGGTCCCCTATGAACTGAACGTGTTCCAGATGCAGAAGCTGGTCACTGCCGGGGATCTGGATCTGGGGTTCATGACTCTGTTCGGGAGCCAGCGGGACGACAATGAATATGAAGACCTGTATGAAGAGGATATCCTCATTGCAGTACCGGAGGACTGGAAGCTGGAAGGAGAATTGCCGGCGGCAGAGGGACAGCGTCCCCGTCTGCCTCTCCTGGCCCTGAAGGACCGTCCCATGATCCTGCTGCGGAAGCAGACCACCATGCGTCCGGTGCTGGACCGGCTGTTCCGGGCCCGGCAGATGGTGCCCCGGATCCTGTTTGACACCGCCAATCCAGCCACCATCCTGGAAATGGTCCGGGCGGGAATCTGCTGCGGTATTGTGGCGGAATCCACCTCCCGGGGCTTTGAACAGGGGATCCGATATTATGCCTTTGAAAAGCCCCTCCACTGGAACGTGGCGGTCAGTTATCCCAAAGGGGCCTTTTTGAACCAGGCAGAGAAGCTGTTCATCCAACAGGCCCGGGAGTACTGGATAAAGAAAGCCAAGGGCAAAGTGCAGAGTGAAGAGTAAAGAGTACAGAGCAAAAGAGAAGCATGACGGTTCATCGCAAGAACAGACCCAAAGGGCCGCTCCCGCACAGGAGCGGCCCTTTGGGTCTGTTGGTTTCCAAGGATGTATGGTTTTGATACATTGTTGGCGATGGAAGATCACCGGAAGATGCCCAGGGCATAGCCAGCCACCAGCCACAGGATGTTCATGATCCACAAGGGAGCGAAGGAGAACTTCACATAATCCTGGAGCTCGGTCTGGTCCGCCAGGTCGCAGGCCAGGTAGATCTGAGGCTGGGCCACCGGGGAGACCATGGCCCCCATGTTCATCAGAAGGGTCATGACCACGATTTCCTTGGGCACGCCGTAGTTGGCGCTGACCCCGGCCACAATGGGCACCAGGGCATACTGCCAGATATCGTTGGTGAAGATCAGCATCAGCGGAGCGCTGAAGATGGCAATGATCAGGTACACCCAGGGTCCCAGGACGCTGGGGATGATGCCCACCAGGAACTGGACCATGGCATCCATCATGCCGCTCTTGGACAGGACCCCTACCACCACGCCGGACAGGAACACGGCGCAGGCAGTGGAATACATTTCTTTGGAGTACTTCTTCAGCAGCTGGTTCTGGAGGCTCAGATCCGGATAGTTCACAGTGAGGGCGATGACCAGGCCCAGGGCGAAGATCACATAGCCGGGAACAGGCACCGCACTCAGGCCCACGATCAGCAACACGGTGAGCAGCAGGTTGAACCAGAACAGTTTGGGCCGCCGGAGTTCAGACTGGTCCTTCTTTTCCAGGTTTTCCATGATGACGCTTTCATCCACCTGGCCGGCGCCTTTCTTCATCTGGAACCGGGCCAGCAGCACAGCCAGCCCAAGGCACATGGCAATGTAGATCAGCATCAGGGGCAGCATGTGGGCGAAAATGTAGTTCTGGGGAGCAGGGATCCCGTCCAGCAGGGTGGCTGCCCGGAGGGTACGGCCGTTCCATGGCGTAATGAACAGGGCGCACATGGTGGCGGAGCACAGGAGCAGCAGACATTTGGGATCGATTTTCAGCTTCTTGTACAGAGGCAGCATCATGGGTACGGTTACCAGATAGGTGGAGGTTACACTGCCGTCGATTTCCGTAATCAGAGAAACGAACACGGTGATGATCATCACGATGGTGACGCTGAGCTTGGTCCGCTTCAGCAGAAATTCCACCATGGTGTCGAACAATCCCACTTCATTCATCAGAGAGAAATAAGGCAGGGAGAAGAAAATGACGAACATCAGGTCCCGGGTCTTGCCCAGACCGAATTTCACGTAATCGCAGACTTCCTTTACGCTGGCCCCCAGCAGGAAGGCCCCGATAATGGGGATGATGGTGAAGGCGAACAGAGTACTGACTTTCTTTTTCAGCAGCAGTGTGGTGATGAGGATCATCATCGCAAAGCCGACAAAGGCCGCAAAGCTCATGGATAGGTTCCCCCTTTTCTCTTACCGCACCAGGCAGGGTTTCTTGCAGTCGTATTTCCAGTTGGGGATCAGGTACTGCATGGCCATGGCGTCGTCCCGGTCGTGGGAAGGCATCTGGTTGTACAGCTTGTTGGCTTCCATGACCCGGTCCATGTCCAGGGTGACCCCCAGCCCCGGTTTCTTGGATACTTCCAGGAACCCGTCTTTGATCTGGGGAGTATCCTTCAGCAGGTTCTGCCCATCCTGCCAGATCCAATGGGTATCCAGAGGAGCCGGATTCCCCGGTGCCGCAGCCCCCACCTGGGCGAAGGTGGCCAGGGTGATGTCAAAGTGGTTGTTGGAGTGGCTGCCCCAGGTAAGGCCCCATTCCTTCAGCAGAGCTGCCATCCGCAGGCTCCCTTCCATACCCCAGAAGTGAGGATCCGCCAGAACGATGTCCACGGCCTTCAGGGCGGCTGCATGGTAGAACTGACGCCAGTTGGTGGCGATCATGTTGGTGGCTACCCGGAGAGAAACGGCGTTCTTGAATTCCGCCATTACTTCCCGGCTGGAAAAGCCCGCTTCTGGGCCGGTGGGATCTTCGATGTAGCTCAGGACCCCTTCCATGGGTTTGCACAGCCGGATGGCTTCATCCAGGCTCCAGGCCCCGTTGGGGTCGATGTTGATCCGAGCGTTGGGGAAGGCTTTCTTCAGAGCCCGGCAGGTATCCATTTCATAGGCCCCTTCCATGACCCCGCCTTTCAGCTTGAAGTTCTGGAAGCCGTATTTTTCGTGGAGGATCTGGGCTTCTTCCACCACCTGTTCATGGGTAAGGATTTCCCCCCGGCGGTACCGGAACCAGGGATCCTTGCTGTCAGATTCGTCCAGGTAGGGCAGGTCCGTTTTGTTCTTGTCAGATACATAGAACAGATACCCCAGCATTTCCACCTTGTCCCGCTGCTTGCCTTCCGCCAGCAGTTCGCACATGGGAACCCCCAGGTACTGGCCCAGCAGGTCCAGGAGAGCACATTCCAGGGCCCATTCTGCCCGGACCACGAATTTCAGTTTGGAAATGTCCAAGGTCTGGATCCCTTCCCCGTCATCTTCTTCGGCTTTTTTGCCTCCTCTGTGGATGGTGCCCAGGATGGACCGGTATTTGCCGATTTCCTGCCCCACCACCAGGGGAATATAGCTGTCCAGACATTCTTTCGTATATTCGCCCCCGTGGATTTCCCCGATGCCTTCATGGCCGGCATTGTCGTGGAGAATCACCAGGTTCCGGGTGAAAAGCGGTGCGTGGGCCCCGCTCAGAGTCATTTCCATGCTGTCATACCCGGCTACGGGGATGACCTTCATATCCGTTACAATCGGTGTAGTTGCCATTGTTTTTCCTCCTTGCAATCCTTATCGCGCGCTTTTGAATGTTTCAAATTGTCTGTAATCAATATAGCCAATTTGCTTTTCCCTGGCCAATATGTAATAATGATTCCTGCAATCAGTTTTGCTAATATTATCTGATTATTTCAATAGTTTTTCTAAGAGACACTCTTACTTTTTCTTAGTCTGCAAGGAGGCTTGTTTTATGGATACCCGTCATCTCCAGTACATCCTGACCATCGCCCAGAAGCAGAACATGACCAAGGCGGCAGAAGAGCTGTACATTTCCCAATCCTCCCTGAGCCAGTACCTGGCCAAACTGGAGCAGGAAATCGGCGTGCCGCTTTTTGAAAGGACCCGGAACCATATGCTCCTGACTCCCGCAGGAGAATTGTATGTGGAAGCGGCCCAGCGGGTCCTTTCCATTGAAAAGCATCTGTATGAAAACATCCGGTCCATGAACAACAAAAGCCACATCACCCTGGGTCTCACTTCCCAGCTGTGCCTGAAAATGCTCACGGCAGTGGTCCCCAGTTTCAAGGCGGAATTCCCGGAAGCCACCGTGGAAATCACCGAAGGGAACGTGATCGATCTGAGCCGTATGCTCCAGGAAGAAGCTATTGACTGTGCGGTGATGGCCATCCATGACACCTCCGCCTTTTCCCCGGACCAGGTGGATATCCTGGGGGTGGAGGAAATCCTGCTGGCGGTACCCAAAAACCACCCCTACTGCAAAAAAAATCCAGGGGATACGGTTCCCTGGAAAGATCTGGAGGAAGAACTGGGAGAAGACAATTTCCTGATCTGCAAAAAAGGCTCCACCCTGAGAGAAGTGACGG
>ERZ840096.1531-NODE-1531-length-23525-cov-2.809544_pt1 | contig 23525 bp, 17 predicted proteins | sample MGYA00519878_ERZ840096 | MGnify/ENA primary metagenome ERZ840096 (study PRJEB31850, sample SAMEA3708865) | human gut metagenome | biome: human gut; feature: human-associated habitat; material: faeces | place: China | collected 2014 ...
GTCCCTATAGGGAGTTTGGTGGCGTTCCGTTCAAGCCAAGGACGGACGAGGAGCTCTGCGTGCGTTGCGGAGCCTGCGTGGTCCAGTGCCCGGTTTGCGCAATCGATGCGGAGGACCCCACCAAGACCGATGCGGATGCGTGCATATCCTGCATGCGCTGCATCGACGTGTGTCCGCGCGGGGCGCGTGAGATTGGCGGCGGCCTGACGCTTGGCGCCGCGCGCAAGGCGTTTGCGGTCAAGTGCGCAAAACGGCAAAAGTCCTACTTGCTGTAGTGCTTGCTGCTACAGAGCGAAGAGTATGCAAGAAGATTTGGGAGGCAACCATGAAGGCATTGCTTATTAACGGAAGCCCGCATAGGCAGGGGTGCACCAACCTGGCGCTGGAGTACGTGGCGAAGGGTCTTGCCGAGGGCGGCGTGGACGCGCAGATAGTGTGGTTGGGCTCAAAGCCTCTGGCGGGCTGCATGGCGTGCAACGCGTGCCGTAAGACGGGGCGCTGTGTCCACGATGACGTGGTTAACGAACTGATCCCGCTCGCAAACGAGGCTGACGGTATCGTGATCGGCTCGCCGGTCCACTACGCTGCCGCATCGGGTCAGGTGACATCGGCCATGCACCGCTTGTTCTATACGGGTGCGGTCGATTGGTCCGGCAAGGTGGGCGCCAGCGTTGTAAGCTGCCGCCGCGGCGGTGCCAGTGCGGCATTTGACCAGCTTAACAAGTATTTCACTATCACGGGCATGCCCATTGTCTCGTCCTATTACTGGAACCAGATCCACGGTAACACGCCGGAAGAAGCGATGAGGGACGAGGAGGGCCTGGCTACCATGCAGCAGCTGGGCCTCAATATGGCGTGGCTGATTCGCTGCATCAAGGCGGGCGAGAAGGCCGGCTTCGCCTATCCCGGTCGCGTGCATAGCGCCAAGACCAACTTTATTCGTTAGTGCCTGTTTCCTGGCGTTTGATATCCGGTATGAAGGCCCCGTTTATAGCGTGGGGTGCATGTGGCGCGGTTGTGCCTCAGTGCATCCCGCGATATTACGGGGCATTATTATGACCTTGCGTGAGGCATAGGCGTGCTGCCCGTGCAAAAGTGAAGGATAATTGCATCGATTTTAAAATGTGCCGAGTAGCTGCCGCTAAACGCCAACAAAATCGCAGGTAAATAATTGCTACTTGCAATGTATATAAAGCGGTCAGCCACTTTCAATGCAATTATCCGCCACAACCTCGAAAATGTGTCGATTCGGGCGGGCGAAAGGCGCGCTCTGCAAGGTGAAAAAGGACCAAAGAAGCGATCTGCCCCCTTGGTCCAAGGAATGTCGCATGCTTTAAGGGCCCTCTAATGCCAAAAGGGTATCCGGGGCGATAGAAAGACAGCCGGGCTCGGTCGAAGAGACGCTACAGCGTGCGTGCAAACTCGATGAGCTCCTCGCAATCGTCCATAGTGGTCGCCCAGCTGGTGACAAAGCGCACTACCACGCGATCGGCGCCGGTAGGATCTTCGGCAACCATGGTTTCGGCGCCGCATGCCTCTTCAAAGCGGTTGGCTTGCTCGCGCGTGGCCCAGACGAACTGCTGGTTGCCGGTGACGTCGAGGTAGAGCTCGAAGCCAGCGTCCTGCAAGCCGCTTGCGAGGGCGGCGGCGCAGGCGTTGGACTGGGCTGCGTAGCGCCAGTAAGGGGCGTCCATGGTGCCGCCGTCGGTGGGAGCGGTGAAGGCGGCCTGGTATTGCACGCCCATCAGGCGGCCTTTGGCGTTGAGAAGGCCGGCGCGCTTAGTGAGGTAGGGGATGCGGTCGATAGCGCGTTTCGCGCGGTCGCTGCGCGGGTTTACCACCAGGGCCTCGCCAAACAGCATGCCCGCCTTGGTACCGCCCAGGGTGAAGGCGTCGGCGCGTGCGGCAAGGTGCTCAAGGGTGAGATCGCAGCCCGGCGAGGTGAGGGCGCTGGCCATGCGGGCGCCGTCGACGTAGACGGCGAGATCATGGGACTGCGCCCAGTTGCACAGGGTGTCAAACTCCGCTTGAGTATATGCGTGGCCAAACTCGGTGGTGTTAGAGAAATAAATCATGCCCGGGCGGGTGGTGTGGCAGCCGCCAGAGGTCATGTCGCGCCAGACGCGCTTGGCCCCCTGCGGGGTGAGGATGCCAAAGGGGTCGCGGGTAGCCAGCAGGCGGCGTCCGGTGCCTTCGATAGCGCCCGTCTCGTGGATGGTGGGGTGCGCATCTGCAGCAAGAACGGGCCCCTCGAACTCGTCCGTAAGCGCAGAGATGGCAAGGATGTTTGCCGCGGTGCCGCCCGGGATGAACTTCACAAAGGCGTCCGGCTGGTCGCAGATGGCGCGGATGAGGTCGGCCGCGGCGGCGCAGAATTCATCCTCGCCGTACCCTGGCGTCTGCTGGGCATTGGTGCGGACCAGCGCGTCGAGAATCTCCGGTGCGGCACCTTCGCTGTAATCGTTCCTGAACTGACGCATTGCTTCTCCCTTGCAAAACGGACCCGCTCGCAGAGACGTAGGCGCGAGTTAAATCTGGCGGCTTGCTATGGCTACGGCGGGGTCGTGTAGTATTGGAGCGTATGATACCGCAGGCAGGGCAACGGGCCTTGGCAAGCACATATAATGGTGCAGTTGGAAATACTCGTCCGTTAACCATATCTTGGGCGAAGAGATAGTTGGCAGCAAGCTGCAAGGAAGGATGGTCGCATGCAGGCACAGAGAGCTGAGGGCACCAAGGACCTTATCGGGCGCGACATGCGCGCATGGCAGAAGATGCAGGACGTGGCGGCGGAGGTATTTGGCCCCTTTGGTTTCGAGCCCGTCGAGACTCCGGCGATCGAGCAGCTGGATGTCTTTGTCCACGGAATCGGCCAGTCCACCGACGTGGTCCGCAAGGAGATGTTCCGCGTATTTTCCGGCGCCAACTTCGAGCGCGTGCTGCAGGAGGGCACCGATGCCAAGCTCAAGGCCAAGCAGCGCCTGGCGCTTCGTCCCGAGGGTACGGCCGGCGTGGTGCGCGCGGTGGTCGAGAACAACCTGGTGCCGCAGGGCGCCGCTCCCGTGAAGCTGTACTACGCAGAGGCGATGTTCCGCGGCGAGCGCCCGCAGAAGGGACGCCTGCGCCAGTTCCACCAGGTTGGCATCGAGTGGCTGGGCGCTCCGGACCCGGCGGCGGACGCCGAGTGCATCATCATGCTCATGCGCTTCTACGAGCGCCTGGGCTTCGACCTCTCTAAGCTGCGCCTGCTGATCAACTCCATGGGCGACCCTGCATGCCGCCCCGCCTATCGCGATAAGGTGCGCCAGTTCATCCTGGACCATGCGGACGAGATGTGCGACGAGTGCCGCGAGCGCGCCGAGCTCAACCCGCTGCGCGCCTTTGATTGCAAAAACGAGCACTGCCACCAGGTCATGGCGGACGCCCCGCTCATGCCCGAGCACCTGTGTGACGATTGCCGAGACCATTATGCCAAGGTCAAGCAGTATCTGGACGAGGCCGGTATCGCCTACGTCGAGGACCCCACGCTGGTGCGCGGCCTCGACTACTACACCCGCACCGTCTTCGAGGTGGAGGCGCCCGGCGCGGGCGTCGGCTCCATTGGCGGCGGCGGCCGCTACGACGGCTTGGTCGAGCTGGAGGGCGGCAAGCCCACGCCGGGCGTCGGCTTTGCCGTGGGTTTCGAGCGCGCCATGCTCGCCCTGGAGGCGTTTGGCGGAGAGATGGCCGATGACGTCGAGCGCTGCGTCTACGTGGCTAACGCCGGCGCCGAGCTGCGCGGCGAGGTGTTCTCCCTTGCCAACCTGCTGCGCTCCGCCGGCATCCGTACCGAGTGCGACTACCAGGGCCGCTCGCTGAAGAGCCAGTTCAAGCAGGCAGATAAGGTTGGCGCCGCATATATGGTGGTCATTGGCGGGGACGAGCTCGCCTCCGGCAACGTTCGCCTGCGCGATATGGGCACGGGCGAGGAGAAGCTGGTCGCCCGCGCGGAGCTTGTGGACGAGCTTTTGGGCCGCCTATAACTGCATCACGATTCCGGCTGCGAGCCATGCGCCCGCGGCCGGTTCTTGTTTTTGCCTTCAACGGCTTGCGGCGAAAGCGCCATGCGGTTACTGTTTTTATCGGCCGTCTGCCGGACAAAGCGACTCGTCCGCCGATTTTAAAGAAACGTTAAAGATTGCTTTTGCTAACTAAAGCGTCGTCTCTGTAAACCAATGCGGGCATATAATCGTTTCGGCATTGTCCAACCTTTGTTTTGTTAGTCACGTTCCCAATGATGGAAGGGGAGGCACCGTGGCAGAACATCTAGAAACCCAGGCGCCCGTAAGGGTAAGTCGCATCGACATCGATGAGGCGCGCGCCGCCGTGGAAGCTTTGGGCGAGATCAACATCCCCGCCGAGCTCCGCGACCACCTGGCGCTGTTCGTACGCCTGGAGCGCAAGGTCCTGCGCGAGTATGACGAGGACATCTGCAACATCTTCGATAAGCTGCTTGCCAGCGTCATCGCCGCCAACGAGGGAAACCCCGGCGAGGAGGCGGCGGGCGACCCCACTAACGAGCAGGGCATCCCTACCACTCAGAGCGCCACCGCCGATGCGTTCCGCGACGCCATCGAGCTGATCGACTCGCTGTCTCTCGACCGCGCCCAGATCATCGTCCGTGCCTTCACCACGTTCTTCCATCTGGCGAACCTCTCCGAGGAAAACTACCGCGTCGAGACCCTGCGCAAGCGCGAGAGCCGCGTGTCCATCGATTCCGCGGTCGACCCGGTCAACGAACTCACCGTCGCCTACCGCCAGATGATCGATGAGGTGGGCGAGGACAAGGCCAACGAGCTGCTGGCCCGCCTCGAGTTCCATCCCGTCTTCACGGCGCATCCCACCGAGGCTCGTCGCAAGGCGGTCGAGGGCAAGATCCGCCGCATCTCCCGTTTGCTGGCGGAGCGCCCGCGCTTGGGCGGTTCCGACCTTATGGAGAACGAGCGCCATCTTCTGCAGGAGATCGACGCGCTGCTTCGTACCTCGCCCGTGGCGCCCAAGAAGCCCACGCCGGTAGAGGAAGCCGACACAATCATCGACATCTTCGACAACACGCTGTTCGACACCATCCCCATGGTCTACCGTCGTTTCGATGACTGGATCTTGGGCGACAAGGCGGGCACGGTGCCGCCCGTGTGCCCCGCATTCTTCCATCCGGGTAGCTGGATTGGCACCGACCGCGACGGCAACCCCAACGTTACCGCCAAGGTGAGCCGTCAGGTTGCCGCCAAATTCGCTACGCACATGGTGTCCACCCTTGCCAACAAGTGCCGCCGCGTGGGCCGCAACCTCACCCTTGAGGCCAAGTACACCAAGCCCACCGATGAGCTGCTCAACCTGTGGAACCATCAGGTGGAGATGAGCGAGGTCCTCACCGATCGCGCCATGACCATCTCCGCGTCAGAGCCCCATCGCGCCGTCATGCTGGTCATGGCCGATCGTCTGAAGGCCACCATCGACCGCGATGCTGATCTCATGTACCACTCCTGCGAGGATTACATCGCCGACCTGAAGGTCGTGCAGCGCTCCCTCGCCGAAGCCAACGCCAAACGTTCCGCCTACGGCCCGCTGCAGGACCTCATCTGGCAGGCAGAGACCTTTGGCTTCCATATGGTCGAGATGGAGTTCCGCCAGCACTCCGTCGTGCATTCCCGAGCGCTGGAGGATATCCGCGAACATGGTCTGCACGGTGAGCGTGGCGAACTGCAGCCGATGACCCACGAGGTGCTCGACACCTTCCGCGCCCTTGGTTCCATCCAGAAGCGCAACGGCATCAAGGCCGCCCGTCGTTACATCATCTCCTTCACCAAGAGCGCCCAAAACATCAGGGACGTGTACGAGCTGAACCGTCTGGCGTTCTCCCATCCCAAGGATGTTCCAACCATCGACGTGATCCCGCTGTTCGAACAGCTTGAGGATCTGCAGAACTCGGTAGACGTACTCGAGGAAATGATCAAGATTCCGGAGGTTCAGGCTCGTCTGAAGGCCACCGGCGGCAAGATGGAAGTCATGCTCGGCTACTCCGACTCCTCGAAGGACGCTGGCCCGACCTCCGCAACCCTGGCCCTGCATTCCGCACAGGAACGCATCGCCAAGTGGGCGGAATCGCATGACATCGATCTGACCCTGTTCCATGGCCGCGGTGGTGCCGTCGGCCGCGGCGGCGGCCCGGCTAACCGTGCCGTACTCGCACAGCCGGTCGGCTCCGTAAAGTGCCGCTTCAAGCTCACCGAGCAGGGCGAGGTCATCTTCGCACGCTACGGCAACCCGGCACTGGCCATCCGCCACGTCGAGTCCGTTGCGGCTGCAACGCTGCTGCAGTCCGCTCCAAGCGTGGAGAAGCGCAATACGGACATGACCGCCAAGTACGCCGACATGGCCAACAAGCTCGACGAGGCCGCGCATAACCGCTTCCTCGACCTGCTGAACACCGACGGCTTCGCACCGTGGTTCTCCACCGTCACGCCGCTGACCGAAATCGGCCTGCTGCCGATCGGCTCCCGTCCGGCCAAACGTGGCCTTGGAGCCAAGTCCCTCGACGATCTGCGTACCATTCCGTGGATCTTCTCCTGGGCGCAGGCACGCATCAATCTGGCCGCATGGTACGGCCTGGGCACCGCGTGCGAACAGTTCGGCGATTTGAACACCTTGCGTCAAGCGTATGAGGAATGGCCTCTGTTCTCCACGTTCATCGACAACATCGAAATGTCGCTGGCCAAGACTGACGAGCGCATCGCCAAGATGTACCTTGCCCTCGGAGACCGTGAAGACCTCAACAAGAAGGTCCTCGACGAGATGGAGCTCACCCGCAAGTGGGTGCTCGAGATCGTAGGCGACAAGTGGCCTCTGCAGCACCGCCACGTGCTCGGCCAGGCCATCCGCATCCGCTCGCCGTACGTGGATGCGCTGTCCGCCACTCAGGTGCTCGCCCTCGGCTCGCTACGCAAGCGCGTGGACAAGGAAGAGCTCACGCACGGACAGAAGGAGAACTACACCTACCTGATTCTGTGCACCGTGTCGGGTGTCGCAGCAGGCCTGCAGAACACGGGCTGATCTTCGGCTGACCGCCTGACAAAAGCGAGCGGGGAGGTTCCGTGCCGATAAACGGCGCGGGCCTCCCCGTTCGCGTCGCGCGGCCCTAGCCTGGCCGGCGACAGCGCACAAAACAGGCACGCAGGCCGAGCGACAGACTCCCAATCATCCGACGTAACCCGGCGCCTGTCCGCGTTTACCCACGCCGCGACACCGACAGCCATCGTGGGCTTATACAACTGGTTCGGTCAGACTTATATTCTCGGCAGATTGAGCCTAGTCCACATTTCTCTATTTCTTCCTCGTCCTGCTTATAACCCCAATGACAACCCTTTTGGTTACGGCTTTCCTTCATGACAAACTGTCTTGGAAGAAGATTGTTCGCATCATAGCGCTGTCTTACTGTTTGACCATATTGGGTGTATTTCTGAACGAGTTGTGTTGTTGACGGAAGACGCCGCACTCGAAGGTTTTTGTTCAGCGCCTAACATGCAGCACTAGCATACTTATCCTCAATCCACTCATGATTCAGTAACAACTGCATGACTCCTGAAACACAGACACATAGCGAAGCCCTCGTTTGTAACTTCCACGAGAGAGAACCTTTGCTATTTTCACTAGAAAATCACACCCTAGAGTGCACCCCTACTCATTTTCCATTAGAATACTCTTAATATCTTAATCATTGTCGATTGAGATTAAATTTTCACATGGAGGAAATTATGAAATCCAGAAGAGTTTTTTTATTCTCCACAATTATCTCAGTTTGCCTATGCACAGTTATGACCACTCCAGCCTTTGCTGTAAATTGGTGGCAGGTTGGATGGATTGTCGCCAATAACGTCATCGACCGGGTAGTCAATCTCGATGGGCAAAGTTCAAATGATCAATATTCCACCTATATGGTTTCACCTTCCATTGTTTTCAACAATGGCACCAATGGGGGCGAATTCTATATGCGCCCTCAAGTCTCCAGCCGTGTGACCAGTTTCGAAATGCACGCGCATAGAGCTAACCCCGTCGATTTTGGAGCCAATATAGTTCTAGCCTTGTCCACAACCTCAGGCAAAAGGGTTATCAATAAAACAGTAGGGACAAACCAGTATGTCTCATACACCAGATCAAGCAGCGATGGCACCGGAACATGGGACGCTCGTTTCACCGAAGATGACAGCGGGAAAAATTGGCAGTGTTATTACCGCCAATATTACGGCAATGGAAGAAGTCTTCCAACGATCATCGACGTCCCAAATACCGATCTAATCGACTACCTGGCTAACGATGGCACCACGTTCCGATACAACGCCAACCCAGATCAACCAAGAACAACAAAAGCCCCAACCCTTGACATCAAACAACTTAACAATCAATTTTATGACGAAAAAAGTGGTATATCAGTCGATTATCTTCGCGACTACAATACAGGAGATGATATTATTTTTGAAGATATCATAGATAAAATTCAATTCAATCCCAATGAAAACAATACATCACTCTTCTTTTTATTAGACAACGAATATATTGAATGGAAATTTAATGGAAATATCACCAACAAGTACAAGAAAGAAGACAGAATTAACCTTCATTTTAAAGTAATTACCGTGAAGCAATATAAAGGGATTACATTTGAGAGTATCGATTTCTTCAAAGATTCAAGCAACGGAATAAATAAACAAGGACCATACCCTTGCATCTCCGACTACCTAAAATAAGGAGAACAGTGCAGTACATATATCTCACAGCACTTGCCCTGCTAGGATTATGTATGCTTATTTTTCCAAGGCAACTCTGGAAAATAAGCAATTTCCTCTGGACTCAAAAAGGAGATCCGAGCAATCTATACACATCCTTAATGAGAATAAGCGGTGCCGCCTTTCTTGTTTTAGCTCTTATTCTTTTCATCTTCTGCAGACTGCAGTAACACCTACCTGATCCTGTGCACCGTGTCGGGTGTCGCAGCAGGCCTGCAGAACACCGGCTGATTGTAGCCAGTTTCTTTCAGGGTCCCCGTTCGCACTGCCGATCGGGGACCCTTTTTCATACCTATATCTGCCTTATATATGGCAGAATCGGAGCCTTGTCATGAGCCTTCTCGCTTATATATGGCAGACCATCATGCGAAAAACCCACTTCGGGGGTACATTTTTCCGGTTTTTCACCTTTGGGACTGCCATACATAAGCGAAATATCACCGGACAGAACACGAAATCTGCCATACATAAGCGAGATATCGCTCTATTTCCCAGCGAACGGTCAGACCAAAACGTATGATGTTGGCTAGCCTGAACAATGAGGGGTGGAGTCAATGGCAGACGAACTGTTTGTAGACCAGAACGAGGTCGAAGGTACGGCAAGCGGCGCATGGAGCCGCATGCTGGCAGGCAATCGCAGGTTTGCGGAAGGCAAACCGGAACATCCGAATCGTGGCGCCGAAGCACGCGCAGCACTTGTGGACACACACGCACCGGAAGCGGCCGTACTGAGCTGCTCCGACGCACGGGTAAGCCCGGATATTATTTTCGATTCCGGTCTTGGCGACCTGTTCACGGTTCGCACGGCCGGTCAAATCATCGACGAAGCCGTGCTTGCGTCCTTGGAATACGCGGTGACCGTGCTCGGCGTACGTTTGCTGGTGGTGCTCGGCCACCAGAATTGCGGTGCGATCAAGCAAGCTTCCAAGGATTACGAGGCGTTACTGCACGAACTGACCGCCGATGCCGAGGATTCGCTGATGGCCGCCGACAGCATTGCCGACATCGACGAACGCATCTGCGCTTCGGATTCGCTCATGATGCGCACCGTCGGTTTCTCAATCTGGCAGGCGCACGAGTCGGAATTGGAATCCAGCGAGGATTTCGAACGCGTGCACATCGCGCGCACCATCGAACTCTTGGTGGAACAATCCGAAGCGATCCAGCAGGCGCTGGCATCCGACAAACTCATGATCGTCGGCGCAAGGTACCAGCTGGACTCCGGCAAAGTCGAGGTTCTTAGCTTCTGAAACGGATTACAATTCGGAAAACGGAGATTTGCGAAACAGAGATCCAAAAAAGAACAATCCGAAGCTAAGCAATCTAAGAATAATTGAGAAAATCCAAGAAAATCAGGAGATACAGACACTTTGACATACCGCCCCGATAGAGTGGAACCATGTCTCTAGGTTTGAACATTCTCCTGATTTTCGTTTTTCTGTTGCTCGGATCGGTGTTCGCCGGCACCGAACTGGCGTTGGTCAGCCTGCGTGGATCGCAGATCGACCAGATGGAACAGGAGGATGCCCGCGGAAAGCGCGTCGCACAGATCGCGCGAGATCCGAACACGTTTTTGTCGACCGTACAGATCGGCGTGACGTTGAGCGGTTTCCTTTCCGCATCGTTCGGCGAATCGTCGATTTCGCCTTATATTGTGCCGATCGTTGAAAGTTGGGGCGTGCCGACGAGTGTGGCCGCTCCCCTGACCACCATTGTGCTGACGTTGATCATTTCGTACTGTTCGATCGTGATTTCGGAGTTGGTGCCGAAGCGTATCGCCATGCAACGCAACGAGCAGATCGCGCGTGCCGTGGTACCTGCGATTCATGTGTTTGCGAAGGTGTGCAAGCCGATTATTTGGCTGATCGGCAAGAACACGAACATTATCGTGCGCTTGCTTGGTTTCGACCCGAACGAAACCGACAGCGAAGTGTCCGACGAAGAGCTGCGCGTACTCGTCAACACCAATACGAACTTGAGCAAGGACGAACGCACGATTCTCGACGACGTGTTCGACGCGTCCGAAACGATTGTGGCCGAAGTGATGCGCCCGCGTGCCGACGTGGTTTTTTTGGATGGCGATATGCCGATTGAGGAGGCGGCCGCATATGTGAGAGAAATGCCGTATTCCCGCTATCCGGTGACCGGCAAGGATTTCGACGATGTGCTTGGTTTCGTGCATGTGCGCGACCTGCTTGACATTCGCGATCCCGAGGCGAAGACGGTTGCCGACGTGACGCGCGAGGGCATTTCGCTGCCGGGCACGTCGAAACTGCTGCCAAGCCTTGAGCTGCTACGTAAGCGCGGCATTCATCTGGCGGTGGTCATCGACGAATATGGCGGTACCGACGGCATCGTCACGTTGGAAGACATGACCGAGGAATTGGTCGGCGACATCCGCGACGAATACGACCTGCCGGAGGAAAAGGGCGGCGAACGCACGGAACGCGCCGCTTTCGTCAATGGCGTCGCCACGATCGAAGGCGGCATGACGATTGAGGATTTCGCCGATTTGACCGGTATTGAGCTGGAAGACGGTCCGTACGAGACGGTTGCCGGCTATTTCCTGGCGCATACTGGAAAGATGGGCGAAATCGGCGACGTGCTGCCTTCCGACGACGGTTATGACATGACCGTCACGCAAGTGGATGGCCGTCGTATCGAAACGTTGGAAATCCGCAAGCATACTGTTGACGGCGATGCTGCGAAAGCTACGAAATAATCAAAAATAAAACGAAAATAAAACAGACTTGCGATTATGTAAATGCTGATTTTTTACGCAATCAACATCAGTAATCGCAAGTCTGCTCTGTTATTAAATCCGCTGAGTTATTGCAGATTCAGCCGCGCAGCATGGGATGGCATTCGTCGTCCCACCATGCAAGCTGCGCGATATTGGCACGGATATGCTCGCAGGACGCATGGAATTTGGCCTGTTCGCTTTCGGTGAGTGTGGGATTGAGGACTTCTTCAACGCCGTTCGCACCGATGATGCACGGCAGGCTGGCGTAATTGCCGCTTTCGCCTTGTTCGCCGGTAAGCAGCGTGGAGCAGGCGGTCGCATAGTGTTCATCGCAGAGCACAGCCTGCGTAAGGCGTGCCGCAGTGGCTGCAATAGCGTATTCCGTGCACTCTTTGCCGGCGTACACGCGGTATCCACCTCGACGGGCGTCCTGCTCGGTTTCGTCCTTGTCGAGGGCGAATCGTTGCGGATCGTCTTGTGCGAGTTGATCAAGCGGCTTGCCTGCGATGTTCACGTTCGACCAATAGGCGAACTGCGAATTGCCATGCTCCCCCAGCATGTATGCGCCGATTGATCTCTGATCCACGTTGACGCGTTTCGCGATGGCGTTGCGCAGTCGTGCGGAATCCAACGCGGTTCCGGTGCCGATTATTTTGCGCGGATCGTAGCCGGTGATGTGCCAGATTTCGGTTGCGACCACATCGCAAGGATTTGAGATGGTGATGATCACACCGTGGAAGCCTGCGTTGAACAGTCGGGAGATCCAGGTACGTGCAATGTCGGTGGTGACGAACAGTTCGCCGTCACGATCTTTGGCGCTGGTTTTCACGTCGCCGGCAGCGTTGATTACCACGTCGCAGTCGGCTAGCTGCTCGTATTGCGTGCCGTAGTTGCCGATCACACAGTTATGCGGATAGAAACCCAACGTGTCACTTAAATCCTGACATTCGCTGACTACTTTTTGCTCGTTGATGTCGCACAGCTTCAGTTCTTCGGCCAGTCCTGCGGAAAGCACGGCATTTGCGACATGCGCGCCCACGTGTCCGATGCCGATAATGCCGACTTTTCTCAATACAGTCACAATCGACCCCTCCCTCACTTATTCGATCTTTCTGCGTGGACTGTTTGCACGCAAACGTTTCAGTCGTCACGATTGTAGGCTTGCAAATCGCGGATGTTAAGCGTTCTGTACATCTTATGAACAAAAAGCTATACGAATCACCTATACGTCGTTATCAAACGTGCGTAAGCCGTGGCTAGTCATTGCAATCCGCGCAATGTGACGGCAGTGGCGTGATATCGCAAGTATTTCAACATCACAGGCAACGCAACAACATCGCCCTACGCAAGCTCATCGCAGCATGGCAGCGTGACGGCGAACGCAACAGCATCGCGAGCATCACAACACAACATGACGGTTCAGCTCCCGCCGCAATTGCCTCCATTGCGGCAAATATGCGCTCATACGCCGCTGAAAGTCCTCTCCGTGCCCGTTTTCCCACAGGTGCGTCATTTCGTGCACAAGCACGTATTCCAGGAATCTGGGATCCATAAGACCAAGTTGCAGGTTGAGTCGGATGCGGCCGGTTTTCGGCGTGCATGACCCCCATCGCGACGTCATGATGCGTAACGTGACATGCGTCGGCTTCCGCCCGATAATCGGCGACCATTTCGCAAGCAGCACCGGCAGTTGCGCATTGATGGCCCGTACGGCCCGTTCCTTCGCCGCGTCGTTCCACACGAAAACGCGCGGATTATTCAAGCTATTGGGATCGCCTGGATTGTTTCGATCGCCCACGCCGCCCGAATTTTCCAGGCCATTCAGATTATCCGGACCATGCGAACCATTCACACGGTCCAAACCATTGAAATCGCTTTGACGGATCTGTTCATCCTTGGCTTGCAGCATGGTGCGTCGCGCACGTTCGATCCATGGTTTGCGTTCCGTCACAAATCGTGCGATTGCCGCTTGCGACATGCGAGAAGGTGCGGAGATGACGATTTGCGCGTTCGGCGGTTTGATGCGCAGGTACATGTTTTTGATGGCTTTACGCACGATGGTCACCGTCATCCCAGCGATTTGCGTGGTTTCTTCGGATAGCGTGCGATTACGGTTGCGCACTCCCCTGCTGGCTCTCCCACTATTGTTACGCTGGCTACGATGATTGTTCGGCATGTCTGCATTATGTCACGACACGCCGAAGACACACCTTGTATTGACTTTCTCTGAAATTCGCGTATTATTTCAATTCGTTGTGCTTAACAGTGCAGCAGGAACGGGCCCGTAGCTCAGGTGGTTAGAGCGCATCCCTGATAAGGATGAGGTCGGAGGTTCAAGTCCTCCCGGGCCCACGGTGATTAAGAGCGGCGCGGCCGCTTTTTTTCAACTATGGGGCTATAGCGCAGCTGGTAGCGCATCTGCTTTGCAAGCAGAGGGTCGCCGGTTCGAACCCGGCTAGCTCCACGGGGCTATGGCGCAGCTGGTAGCGCATCTCCATGGCATGGAGAGGGTCAGGGGTTCGAATCCCCTTAGCTCCACGATTATCGAGGGCCACTCCGTAAGGGGTGGCCCTTTTTATTGAAACGACGCTGTTTCGCGGACGTGCTTGCCGAACCTCAAAAACGGTTCAAGGTGATAGAAACCGGTTATAAGGTGGTAAAGAAACAGGACTTCCACGACGACGCGGAGAACCTTCGGCAAGATCGTATACAAGCCGAACAGACGGACGCATGAACGACCCGTGTCGGCAGGGGTGTCGGCGACGGACGGTAGAGCCGACATGGGTTTATTGTTAATTTTCATTCATAGATGCTTTGTCTTGTCTTCTGAGTGCTTCTAATTTATAATTCTCATAAAATATAAATGACTTTTTGAAAGCAGTAACCGTTATGAGCATGGAATACAGGACTTTGGCGCGGCTGTTCCACGCCGACAGGAGCATGGACTCCTACGCCAACCACGACCGGCTCGTCAGACAACGCCTCGAAGCGGACTCCACATTCACAACCGGAATCGGCACACCCTTGGGCGAACTGTTCATCGCCACGCCGCGCTGCGTGTGCATGCTCACACAGAAGGTGCTCCTCGCCGAACGCCAGGTATCGGCCATGTGGCGGAGCATCCCAGGAGTCATGCGGTGGAACTACATCTACCACGCCATATCCGAGGAATTGCTCGCCACCAACGAGATGGAGGGGGTCAGGTCGACGCGGAAGGAGACGGAAGCCGCCGTGGCCGCAGCCCGGCAGGCCAGGACCGAGGGCGACATGGAGAAGGCCAGGTTCGGCGAGTTCGCGAAACTGTATCTCAACCTCACCAATCGCGACGTTGAACTGCCCAAGACTCTCGAGGACATCAGGGACATCTACGACAAGATAGCCCTCGACGAGATCGACGACAAGAACAGGCCCGACGGGGAGCTGTTCAGGAAAGGCGATGTCGAGGTCCAAGGACCGCACGGCACCGTCATCCACAGCGGCGTCAGCAGCGAGGCGCGGATATCAGCGCTGCTCGCACAGATGATGGACCTCGCCCGGTCGGATACCATACCGTTCCTGCAGCGGGCGATAGCCAGCCACTTCCTGTTCGAATACACCCACCCGTTCTACGACGGCAACGGCAGGACAGGCAGGTATCTGCTCGCGCTCTACCTCAGCCATGACCTCACTCTGCCCACCGTGCTGTCCCTCTCCAGGACGATCGCGGAGAACAAGAACGAATACTACAAGGCGTTCACTGAGGCCGAGGACAAGCTCAACAGCGGGGAACTCACGTTCTTCGTATACACCATCCTCGGACTCATCGAACGGGCGCAGGAATCCCTGATCGAGGAGCTTGGCGTCAAAATCGACCAGCTCGACAAGGCGACCGTCCTGCGTGACGAGCTACGGAGGGAACATGCACTGTCCACGAACGCGACTCTGCTTCTCTACGCAGTCATGCAGGAGGAGCTGTTCGACACCACCAAGTCCATGACGCTCGAAGATGCAGGCGGCGACCTCATGCTGACGAAACAGACGATCCGCAAATACGTGGATGAGCTGGCGGGCGCGAGCCTCATCGAGTTCACAGGAAGACGCCCTCTCAGATTCAGGGCCTCCGGGGCGTTGCGTACGCGCATACAAGCAAAGCGAGAATGGGGGATGGAATAAAATGCCTTTGTGCTTTCTCTGGCAGATACTGTCTGACATATCTAAGCCAGCAAACAAGAATTGCCACATCGCAAAAAGCCCAGGCTAAATCGGAAATGTCTGAATCTGCATAAATTCTTTTGAGGGAAAAACCATCAATGGAATAAAGGAATTCACACACAATATCTAAACCAAGTGCGGATATCGGCATGCTGCAGGCTTTGTCTTTGAACCCATTGCGAATCAACTCGACGTGCATATCGTCCAGCAGATACCGCTGATGCCAACCCAAAATCAATCCTTTCTTTTCCATGATTGATTGGATAGCGGATGATCGTGGTCTGACGCCTCAGCAAAGTGCGAAACAGGTGTTATCTCTCCTAAATTCGGTTTCAGATGGAGCGCGTATGTGATGTTATTCACGTTGGGCGAACATGCGTTGTGGGGTTTCTTGTCGTAGTCTGAAAGTATGCCCGCATTCCATGGGCATATAGACGAAAGGACGGCATCATGGCAGATCTCACCGATGAGATGAAGGGATTCCTCAACAGCAACCTCGCATGGGTGGCCACCATCAGCAAAGAAGGCCAGGTCGATCTCGGTCCGAAGATGAGCATGTTCATCATCGACAACAACCATATCGGCTACCACGAGCGCACCGCGGGCCAGACATACCGTAACCTGCTTGACGGCAGTGATCTGGTCGTCGCGGACGCCAACCTCGAACAGAAGAAGGGATACCGTTTCCGCGGCAACGTCGTGCTGCATTCCGATGACGCCATCTATGACGAACAGGTCAAAGTCGCCGAAGAACGCGGCACGAAAAAGCCGATGACCATTCCGGTTTTGGAGATCACGGAAATTCAGGATCTCACTCCGGGCGCTACGGCAGGCAAAACCATCGTCAAGGACTGATCGGTTCCATACTGAACCAGTCGAAACGACAATATCGGAGAACCGCAGACGGGACTGTATGTCCGGTCTGCGGTTCTCCGATATCGGAACGGAAGATCGCGAATCTGCAGCATATCGTTCGCGGCGGTTCGACCACGGATTCCTATACGGCAGTTGCATGCATGGGTTGTGGATAAGTGTGGATAAGTGTTCGCTCATCCACTTATCCACAGATTTTCTTAAAGAGGTGGCGGGCGAATATTGGTTTCTGCCATGCTGGTCTGCACGCATAAGCGAAGACGCCTATGCGACAACCAACAACCAAAGAAGGTGAACCATGACACAACACACCATACGCCGCCGATGGACCTCCATGCTTGCGCTGGGCATGATCGCGGCTCTTGCCATGCCGGGCACGGCCCAAGCCACGCCGCAACTCGGCGATTTAGGCGTCAAGCAGTCCATGAGCGTGAAGGCAAGCAACGGGGAAAGCCTCGAAGGCAAGGACCTCCGCGCCATCCAGCTTGCCACATATACCGCCGCAAGCGTGGACGGCAACACGATCGTCGGCTACGATCTGACCACGAACACGGCATTGGCATCCGACATCACCGCGGCAGCCAAAGCGGCCGGAGCCACCGATACGAACCTTACCGTCAACGGCAAAAACGATCCGATGGTGTGGGTGGTGAAGAACCTGACCGACTCGCGCAGCGATCCATGGAGCGGAAAGCTACGCAACTTCTGCAACAGCCTCGCCAAACAAACCAACTTCGCCAAGCAGGATGGAACGGCGGTTTCCACACTCAGCCAAGACAAAGCCACCATGTCGACCGGCAACGTACTCGTACCGGGAATCTACGCCATCGTGGACCGTACACCGGCGACAACCACACTAAGCAGCGGCACCGCCATCAAAACAACCGCGTCCATCATGATGATGAACGGCACCGCGGTCAACGGCGTCAACCAACTACGTACGGCCGGCGGCACGACCCTGACCCTCGGGCAAGTGATCTACAAGGTATCCAACGTGGAATCGCCAGACAAAAAAGTCAACGTCGGCAGTGCCTGGAAAGACAGCGCATCCGAAGCGATAGGCAAGGACCTGACCTACCGTGTGACGCAGAAAATCCCCAACTGGACAGGCTACGAGCACTACTATCTTGCGTTGAACGATACGCTTGGCGCGGGTCTCGACTATGGTTCGCTCACCTCGATCACCGTCGGCGGCAAAGCATTGGCGAGCACGTTCTACAAGGAAAACGTCAACGGCAAAACCATCAGCTGGCTGTTCGGCGTCAACGGAGACATTCTCGCCTCGGACGCATCAAAGGCGGCCCTGCCGGTCGGCGCGACGATCACAGTCACCTACAAGGCCAGACTCAACGGCAATGCGGTCATCGGAAGCCCCTGCAACGTCAACTCCATCGACTTGGAATACTCCCACAATCCCAACGCATGGCAGGACCACAACAACCAGCCCGGCAACGAGGTTAAAGTCGCATTACGCAAGGTCGACGCCAAAAGCCAAAAGCTCACCGGCGCGAAATTCGCCATCGCCCAAGGCGCCAGCGACAAAACGCCTTTGAAACTCGTGGCCCTCGGCAACGGCACCTACCGCCTCGCCACCAGCGGCGATACCACCACAACCACCACATTCGAAGCCGGCGAAACCAAAATCCAAGGACTCAAAGGCGAATACACCATCACCGAAACACAAGCGCCCCAGGACTACTCGTCGCTCATGCTGCCCAGCGCAGTCGTCACCGTCAACGTTGACGACACCAACATGACGTGGAGCCTCGACGTCAAATCCGACCCCAACAACCTCATCAAAAAAGGCGACAGCCACACCGTGGTCGTCACCAACATCCGTACCATCACCGAAATACCGTTGACTGGTGCGGCAGGCCTCACCATGCTCTTCAGCATCGCGGCACTCCTCTTCATAGGAGGCATCGTCATGCTGCGCATGTGCCGATCAAGCAACGACTAGCCAACATCCGACAATAGGCAACACATGGCGATTCCCCCGCATAGCAAACCACGGCACAAAAAAGCGCCCAACAAACGCAGCATCATCCGATGGTGCGTGGGAACCGCCATGCTCACCGCAACGGCACTCATCATCAGCATCCCCCTGATCATGCGCGCCGAAGACAACATCCAACAAGCAGCCAACGTCAAAGCGTACGCAGCCACCATCACCAACACCGCAAACAAGGCAATCCAAGAAAGCAAACGGCAGGCGAAACTCTACAACGCGCGCCTCGCAAACCAAACCAGCAACCAAACAGACGGCGAACCCGCAACGCAAAATCCCGACGAATACAATCGGCAACTCGTCATCCCACCCAGCGACGTCATGGCAACCATCAACTACCCGAAACTCGGCATCAGCCTACCCATACGCCACGGAACAAGCGAACAGACGCTCGCCATCGGCGCAGGGCATTGGGAAGGCACATCCCTGCCAATCGGGGGAGCGGGAACCCATACCGTCATCACCGCACACCGGGGCCTCGCCGACAAACTCATGTTCACCAAACTCGACCAAGCACGAGAAGGTGACGAATTCACCATCACCACCCTCGGCGAAACCCTCACCTATCAAGTGCAAACAATCCGCACCATCACCCCCGACGATTTCACCTGGATAAACAAACACGACGCCAGCGCCGATCAGGCCACCCTTATGACCTGCACCCCATACGGCATCAACACCCACCGGCTTCTCATCATAGGAACGCGCGTCCCCAACCACGACGAATGCCCGCCAGAAACAGGATGCCTCACCGACGGAACCCTCTCCACCACGGCATTCGCGCTCACAGCCATCTGGGCGACCCTCACCACACTCGCACGGCATAGCTACAATGAAATGCATGATCGACGAAGTACTCTTCCTGCGCCACGGACGCACCGCATACAATCTCGCAAGACGACTGCAAGGCCAAATCGACATTCCCCTCGACATCGTCGGCAGGTGGCAGGCCGACCAAAGCGCTTATGAACTCGCCAAAACATACTATTGGGCGAAAGTCGCGCACATCGCCGACCATAATGATGAACTCGCCCAACCCGCGTACGAGGGCGCGTATCTCGCCGATCTTAACGAAATCAACGAGGCACCGGCCGCGAGCCGACGCATGGTCGTCGTATCATCCGACCTTTTCCGCGCCCAACAGACCGCTCACGCCATCGCCGACCTTCTCGGACTTGACGTAGCCCTCGACCCACGCCTGCGTGAACGCAGCTTCGGCGAATGGGAAGGCATGACCCGCGAGGAAATCCTCGAACAGTACGCCGACGACTACCATTCATGGCGTGCCCACACCGGAGGCGAAACCAAGCATGGCGTCGAAAGCCGCAGGCATACCGGCCAGCGTGGCTCCCAAGCCATACGAAGCATCATCGCCGAACATGCCGATGATCCGACGGCCACCACGCTGCTCGCAGTCGGCCATGGATCGTGGATCGTGGCCACCGTCGCCGTGCTGCTCGACATGGATCCGGACGACCTCAACAATCTCGGAGCCATGCGCAACGCCTTCTGGACGAGCATGAGCGTCAACACAGGCGGTTCCAACGGTCCTGCGGATCCCGACACATGGCAGTGGAAGCTCGACGCCTTCAACCAAGGTCCCGCCATCGCCGCGCTTACCGATTGGGAGAATGGGCCGAAGGAATTGCGAGGCCCCAACATGCCATTGTGGAAGCCCATCGTGCAGTGATCCGCAGTAACCGCAACGATCTGCAGTGACTGTCGCCTGCCGCGGACGCATGCGTCGAACATGAATTCTCGATGAAATCTCAGGCACGCGGCCGGCCAACTCTCAAGGTGGGACTATCCTAAATAAGGTTGTTTGCCCGAATGTTCCAGATCGATCGCAAGAGACCGATCGCCGGAGATGTTGGATTCGGGCTGCCGTACAGCGATAGAACGTCGGAAAGCGCGAAAGGCGGGTGAGAGACATGTTGAGAATGTTCAGAACGATTAACGGCCAGGTGGAGCAGATCCAAAAACCCGAAAACGGATCTTGGTTATGCCTTTCGGATCCGACGGATGTGGAACTCGCCAACGTTTCCATGGAAACCGGCGTTGATCTCGCTGACCTGCGCGCCCCGCTTGATGACGAAGAACGCTCCCGCGTGGACGTGGAAGACGATTACACGATGATCATCGTCGACATTCCAACCGTCGAAGAGCGCGGCGGGCGAGACTGGTACGAGACCATCCCGTTGTCGATCATCATCACGCAGTCGGCCATCATCACCGTCTGCATGCAGGACACTCCGGTGTTGCACCCGTTCATGGAAGGTACGATCCGCGGTTTCAACACGTATATGAAAACGCGTTTCATCCTGCAGATCCTGTACCGCAACGCCACGATGTACCTGCGTTACCTGCGCATCATCGACCGCGAAAGCGACAAGCTCGAACTCAAACTGCGCCATTCCATGCAGAATCGTGAGATTCTCATGCTGCTCGAACTGAGCAAAACGTTGGTCTACTTCACCACGTCGCTCAAATCGAACGAAATCGTGATGGAAAAGCTGACCACGCTGCCGCGCATCAAGCAGTATCCGGAAGACGAGGATCTGCTCGACGACGTCATCACCGAAAACAAGCAGGCAATCGAGATGGCCAACATCTACAGCGGCGTTCTTGCCAACATGACCGACGCGTTCGCGTCGATCGTGTCGAACAATCTGAACAACGTGATGCGCATCTTCACGATCATCTCCATCACGCTGTCGATTCCGACATTGATCTTCTCAATGTACGGCATGAACTTCCAGGAGGGCATGCTAGGCATGCCGTTGACGGACAAGCCGTGGGGCTTCGCCGTGATCATCGGAATCTCGCTGGTCGTTTCGGCCATTGTCACCTGGTTCCTGACGCGTTCGCGCATGTTCAAGTAAGGCGTTTGACGGTTATGCACCACTGGTCATCGTTCGCCAGCCGTAGCATGCTCCGCGCTCGCCGTCCGATGCGGCGCGGATTTCGCTCCCGACTGATGGCAGGATTCGCCGCGGCCTTTGGCGTGATATTGCCATTATCCGGTCTGGCCGGTTGCGGCCAAATTCAAGTCACCACCGTCTCCGGAGCGCCGGAGGGGCCCACCATCGCCATTGGGGTCGCAGCCGACGAGCCATCGGTGGGAGCATGGCATGACGGCACATACCAGGGCTTCGACATCACCATCGCCAAATACGTGGCCGCCAAACTCGGCTATGCGAACAAGCAGATCGTCTTCAAACAGGTTCGCCCCGAAAACCGGCGCTCCATGCTGGACAATGGACAGGTCGACATGGTCGTCGCCTCTTGGCCTATCACCGATGAGTCCAGCGCGATCGTTGATTTTGCCGGACCATACCTCACGACCAGCGTCGGTTTGCTGGTCAGGTCGGATGAGCGTGGCCGATTCACCAATGACGCAGGTTCGGTGGGTGACGTAGGCGACGGCACGGTGTGCGCAGTGAAAGGTGACGAGACAGTCGGCATCTTCCGCGGCAACCACCCGCAGGCCCGGATTCAGGAGCGCAGCAGTTATGCGCAGTGCGTCACGGCCGTGCAAGTAGGGTCGGCGGATGCCATAGCCTCCGATATGGCGGTGCTTTCCGGTCTTCAAGCGGCCAACGGGCCCCAGTATATGGACGTGATTGCGGACAAGGGCGAGGTCGGTTATGGCATCGCCGTGAGTCAAGGCACCAGCCAATTGGCGCAGAAAATCGCGGAAGCATTGGAAGACATGGTTGAGGATGGCAGCTGGACGGCCGCCAAGGATACGTTCACAAGCCAAACAAAGCTCACGGTTTCGCTGAACGGCGACCCCAAAGCCATCGTCTCGGATGCTGAATAACGATTGACGACGTGTCCAGTTGCGAGGCTACCTTGCTGATTTATGAGTGACAACGAGAAGAGCACGCAAACCGAAGAGCCCAACTTCCGCTACAACGCCGCACTGGCGCAGGACATCGAAAACAAGTGGCAGAAGATTTGGGACGAGCAAGGCACCTTCTGGGCCGCCAACGTCAACGGCGATTTGAAGGACGGCAAGGGCCGTAACGCCGAAGGCCGCACCGCCTACTTCGCCATGGACATGTTTCCCTACCCGTCCGGCAAGGGCCTGCACGTCGGCCACCCGCTGGGCTACTTGGCCTCCGACGTGGTGAGCCGCTACCACCGCATGAAGGGCGAGAACGTCCTGCACGCCATGGGTTACGACGCCTTCGGCCTGCCTGCCGAACAGTACGCAGTCCAGACCGGCCAGCACCCGCGCGTGACCACTGAGGCGAACATCGCCAACATGAGCCGCCAGCTGCACCGTATGGGCCTGAGCTTTGACAACCGTCGTACGTTCGCCACCATCGACCCCGGCTACGTGCGCTGGACCCAATGGATCTTCTCGCGCATCTACGATTCCTGGTACGACGAGGACGCCACCAACCCGTCCGGCTCCAAGGGCTCCGCACGCCCGATCGCCGAGCTCGTGGCCAAGTTCGAATCCGGCGAAAAGGCCATTCCGGGCCACGAGTCCGATGGCAAGCAGTGGTCCGACCTCACTGACGCCGAGCAGCAGGTTATCTTGAACGACTTCCGCCTGGCCTACATCTCCAAGTCCCCGGTCAACTGGTGCCCGGGTCTGGGCACCGTGCTGGCCAACGAGGAGGTCACCGCCGAAGGTAAGTCCGAGCGCGGCAACTTCCCGGTCTTCCAGCGTGAGCTACGCCAGTGGTCCATGCGCATCACCAAGTACGGCCACCGCCTCATCGCCGATCTTGACGGCATCAACTGGCCTGAGAAGGTCAAGCTCATGCAGCGCAACTGGATCGGTGAATCCCATGGTGCCTCCGTGCACTTCATCGTGGCCACTGCCGACGGTGACAAGGACATGGAAATCTACACCACCCGTCCCGACACGCTG
>ERZ840096.1538-NODE-1538-length-23418-cov-10.340966_pt1 | contig 23418 bp, 17 predicted proteins | sample MGYA00519878_ERZ840096 | MGnify/ENA primary metagenome ERZ840096 (study PRJEB31850, sample SAMEA3708865) | human gut metagenome | biome: human gut; feature: human-associated habitat; material: faeces | place: China | collected 2014 ...
GAGATCGTCTGATCCGCGGCCGCGAGGATCTCAGCGGCGACGGAGGAATCGGCGACATTGCCCGGTGTGGTCAGCTCGTAGAGCGGCAGGCCGGAGATGCAGTCCACCAGCACATGACTTTTGTAGCCCCAGTAGAACTCATACCGGCGCTCATTGTGCTGGTTGGAGGCCGAGTGGACGCCGAGGGCGCAGTCCGGATCGCTTTTCGGGTGGTTTTCTTTGGAGAACTTGTTCTTTGCAAAGGATTTCGGGTTGTTCTGCTTCGTGTTCGCCATGATGGGCGTGGAATCCAGGCCAACGAAGGAGGCGTCCACGATCCCCAATTCGTACAGCTGCCGCACCAGGCCGGTCATGACCGCTTTCAACGCACCGTTGTCCAACTGCCGTAGGAAACGGTCATACGTCCAGTAGGACGGCAGCGGCTCCATGATATTGAACCCGCAGTAGTGGGCAATGAGCCGGTTGTTGTCCAGATAATCCGCCAAATCTGTGATTTGTGAGAAGCCCTCGCATTTCATAACGATAAAAGCGCAGACCATGGCTTCCTTTGGAAAGCCCCGCCGCCCGGTTGCCGCTCTGGGCAGCGTGAAGTCCAAGCTGCTGAAAAGTTTGTCATAAAACATGGCGGCGCTTTGGGATGTGAACAGCGTCACATCCTGAATGATTTCCTGTCGGTAGATAGCGGCCAGCCCCTTTCTGGTTGGTTTTCTCTCAAGTCAATTTTACCAGAATGGGGCGCCGCTTTCTATATCATTTGAGTGATTTTCGGTTTCAGCCATGGCCGGGAACCATTGCAATTACTGCGTTTCTTGCGTTTTGCTCATGGCTGTTTATTTTAACACGGAGGAGGCGAAAAAGATAGTTTACAGATGAGGGCAAAGGAGGAATGTGGATCACACAACACACCCGCAAAATAAAAACCGCCGCGACTGCGGCAACAGTCCGGCGGCTCGGCGCACACACAGGCACGCACAAATCTACTGATAAAAGTATATCAGGTAAACAGCAGAAAAGCAATGAAAATTTTCCGCACGCTCCCTGTGTGAGTGCCGCAGAAGTCTACAACAACACAGGAGGTATGAATTGAGTTACAACAAATGGCCAAAGCGCAGCGCAGAGAAAAACTATTTTATGGTGCCCAACGAGATATTCAGCATCGGTCTGGATTACCGGGAGATATCCCTCTACGCCTATCTGCTCCGGTGTGAGAACCGTGAAACCTATCAGTGCTATCCCAGTTACAAAACCATCGGCCATGCGATCGGCATGAGTGAAAATACGGTGGCAAAGTACGTGCGGCAGCTGGAGGAGAAAGGCCTCATCTACACGGAGCCGACCATCATGCAGAGCAAAGACGGAAAACCGCTGAACGGGAATCTGCTCTACACCATTCGTCCTATCCCGGGTGTACTCGAAGCGTTCTATGAGCGGCAGTTCCGGCAGGCAGAGGAGGCTGCCGCTCGCTATCGTGCGGCGCAGCTCCTCGAAAAGTCCAACGCCCAGGGCCGCCAGAACGCCTTGTGTGCGCCTTTCCAAGAAGAGCCGAGTCCCAGTCCCAGCCAGAGGATTGAAGCCGGATGTGAGCCGTTTTCGGCAGACGTTTGCAGGACGAAAGAAAAAGCAGGATAAAGGCATGGCGTCGCACGCGCCGCCGCAGCCGTCACTTCTGCCCGCAGTGCGGGCAGTTTCGGACGCTTGAAGCTGGCGTCTTTGAGAGGCGAAATAAGCACCGATGGCGTCAGCTTTCCCCAAAGCCCCGTGTTGCAGGGCTTTTCAAGGATGTCTTACAGCAAAAAGGAGGAATTGAATGAGTAAAGAAACCAGAGATCGTATTGCATTCCGGATGCAGCCGGAAACCAGAAGAAGGATCGAGCAATGGTACGCCGCCGACAACTGCCAGAGCAAAAATGAGTTCATCGAAAAAGCCGTGAACTTCTATGTGGACTATCTGGGAATACAGGACAACACAACGCTGCTGCCCATGGCAATCATGTCTGCCATCGACGGCAGGCTGAGCAGACTGGAGGACTATATTGCCCGCAGAGATTTTACCAGATGCGTGGAGCAGGACATGACCAACGGCATCATCGCGGAAGCGTTCGAGATGGACCGGGATGACTTGAAGCGTAGGCGCGCGCAGAGTGTCCGGAATGTTAGAGCGACCAACGGTACCATCTCTCTGGAGAAGTATGCGCGCTCCCGTCAGGAGCCGGACTGGGATGATGACGAATGGCAAGACTGATCCTCAAGAGTCCCTATATCAAAAGCACCGGCGGGGCCTCCGGATACCTTCGCTACATCGCGACCCGGGAGCGGGTGGAGCTTATCCCAGATGACCGTCCGCCCACACGAAAGCAGGAGCAGCTCGTCGCCAAACTGGTCAAGGACTTTCCGGACAGCAAGACGCTCTATGAGTACGAGGACTACCTGACGAAGCCCACTAAGGTCAGCGCCTCTGCGTTCATCACGCTGGCGCTGGAATCCAACTGGGATGCCATCCACGAGTCAGAGCAGTACATGAAGTACATCGCCACCCGGCCTCGTGCCGAGCGCATCGGCGCTCATGGCCTGTTCAGTGATGACGACACCATTTCGCTGGAGAAGGCCATGGCGGAGCTGGAGCGCTACACCGGAAATGTGTGGACGCACATCATCTCCCTCAAGCGTGAGGATGCGGTCCGGCTCGGCTTCGATAACGCCGCGGCGTGGCGAAATCTCATTCGGGCGCACCGTAACGACATCGCGGCGGCAATGAAGATACCGCCCGGTGACTTCCGATGGTATGCTGCCTTCCACGACGAGGGCGAGCACCCGCACATCCACATGATGGCCTGGTCCACAAAGCCGGGACAGGCCTATCTTTCCAAAGAGGGCATCCGTCAGATCAAGTCCAAGCTGACCAACGATATCTTCCGCAACGAAATGCTCCATCTCTACGAACAGAAGTCAGAGTCCAGAGATGAGTTGGTGCGGGAGGCGCGGCGGGCAATGCTGGAACTGGTGCAGACCATGCAGGATAGCATGTGCGACCACCCGGACGCTGAGCGGCTCGTGCTGGAGCTGGCGGCGCAGCTTGAAACAGTCAAGGGAAAGAAATCCTATGGCTACCTCCCCAAACGGCTGAAGAAACTGGTGGATGAAATTGTTGATGAGATGGAGCGGCTCCCCGGCGTGAGCAGATGCTATGACCAGTGGCTGCTCCTGCAAGGCAAGGTGGCTGCCTACTACCACGACAAGCCCCAGGAGCGCATCCCGCTCTCACAGCAAAAGGAGTTCCGGCAGATCAAGAACGCGGTCATTCAGGAAGTGGAGCGCCTGCACTTGGGTGAGATCGGCTTCGAGGAGAAGGGTCTCAATCAGCAGGACGAGCCGGAGGAATACCGCAACGCCTCCTACGACTACTGGACACTGCGGGATGTGATCCGGGACGAGAGCCTGACCATGGAGGAGCGCGGCGAAGCCGTCTCTGAAATGGAAAGGCTGGCGGAAAGCGGCGATATGTATGCGCAGTACCTGATGGGAAAGCTCTGGCGGGACGGACCTTTGCTGATCCCGGACTCGGTGGAAGCACGGTACTGGTTCGAGCAGGCGGCGGATCAGGGACATCTGGTGGCACAATATTCCCTTGCGAAGTTATACCTCTCGGATGATTTGGAAGTGCGGGATACCCGGAAGGGGATGAACTGGCTCTACACCGCTGCGGTCAACGGCAGCCACTACGCCATGTACCGGCTGGCCAAGGAGTGTCTCATAGGCGAGCACATCCAAAAGGATACCGCAAGAGCGGTGGAGAGGTTTGCCAAGTCGGCAGAGAGAGGAAATCCCTACGCCCAGTATATGCTGGGCAAGCTATACCTTGCTGGTAAGGAGGTTCCCCACGACGAGGAGAAAGCCGCATATTGGCTGACCCAATCCGCCGAGCAAGGCAATCAGTATGCACAGTACCTTCTGAACCACTTGGAGGAAAACCGTCCGCCCTCTGCGATGCTGGCAGTGACCCGGCTGCTCCATCACATGAGCCGGATCTTCCGGGACAACTCCGTCCCCAAGTCCCGGCCCGGTGGAATCCAGATCGACCGCAAGCGGCTAAAAAAGCTGCAGGAGAAGCGCATGGCCCTGGGCCACAAGCTGGATGACCATGAGGAGCAGTGGCCTGACATGACCATGTAAGCGGCGCAGAAACTGCGCCGCAAAACAAAGAATAAAACCCTTCCGCCCGGAAGGCAGAAAGGAACTGAATGAGAAAATCCAAATACAATTCGTTTGATGAACTCCCGCTGATGCTGACCGTGGAGGATGTGTCCCATGTGCTGGGCATCGGTCTGGCCCACGCCTACGAGGTGGCCCACCGCAGGGATTTCCCCACCATCACCCTGGGCAGCCGCATCATCGTCCCCCGTGATAAATTCATGGAATGGATCGACGAACAGGCCGCGAAAAAATCTGAAATATTTTAGTAGCTATTCCAAAAACTCTGTGGTATGTGTTTGTGTTAAAAAGGAGGGATCATAAATGGCAAAGAAACGAGCCAACGGCGAGGGCAGCATCCGCAAAAAGCCCAGCGGCCGCTGGGAGGGCAGATATACCCAGGGCATCGACCCGGTCAGCGGCCGGGCCATCCAGAAAAGTGTGTCCGCCAAGACCCAGGCGGAGTGCAAAGAAAAGCTGGCGAAAGCCATTCGAGAGAATCGCGGCGTGCCGCTCAACCACACGGGCGACTACACCGCAGCGGAGTGGTGCCGCCTGTGGTTTGAAACCTACAGTAAGCCCAACATCCGCTACAACACCGCCAAGGGCTATGAGGGGATCATCGAGCACCACATCATCCCGGCCATCGGCGCGATCAAGCTCAAGCAGCTCTCGTCCATCCACATCCAGAGAATGTATAACGACCTGAAAGAAAACGGCAGGATGCCCCGTGGGGCGAAACAGAACGATAAGCCCCTGTCCAACACCTTCGTGCGGCGTGTCCATGCGGTGCTGCAGGCGGCGCTGAAGCAGGCGGTGAAAGAGCGGCTCATCCCGTACAACCCCTGCGAGAACTGCCGCATCCCGCCCAAGGACAAGAAAGAGATGACCATTCTCCCACCGGAGAAGATCGGCAGATACCTTCAGGAAGCGGAGAAGTACGGCGTCCTGCCCATGTTCTATCTGGAGCTGTCCAGCGGCCTGCGCCGGGGCGAACTGCTGGCGCTACAGTGGGAGGACTTGAATGTAAAAGAGCGCATCCTGACGGTGAATAAGCAAGTCACCCGCATGGAGGGCGAGCTGGATGTGACGGAGCCGAAAACGAAAAACTCCGTCCGCAAGGTGGCGCTGTCGCAGCAGGCGGTAGACCTGCTCGTGCAGGAGCACGAGCAGCACCCGGACAACCCCATCCTGTTCCCGTCGCCCCGCACAGGCGGCTACTGGAGTCCGGACGCCGTGTCGCGGATCAACCGGAAGCTGCTGAAAAACGCAGGCATCGAGGAGCACGTGCGCTTTCACGACCTCAGACACACATTCGCCACCATGGCGATCTCCAGCGGCGTGGATGTGAAGACCCTGTCCAGCATGCTGGGGCACTACAGCGCGGGCTTCACTCTGGACACCTACACGCATATCACCAACGATATGCAGAGAGGCGCGGCTGAGAAGATCGGCGGCTTCATGGAATCCGCTACGGCAATCACCACCCCGGAGCCTCCCGACCCGCCGAAGGAAAGCCGGTGCAAGGTGATTCCGTTCGAGAAGGTTGGGTAATAGTAGCCCCCGCCCCTGATATATATCAAATCAGGGGCGGGATGTTTCTCAAGATTTCCAAGATGCTATTAATTTTTCCGTATCGTCTTGATAAGCTCCACCGCCATAATCTGGACTTCCAGAATGGGCTAAAGAGAATGCTGCACACTTGTGCTGCAATTCTTCCGGAAACCGGAAAAATGTACCATTCTTCCTACAAGATTCAATCGCATTAAGGACTCGCTCAGTCGAGAAATAGTCAGTGTATCCTTTCTGGATTTCGTATTCTTTGCCAGTTCCAGTCCAAACATTTACAAAATGACCAAGGAACCACAAGACATTTTCGTCTTGGATCAGTGCGCTGTCCAAATAGCTCTTGGTGTATTCTGGATCGAATGAATCCAACAAATGATAGACCATACGCCATTCGGAGAAATCGAACAGACTACTGGTTTTTAAAACTTCCTTGACTCGGTCTACAAACATGGTTTCCACGGTGATCAGCTCATCCAGAGTGATAACTTTCTTATAATTCCGCTCTTGGCCTTCTGCTGCTAACCGTCCATAACCCAATTCGAGCATATTAATGACAGTTGCGATGGACTGTAAGGCATCCATATCAGAGCAAGAAATTAGCGTGGATATAAATGGCACTCTCTCTTTAGTAGGGATTCGTTCTATCAAATCGAGCATCATATGTTCCGCATAAACACCCGTACTCATAGAAAGCCAGCTTTTGCGCACGGTCTTATTGAGACTTTTCATAGATTTGAATAGAGCGCTGATAATGATTTTAGCACGGTTGCCAGATAATTCAGTGATTCGAGCCCGGATATCTTCTAACAGCTCATAACTTGTGCCGTTTTCTTCCTGTTTAAGTAAGAAGTCTATGATCTCGCCCTCATCGAGGTTATAGATAACATTCCGAACATCAACCGTCTTGTACGCTATACTGTCCATATCCAATTGGAAGTAACGATCAAATCTGTCTGGATGGGCGATTTGGTTATTACGATTAAACTGAGCCATATCATAGACTTCGTACGTCATACCGACTCTATGCCCAAAATGCGGGAACAAATCTGCCAAAAACTTGACTACCAATTTTGTTTCAGTCTCAACAGAAACATCTGGGCGCTCCAGCAGAACTAATTTGCTTAAAGTTTCGGTATAATGCGCCAACCACTCTTTTTGAGCTCTATTGACTCCCAGATTAGAATAATCGTTTTCACCAGTCAGAATGGATTTGTTATTTTTTACCCATTCATAAATCAATGGATGATGGATTTCCAGAACAGACAGTGCAATCATGTCAGCGAAATCTATTTCGGAAGATATACTCGTTAGTTTAAAGCGCAACGCATTGCACAAACGGTTGATATCCCGGAGATGCGTGACAAAGGGATCAACGCATGAACCAAACAGTTGTTGCCAGTGCTTCTGGTTATATCCGAGTTCTTTGAAATCTGCAATAATTTCATCAAGCCGTTCAAAAAGGGCATTGCGTAAATCAGAACGCTGAATGTTGGGAATCTGAATTGGCATTTGGATGACTTTTTCAAGGTAATCCTGTCCATTTCCGCTTTGGACACCCTTTAATGCCTCAACAACTATTTCTTTGTCGAAGACCAAAAGGTAAGTCGTGTTTGGGAACCTCGCAACCGAAGTAATCAACTGAAAAACATAACGTATCTGTTCGTTGCTTAAGCGATCAATGTCATCGAGAATGACTAAAATACGATTGGATTGAGCCTTTAGCAACTGAATGACCTGCTCCTTTTGCTTCAATACATCGCGTTCATCGAGTCCCTTTTGCATCTTCTGCCCTAATCGAGAAAGCCCCCACTTGCTGGCCGAGGCAATAGGCGCTCCAACTCCGGGAATCAATTCCAAAAGGCCAAAGGCATCAGAATAGTTTTCTAACGCCTTTCCAATCTTGGTTAGATTCTTGTTGCCCTTCTTTTGGAACTCATTTGCCAGTCGAACAAAAAATTGTGTTAGCAGCTGATTAGTATCCGTGAAGTTCCAGGGTTCAAAATGTACAACGATAATCTGTTCATCAGTTTCATTTTTAGCTTGGATATTTTCTATCTCTGCCAAGGTCATGTTGACAAGAGAGGTTTTGCCACATCCCCACTTTCCAAATAACCCAACTGTGAAAGTGTCTTTGCTATCCAAGTGTACGAGAGTGTGAGCCAGGAGTTTAGCAAAGCCTTTCCGGTTGAGTTTATCTTCATTGTTGGAGCTAATGGGTTTATCTGAATAGAACATACAATCAGCCTCCGATGTATGAAAGAGAAAAATAAAAGCCGCGTGGGAGTACACCCACACGGCTGCCTTGGTGGCGCAAAGGCTCACCGTAGAATCATTATAGGGGATAATGCTGGAAAATTCAAGTTTCCGTCGTATTTGGGGTGAAAAAACTTGAGCTATGCCAATTAGGGATGGGTTAGGGATTTTGCGGTTTTCACAGTTTTTCTGCACCGCAGTTATTGCCGCCATTTTGCCTCTCTGACCACAGTTAAAATGTGGTCAATCGTACTCTAAAAATCGAACTTTTAACGCAGAAAAACCGCTTTTTTAGGCGGTTTTTCGAGGAAAGATGGTCCGAGTGACAGGATTCGAACCTGCGGCATCCTGCTCCCAAACTTTTGAATAAAAATTTTTCTACTTTTTTCGGTGCTTTATAGCCGTTTTTACTTTATTATGGACGCTCTTCGCAACTCTTACCTCCACTGTTTCCACATACTCCACGGCTGTCTGTAGTCAAACATGTGGTCAAAAACCGCTTTCTGAACACCCTCGTGACAGGGGACAGAAAGCGGTTTCTTATAGTCTGCCGGAGTGCTGTGGGCAGGTAATCCGGCACTCCGGTTTGCTGCATTGTACCTCTGATGAGGAGGTTGTGCAAGTCCTTTATGCAAGGATAGGCGGCGCAAAATTTGCATCGCTATAGACAAAGATATACCCCAAAAGATTCTAACTGAGATTCACACTCGCCTTATCCGAAGAAATGTTCTTTTATATCTGTGACACCGCCATCCTTGTCGCAGAACCACTCATAATTAGAGTGGCAATTTTGGCAGCGAGCTATCACATCAAAGCCACCAGGCGAGTGCCGGTTGCTGGTAATACTCATAACTTCCAATGGCTTCCCACAGACCGGACAAAGCCTAATTTTTCTCGCTTGACGAGTGGCGCGCTCCTCCTGCTCTGCTTTGAGTGCATCTAAGAGACTGCGCCAGAGATTTGAATTTGGATCATATTCTGCATAGTCTTCAAGCTGCCGACGAATATCATCGGTAGCCAAAACGAGAAACTTATCATCCAAAAACTGACGGTGACGCTTGATATAATCGGCGACTACTATGGGCATATATGTGTTTCTGTCCATCGCATACCGCATTGCCGATAGCAGGATCAAGCGAAAATTAGAATCGCAGATTGGGGCGAGCAGATCCTGTGGGAACAGCAGGAGCACCTTGCTGTCATTCATGAATACGCGCAGCGGGTGCTGTTCTTCTGTTACCCGGTCCAGTAAGTTGTTGGTTTGCTCTTTCAGCTCATCAATGGTGATGGATTCATAGTCCTGAAATGTGTCTGATTCGTAATTCATCATCTGACCTCCGTTCACTTTGTCCTCGCTATCAGGTGTTGGCATTGTAGCTCTGACGGAGAGGTTAAGCAACTCCTTTGTGTAGGGATAGGCGGAGCAAAATTTGTATCGCTATAGGCAAAGAATAAAAACTTTCCTTAATTCTGATGGCATCTAAAGGGGCAGCTTGTCAGAATATGGGGAAGAGGCTTGAACACGCGAAATGTAATTGACTTTAATCGTGATTTCAGAATAAATATTTTACGATTGACTCCCAAAGGACGTTGACTTTTATCATAACTGCAAATATAATATTATTGAATCGTTGTAACCGAGGTGATTGTGTGGATTACATGACTGAGCTCTCCGCTATTGCCAAAACACATGGTGGAATTATCGAGACGAAAATAGCTGCACAGAGAGGTATCTCAAAAGCAGTGCTTTACAAACTGTGCAAGGAAAATAGAATTCATCGTATCGTGAAGGGCCAATACATTCTGCCCGATGACATACAGGACGAGCTGCTGGCCATCAGCAACCGTTCCAACAAAGTTATTTTTTCGCACGAAACGGCCCTGTACCTTCACGGTATTTCCGACCGCACACCATTTGAACATACGGTCACTGCACCGTCTGACTGTATTCCGTCTGCGGCAATCAAGTCGGAATGTAAGGTGTATTATATCAAGCCTGAATTGTTTGAACTCGGTAAAACAATGCTGAAAACACCTGCCGGAAACGAAGTCCCCACATACGACTTAGAGCGCACGATCTGCGACGTAATTCGCAGTCGCAACAAACTCGGAACAGAAACGTTTCACGCTGCCTTGAAGTTATATGCGGCAGATCCCCAAAAGGATCTAAACAAACTGAACTTTTATGCAAAACAGATGCGGGTGGCCAATGTCCTGCGCCAGTATTTGGAGGTGCTTCTATGAGTAATGCAATGAGCTTGAAAGCGAAAATCCGAAACATTGCAAAAAAGAAGAATATTCCTGCACAGGTCATTTTGCAGAACTATATGTTCGAGCGCCTGTTGGTGCGCCTGTCTGTCTCTGATTACAGGGAAAAGTTTGTGTTGAAGGGCGGTATGCTGGTGGCAGCCATCGTCGGGCTGGATAATCGCGCTACAATGGATCTGGATACCACTCTGAAAAACCTGCCTCTCACACCGGATGCCATCCACAGCGCACTGGAGCAGATCTGCGCAATTCGCTTTGACGATGGTGTCTCTTTTGAGATCGGAACCATTTCACCCATCCGCGAAGATGACATATACGGCGGATACCGGGTTATGTTGAACGCATGGTTTGACACAATTGTTACTCCGCTGAGTATCGATGTGTCCACTGGCGATGCCATCACGCCTCATGCAGTACAGTACAACTTCTCTGAGATTTTCGATGACGAAAAAACCTACGAGCTGTGGGCATATAACATCGAAACTGTCATGGCGGAAAAAGTGGAGACCATCTTGCGGCGCAGCGTGTTCAACACCCGTCCCAGAGATTTTTATGATGCCTATATATTGGCTACAACGCAGAAATTTGATCAAGCAGTATTTGAAAATGCACTACAGGCAACAGCCAATCACCGTGATACGGCTCGACAGATCGAGGATGTTCCCGGCATTCTTCGGAATATCGAAGAAAGCCCAGAGCTCAAGACAATGTGGGAAAGGTACCGCAAACAATTCACCTATGCAGCGGGTATTGAATACGAGCAGATTATAAATGTGCTGAAAAAGCTGCTGGGAATAAATGCGATTGCCAAGAGAGAAGCGCCTGTTACAGATAAATGATTCAAATCTGACGGTAGATGTAGGAATGTGGAGATCTAAGGTTGAGTCCCGTTTTTCGTACAGTTTATAGAAATTAGAGGTAGTCTTGCGCCTCGATGGAGTGATGAAATGCTGATTATAGATAACATAAACAAAACAGTTAAAGAAGACTTGCAAGCAGGTATTCAAAAGGGCAGCAAGATGTCTGTCGCGGCGGCCTGCTTTTCAATCTATGCGTATCAGGAACTCAAAAAGCAACTGGAAGGCATAGAGGAACTGCGTTTCATTTTCACTTCTCCGACCTTTATCACTGAGAAAGCCTCCAAAGCGCAACGGGAGTTCTATATCCCTCGCATTTCCAGAGAGCGCAGTCTGTATGGTACGGAGTTTGAAGTAAAACTCCGTAATGAACTGACGCAGAAAGCGATTGCGAAAGAGTGTGCAGACTGGATTCGGCACAAGGTGGTTTTCAAATCGAACGTCACCCAGGAGCAGATGATGGGTTTTATGACGGTTGATGAAAGCACCTATATGCCTATTAACGGGTTTACCACAGTCGATCTCGGCTGTGAGCGCGGCAACAACGCCTATTATCCGGTGCAGAAGACAGAGAGTTTTGAAAACGCCAACTACTTCCTCAAGCTCTTCGAACAGCTCTGGAATGACAAGAAGAAGTTACAGGAAGTCACTGACGTCGTAATCGAGAATATTTCCGCTGCATATCGTGAGAACGCCCCTGAATACATCTACTTTGTTGCGCTCTATAACATTTTCAAGGAGTTTCTTGATGACATTTCCGAAGACGAATTGCCGAATGAGGCAACAGGTTTCAAGGAAAGCAAAATCTGGGGAATGCTTTATAACTTCCAGCGCGATGCAGTTCTTGCCATCATCAGTAAACTTGAGAAATTTAACGGCTGCATTCTGGCAGATAGCGTAGGTCTTGGTAAAACCTTCACTGCGCTTGCCGTCATCAAGTATTACGAGAACCGCAACAAATCTGTGCTTGTTCTCTGCCCCAAAAAACTTTCTGAGAACTGGAATACATACAAGGGCAACTATGTCAACAATCCCATTGCCACAGACCGCCTGCGCTATGATGTGCTCTATCATACGGATCTTTCCCGTGAGCATGGACAGTCGAATGGCATTGATCTTGACCGTCTAAATTGGGGCAACTATGACCTTGTTGTCATTGATGAGAGCCACAACTTCCGCAATGGCGGGGAGGTGTCCGGCGAGGACGCAAAGGAAAACCGGTATTTGAAACTGCTCAATAAAGTCGTTCGCGCTGGTGTGAAAACAAAGGCGCTGATGCTCTCGGCAACACCTGTCAACAACAAGTTTATCGACCTTAAAAATCAGCTCGCACTTGCCTATGAAGGTGATGCTTCGCAGATGAAAAAAAGCTCGACACGACAAAAAGTATTGATGAAATTTTCCGTCAGGCGCAGAAATCTTTCAATACATGGAGCAAGCTCCCTGCTGACGAACGAACGACGGACGAGCTTTTACGGACACTTGATTTTGATTTCTTTGAACTGCTGGACAGTGTAACGATTGCGCGGTCAAGAAAGCACATCGAAAAATATTACAACACTTCCGACATCGGTAAATTTCCGGAGCGTCTGCCGCCGATTTCGCTGCGTCCCTGCCTGACAGACCTGAGCGACGCGATCAACTATAACGATATTTATAATTTGCTCATGTCGTTGAGCCTGACGATCTATACGCCGTCGAATTATATCATGCCGTCGAAGTTGGCAAAGTACATCGACATGACGCACCACAAGGGAAACAGCCTTACCCAGCAAGGACGTGAAGCAGGCATTCGGCGTCTTATGAGCATCAACCTTCTCAAACGTCTGGAAAGCTCGGTTGCTTCTTTCCGCTTGACGATTGACCGCATCAAAAAGCTGATTGAAGATACCATTGAAACGATCAAAAGCTATCAGTCCGGGGGTTGCGTCCTGAATCTAACTGAGATTTCCGACGCAGAAGATTTTGATTACGATGACCAGAACACCGACTTCTTCTCCGTTGGCAAGAAAGTCAAAATTGATCTTGCTGATATGGATTATGTTTCATGGATGCTCGAACTGGAAAAGGACGCGGAGAATCTGGAACTCCTGTCCCTCATGATTGCCGACATCACGCCGGAGCATGACACAAAGCTGCAAACGCTGTTTGACTTGATCCGCAAGAAAATTGAGCAGCCAATCAATCCCGGTAATAAGAAGATCATTATCTTCACTGCATTCTCTGATACCGCCGATTACCTCTTTGCAAACGTCAGTAAATTCGCAAAAGAGAACTTCGGACTGGAAACGGCAGAGATCACCGGCACAGTTGACGGTAAGACTACCATTCCAAAGCTCCGGGCAGACCTCAACACGGTTCTAACCTGTTTCTCACCCGTTTCCAAAGGAAAGTCGGTACTCCTGCCCGGAAGTACCGATGAGCTTGATATTCTGATTGCAACTGACTGTATTTCCGAAGGTCAGAACTTGCAGGACTGCGACTACCTCATCAACTACGACATTCATTGGAACCCTGTTCGCATTATCCAGCGGTTCGGACGAATTGACCGTATCGGCAGTAAAAATGACCATATCCAGCTTGTAAACTTCTGGCCGGATATGGACCTTGATGAATACATCAACCTGAAAAGCCGCGTGGCAACCCGCATGAAGATTTCGGTCATGACCTCCACCGGTGACGATGACCTGATCAATGCCGAGGAAAAAGGCGACCTTGAATATCGTCGTGCGCAGCTCAAGCGGCTGCAAGAAGAAGTTGTGGACATTGAGGATATGACGAGCGGTATTTCTATCATGGATTTGGGACTCAACGAGTTCCGGCTTGATCTGCTCGAATACATGAAACGGCATGAGGACATTGAAACCGCGCCGAAGGGACTGCACACCATTGTTGCGCAGACAGAAGATGCTCCTGCCGGTGTGATTTTCGTCCTTCGGAACATCAACAACAGCGTAAACATTGATAATCGAAACCGTATTCACCCCTTCTACATGGTCTACATCAGTGAAGAAGGTGAAATCGCCTGCGATTATCTCAATCCGAAGAGATTGCTCGACACCATGCGTCTGCTCTGCCGTGGCAAGGGTGAGCCTTGTGCAGAGCTTTGCAAACGATTCAATGACGAAACAGACGACGGACGCAAAATGGGTGAAATCTCTGAGCTGCTGAGCGAGGCGATTAATTCCATTATTGACGCGAAAGAAGAAAATGATATTGACAGCCTGTTCAAAAGCGGCGGAACAACTGCGCTGCTCAGTGCGGTTTCGGGACTCGATGATTTTGAGCTGATTTGCTTCTTGGTTGTGAAATAGCAATCTATCATTGAAAAAGATAGACTTAATTTCGGAAGATGCTCTGGGAGGATTACAACATGTCTAAATTGAATGTTGATCAGAAAACGATAAAAGATTTATTTCAGGATAAAAAAGCTGACTTTCTGATTCCGGACTATCAGCGCCCTTATGCGTGGGGAGAAACAGAATGCCAAACTCTATGGGATGATATTTTTTCATTCGCAATTCCTGACGAGGGCCGGGTAGAATTTGATAGCAATAGCGAATACTTCCTTGGCCCAATTGTTACCTTCAGAAATACAAGTTTCAAAATGGAAGTCATTGACGGACAGCAACGGCTTACCACACTAATGCTCCTTCTAAGGGCCTTTTATACGAAGTTTGGTCATATGCAGGACAAGGCTTCCGTCGCAACTAAGCAAAATATCGAAAAATGCATATGGAAAACGGATGAGTTTGGCGAGCCGGATATGGCAACGCTAAAGATAGATTCTGAGGTGGCAACAGACAAAGATAAGAATGAATTTCTTGATATTCTTCGGACAGGTACGGTGAAACCTGAACAAAAAAGTCATTATGCAAATAATTTCAAGTTTTTCCAAGGCTGCATTGATTCCTTCTTGGCAAAATATCCAACATACTTCGCTTATCTCCCAACCAGAATTATGAATAACTGTATTTTGCTGCCAATTGAGGCTGAATCGCAAGATACCGCACTGCGTATTTTTTCAACCTTAAATGATCGCGGTATGCCACTTTCTGATTCTGACATTTTTAAGGCGCAGTTTTATAAATTCTATACCGGCAAGGGGGAAAAAGATGCCTTTATTAAGCGATGGAAGGAACTTGAGGAACTTACTGAAAAAATATTCCATCCGATAAATGGTACGCCAATGGATGAGTTGTTTACCCGCTATATGTACTTTGTTCGTGCCAAAATGGGAATCAAGTCGTCTACAACGGAAGCGTTGCGCAAGTTTTATGAGAAAGACAATTATGCGCTTTTAAAGAAAGACAGTACATTCAACGATATGATTACCCTTGCTCACTTCTGGGAGGATGTTTCCAACCAGGATAGGGATCGGTTCTCCCCGCGGATTTTGCACAGATTATTTGTGCTAAACTATGCGCCAAATGGTATGTGGACGTATTTTGTATCCGTTTATTTTATGAAAAACAAAGATGCCAATGGCATGCTTGACGACGACGCATTTTACCAGTTTCTCAATAGAATTACAGGATTTATCTGGACTTATGCGGTTACTAATCCCGGAGTAAACGCACTTCGTACTCCTGTGTATGCTGAAATGGTCAATATCGTCAATAATCGGCCAGTATCTTTTGACGGTTTCAAATTTGAACCGGCAACCGTAAAAAGCATGTTTGCAAACTTCACATTTAGCAATACTCGTCCAATCACAAAGTCTATGCTTGCATGGTGGGCTTTCCAAGATGATCTACAGGAATTGATTTCTCTGGAAACAGTTTTGGAAATTGAACACATATATGCTCGCAATCGCTTTGACAAAGACAAATCGCTGTCAGATGTAAAGAATTTGGAGGCGATCGGTAATAAGGCTCTCCTTGAAAAACGAATCAACATTCGTGCTGCCGATTATCGGTTTTCTGATAAGATTAAATACTATCAAGGATTTACGAATAGTCGAAACCAGAAAAAAGAAGGCACAAAGAATCATGAGCTGATTAATCTGGCCACAGCGGCGGATTTTACAGAGGATGATATCCGCAATCGCACGAGTCAGATTATGACTGCATTTTTGACTTTCCTATCAGAAAACAGCCTTACGAAATAGGCAAATAGGAATTACTGGGGAAAGAGGACTTGAGTATGCTTGGCTTCCCTGTATCAACGGAGTTCAACAAAAGAATACCAAAGCAGAAATTCTATGAGAATCTTGAGGTTTCCCCTGCTTTGCGCCGTGTGTTTGTCGATCAGATCCGGCTGGTGTACTGGCGTAATAAGCTGGCAGCGGCTACGCTGAATATTGCTGCGGGCGAAGCAGTGACTGAGCTTGAAGTGTTCGAGGTGCGGCTGAATGATCCGCAGCTTGACGAAGCGGTGCTGAAACAAATCGACAAGGAAATCCCGTACCACATTCTCTTTATTCTGACTTGTGACGGCAAGGCTCAGGCGTGGATCGGCTACAAGGAGGCTGCTGCGTCCGGCAGCAACGCCTTCAAGGTAGGACGCTATTATCACACCGATTGGATGCCAGAGGATGAACTGCATCTTAGTATCGACGGCTTGAACATGGATGCCGCCTATGAAAGCCTTGTCCGTCAGATCGCCGGGGACAAGCTGCAAACGGATTCCGGCGAGAGCCTGAAAGAATCCGTTGAGCGGGATGAAAAGAAGAAGCAGCTTGAAAAGCAGATCGCCGCATTGGAAAACAAAATGCGGCGAGAGAAGCAACTTAACCGGCGGATGGAAATGAATGCGGAATTGAAGAGATTGAGAAAGGCGTTGTGCTTATATGATAGACTATAGTGTGCAGATTGACTCACAAAATGGCGTAGTCATTCAGGGAGATTTCATTCCGGGGAGTATAGCGGTAAATATTCCGGATTCAAACAAAAAGAAAAGACAGTTTATATCACTCTTTCTCAACAAAAAGGATATAGAACGAGGAATTGATTATCTAAACTGCATTTCTTTAAATAATCATCCTATCGCAAACGAAGGCTTATTTATTTCAGCGTTGGCAATGTTCGCTAAGTGCTTTGTTTCATCGGAATCGAGGACAGGACTTGATAAGGATGGCTTTAAAAATTTTTCGCCGCAATCGGTAAAGTTATTTGACCAATATGACGCATGGCGAAACAAGCACTTTTTACATGATGAAAATAGTATGACAGAAGCAATTGCTTTTTTGTTGGTATCGCCTGAAGGAAGTGAGAGTGTCTTTGGCGGCCCGCCATCTGTTGTGTGGAATTCTGTGCAAATCAACTATATCCAAGAGAGTAGGAAACTAGAGAATCTTCTCCAAGAAATTTGGAAGTATATCGTGGAAAAAATTGATAAGCAGGGGACTTCTATTGAGGAGGATTATCGCAATTGCACGCGTGAAGAATTACTTGCATTTGCTGAACCTCCGTTTAAGCTTGCTACAACGCAAGAGCCTGAAAAGAAAAGATAACGGAGAGGGATACAGACATGGATAAAATGAAATTTGAATCGCCGGATATGACGGCGCAGAACATAGACCGCATTGCTGCCCTGTTTCCGAACTGCATCACGGAGATGCTGGACGAGGAACACAGCACGCCGGAGAAGAAGGTGTACAAGCGGGCGGTCAATTTTGAGCTGCTGAAACAGATGCTCTCGCCGGACGTGGTGGACGGCGACGAGGCATACGAGTTCACATGGGTGGGCAAGAAGGCAGCAATCGTGGAAGCCAATAAGCCGATTCGGAAGACCCTGCGCCCTGTGCTGAAAGATGAGACTATTCCGACTGGAGCCGATAGTGAGGGGAAACCATATTGCAGCAGCGGTAGTAAGGACTGGGACACCACCGAAAACCTCTACATCGAGGGCGACAATCTGGAAGTCCTCAAGCTCTTGCAGGAGAGCTATCTTGGCAAGGTCAAGATGATCTATATCGACCCGCCGTACAACACCGGCAACGACTTCATCTATGCCGATGATTTCATGCGCTCGCAGGAAGAAGAAAACGAGCAGATGGGAATGTACGATGAGGACGAAAACCGCCTGTTCAAGAATACCGACACCAACGGACGGTTCCATTCCGACTGGTGCAGCATGATTTACTCCCGGCTGATGTTGGCGAGAAATCTGCTGACGGACGATGGCGTTGTATTTATAAGCATTGATGATAATGAGCAGGAGAACCTCAAAAAGTGTTGTGACGAAGTGTTTGGAGAATCCAATTTTGTCGGGAAAATTGCAGTCGTCAACAATCTTAAAGGTAGAAATGATAGGAAAGACATTGCAACATGTCACGAATACATACTGATATATGGAAAATCAGAGTTCGCAGCTAACGGTATGCCGTTGACCGATGAACAAAAAGCTCAATTTGACAAGGTTGATGAAAACGGTAGCGCGTACCAATTGCGCGATTTGAGAAAAAGAGGTCGGCCTGATCGCAGAGAAGATAGGCCCAATATGTATTTTCCAATTTACTACAATTTAGAGACAAAGAAATGCTCTTTAGTGGAGGAGCCTAATGCCGTTGCAATATACCCCATTCGCGGTGATGGTAGTGATGGTCGTTGGCGATGGGGTAAAGAACGTGTAGCTGCAAATTTAGCAATTCTTGAACCACGCTACTCCTCAATTGCGAAACGTTGGGGCATAGAACACAGAGTTTATCTGAACCCATCTTTGAATCCAGTCAATTTGGATGAAGAGGATACCGAGGATACGGAGAGAAGCTCTAAAAGCAAATCCTTCTGGATAGGTGGCGAATTATCGAATGATGTCGGGAGAAGACAGTTAAAGACTATTTTTGGTGCAGCGTATTTTGATTATCCAAAGTCTATTGACTATATTTTGAACACAATCTATATGGGTTCTGATTCTGATTCAATCATTCTCGACTTTTTCTCCGGCTCCGCCACCACCGCCCATGCAGTCATGCAGCTCAACGCTGAGGACGGCGGACACCGCAAATTCATCATGGTGCAACTGCCGGAAAAGTGCGATGAAGCAAGCGAAGCCTACAAAGCAGGCTACAAGAACATCTGTGAAATCGGTAAGGAGCGCATCCGCCGCGCCGGAGACAAGATCAAGTCCGAAAGTCCCACGACCACGCAGGACCTCGATATCGGTTTCCGTGTCCTCAAGCTGGACGATACCAACATGAAGGATGTCTACTATGCGCCGGATGACTACGATCAGGGGATGCTCGCGGCGCTGGAATCCAATATCAAAGATGACCGCACCGACCTCGACCTGCTGTTCGGCTGCCTGATTGACTGGGGGCTGCCGCTGTCCCTGCCGTACAAGTCAGAGCAAATCGACGGCTGCACCGTCCACACCTACAACGACGGCGACCTGATCGCCTGCTTTGACGCGAATATTCCCGAAAGCGTGGTCAAGGAGATCGCACAGCGTAAACCGCTCCGTGCTGTCTTCCGCGATTCTGGTTTTGCGTCCAGCCCGGAGAAGATCAACGTATTCGAAATTTTCAAGCTCTATATGCCGGAGGACGCGGGCGACATTTCCAAGCGCGTGAGGGTGATCTGATGAACGCCGACTTGTTAGTCTATCAAGCAAAGGCATTTTATAACGCATATATAGCACTTGACCAACTAAGCCGGGATGATTCAGATACGCTGCTTTTGCTTTTTGCCCCTTTAGTTGTAAACGGCGCATTTTCTGTCGAATTAGCACTCAAGGCAATTTTAGCTAAAAACCAAATTGAATATGGAAAAGAGCACAACTTGCTAATTCTTTTTCAGATGCTTCCGAAATCCTTTCAACAGGAACTGTGGGCATACTTAATCGAAAAGGCACCGGAGTATGCGGGCTCCGAAAAAGGACTCGATGAGCTTATTTTGCTCTCAAACGCCTTCGTTGACTGGCGCTACGCATTTGAGGGAAAACCTGTACCTGCGATAGAATCTCGCTTTTTAGCGGCTTTTGCAAATGCAGCGGTTCATACAATGTTTTCTTACTATAATGCGGATTTACTTCCTGCGACTAAAGCGGAATCAAACAACGAGATTGAGCAGAGGTTTCATGAAAACCGTGAAAAATGTAAGGAAATCAATTTGAAAATGATCCAAAAGAAAACCAAGGAGCATCAGTTATGAAACTCCAATTCAAACACCAAAAATTTCAGGCAGATGCGGCAAAAGCGGTCGTTGACGTCTTTGCCGGACAGCCGTACCTTACGCCGACCTATATGATGGATCGTGGTCTTGAAGATGGTGAGCAGCAAGCAATCGCAACGATGGACGATTTTACCGGCTGGCGGAATGAACGCATTGTGCCGGAGCTTTCCGACAAGCTGATTTTAGAGCATCTGCAGAAGGTACAGCGCACAAATCAGATCAAGCCATCGGATAAGCTGGAAGGTCGCTACAATCTGACCATTGAGATGGAAACAGGTGTTGGTAAGACTTATACCTACATCAAGACCATGTATGAGCTGAACAAGCACTATGGTTGGAGCAAGTTCATCGTGGTCGTGCCGAGCATTGCCATCCGCGAGGGCGTCTATAAGTCTTTTCAGGTGACGAAGGAACATTTCGCGGAGGAATACGGTAAGAAGATCCGGTTCTTCATCTACAACTCTGCACAGCTTACGGAAATTGACCGCTTTGCGTCGGACAGCTCCATCAATGTCATGATCATCAACTCTCAGGCATTCAACGCCAGAGGTAAGGATGCGCGACGCATTTACATGAAGCTGGACGAGTTCCGCTCCCGCCGCCCAATCGACATTATCGCAAAGACAAACCCGATTTTGATCATTGACGAGCCGCAGTCGGTCGAGGGCAAGCAGACAAAGGAACGCCTGAAAGAGTTTAATCCGCTGCTGACGCTGCGCTACTCCGCCACTCATAAGGCGGACAGCATTTATAACATGGTCTATCGCCTTGACGCGATGGAAGCGTACAATAAGCGGCTGGTCAAGAAAATCGCCGTCAAGGGAATCACGGAATCCGGCAGCACGGCAACCGAGGGATTTGTCTATCTGGAAAGCATCAATCTTTCCAAAGCTGACCCGACAGCAACCATTCAGTTTGACTGCATAGGGGCAAAGGGACTTCGCAAGAAAACCGCTACGGTCGGTATCGGTTACAACCTCTATGACTATTCTGGCAATCTGGACGAGTACAAAGTTGGCTTTGTGGTCAAGGCTATCGATGGACGCGATAACTCCGTGGAGTTCCTGAACGGCGTCAAAATCTTTGCCGGTGACGTCATCGGCAAGGTCAGCGAAGACCAGCTTCGCCGCATTCAGATTCGAGAAACGATTCTTTCCCATCTTGAGCGGGAACGACAGCTTTTCCATAAGGGTATCAAAGTCCTGTCCCTGTTCTTCATCGACGAGGTTGCGAAGTACAAGCAGTATGATGAGGTTGGGCATCCGTTCAACGGCATCTATGCGGATATGTTCGAGGAAGAGTACAACGACATTCTCAGCTCCATGCAGCGGGAGATCGGCGATGAGGACTACATCCGCTATCTGGACGCAATTTCCGCCCATGATACCCACGCCGGTTACTTCTCCGTGGACAAAAAGGGCAAGATGACCGACAGCAAGCTCTCCGACAAGAAGGAGGGCACGTCTGACGATATTGACGCCTATGACCTGATTATGAAGAACAAGGAACTGCTTCTGGATCGTGACCCGAAAAAGTCCCCTGTGCGTTTCATTTTCTCGCACTCCGCGCTGCGTGAAGGCTGGGACAACCCGAATGTGTTCCAGATTTGCACACTGAAACAAAGCAGCAGTGAGGTTCGCAAACGGCAAGAAGTCGGTCGCGGTCTGCGCCTGTGCGTCAATCAGGACGGTGAGCGCATGGATGCCAACGTGCTCGGAAATGATGTGCAGTCCATCAATGTTCTGACCGTCATCGCCAGTGAAAGCTATGACAGCTTCGCAAAGGGCTTGCAGACTGAGCTTGCCGATGCAGTTGCCGGACATCCTGTGGCGGTTACTGCTGATCTGTTCAAGGGTAAGGTCATTGTGGATGCCAGAGGCAACGAACAGGTTGTGGACGGCGATACGGCGCAGGCGATTTATTTTGATTTGATTGTCAACGGCTATATCGACAAGAAGGGCGTACTGACTGATAAATATTATGCTGACAAAGCAAACGGTACGATTCAGGTTGCGGAGGAAGTGGCAGATAGCCGTGATTCTGTGATCAATATTCTTGATTCCGTCTATGATAGCCGCGCCATGCAGCCGGAGAACGCCCGCGACAAGAATGTCGAGCTGCAAGTTGATCCTGATAAGCTCGCCATGCCGGAGTTCAAGGCTCTTTGGAAACGCATCAGCCCGAAATCAGTATATGTGGTTGATTTTGACACCAATGAACTTGTTGACAAGGCGATTGCATCCATCAACCGAAATCTCCACGTGCCGAAAATCTACTTCAAGGTTGAAACTGGCGCAATGGATGAGATCAAGTCAAAGGACTCGCTTCTTGACGGAAGTGCATTCTCGAAGTCAAAGTCATCTACTTATGACAGCAGCAAGCAAATCCGTGCCAACAGCAGTGTGAAGTATGATCTGATTGGCAAGCTGGTCGGAGAGACCGGTTTGACACGAAAAGCAGTCGTTGCAATTCTGACCGGCATTGAGAAATCCGTTTTTGAGCAGTTCAAATTCAATCCAGAAGAGTTCATTATCAAAGCAGCCGCTTTGATCAATGACGAAAAGGCAACTGCAATTATTCAGCACATTACCTACAATGTGCTGGATGAGCATTATGACACGGACATCTTTACCGAACCGACCATCAAGGGTAAGCTCGGAACAAACGCGATGAAAGCGCAGCGGCATCTATACGATCATATCGTGTACGATTCCACGAACGAGCGCGATTTTGCAACTGATCTGGACACCAACACAGATGTTGCGGTTTATGTAAAGCTGCCGGACAGCTTCTATATCGCAACGCCGGTGGGGCATTATAATCCAGACTGGGCGATTGCCTTCTATGAAGGTACAGTCAAGCACATCTATTTCGTCGCTGAAACGAAAGGCTCCATGTCCTCTATGCAGCTCCGGCTCATTGAGGAATCCAAAATCCACTGCGCAAGAGAACATTTCAAAGCAATAAGTAACGGAAATGTGGTTTATGATGTCGTGGACAGCTACCAGACGCTTCTTGAACGAGTGATGAAATAACTCGCAACTTATGAGTTGAGAGTTGAATTGATGGGGAGATGCCTATGGACGCACGAAAGCACTTAATCATCATAAAAGGAAAAGACCAGACGGACTCGGTCGCGAGCTTTCAGTTCCATGACGGGAAGTGCG
>ERZ840096.1543-NODE-1543-length-23352-cov-4.381766_pt1 | contig 23352 bp, 18 predicted proteins | sample MGYA00519878_ERZ840096 | MGnify/ENA primary metagenome ERZ840096 (study PRJEB31850, sample SAMEA3708865) | human gut metagenome | biome: human gut; feature: human-associated habitat; material: faeces | place: China | collected 2014 ...
ACCGGAGGATATGAAGCTTTTATCCACAGCCGATGTTTTTGTAATAAACGGAGGCGGTATAGAGTCGTTTATGTCAGATGTAGCAAAGGCGTATCCGAAGCTTGATGTGGTTGAGGCCTGTGAGGATGTGGCACTTCTTTCTGAGGATGATGCAGACAGTGACCACGACCATGACCACGAAGCAGACGCAGAATCAGATAGCGCGCACGATCATGACCATGGTGATGAGAATGCCCATGCATGGATGAGCGTGCCGCGTTACCGCACCATGGTTCAGACAATCGCATCCCGGCTTGCCGAAAAGGATGCAAAGCATGCTGATGAATATTATGCAAATGCAAAAGCATATGATGCAAAGCTTGCAGTGCTTGAAGAAAAGATAAATAGCATAAAGAGTCTTACCAATGGACAGAATATCATCATATTCCATGAGGCCTATGCGTATGTAGCTGATGATTTTTCCATGAATGCATGCTATCTGTTAGACCTTGACGAGGAGCGCTCAGTCAGCGCAGGTGAGATAAAGCAGGTAATAGGTGCCATAAAGGATGACGGAGTGTCGGTAATACTCGCTGAGGAACTCTACGGAAAGAGCATGGGAGATACCGTATCGCGTGAGACAGATGTGCATGTGGTTTATATCGACCCTCTCAACAGGGGAGAGTACGACAAGGACAGCTATCTTGATGGTATGGAGCACAATATAGAGCTTATCAAAGAGGCATTTACTAAATAAAATTGGAGAAAATATGCGGAAAATAATACAGCCATGTGGCTTTCATTGCATAAAAATAAATAACCTTGGAGTGAGCTTTGGAGAGCAGACAGTGCTTGAGGATGTAAATATGCACATACATTGCGGCTCATTCAATGTCATAATAGGCCAAAACGGTGCCGGAAAATCTACACTCATAAAGGCGATACTAGGCGAGATACCTCACACCGGTACGATTGAGTTCAAGGATACTAAGGACGGACATATGGCTAAGCTTAAAATCGGCTATGTGCCGCAGTCTGTCAATATCGAGAAAAATACACCGGTCAGCGTGTATGACCTCATAGCAAGCTACCGGTACAATTATCCGGTTTTTCTGCCGAAGAGCAAAAAGATAGAGGCAAGGATTAAGGAGACACTCGAGGTGTTTGAGGCTGAGGAGCTTATCGACAAGCAGGTGTGCAACCTCTCGGGAGGACAGCTGCAGAGAGTGCTTCTTTCCATGGCAATCATGGACGAGCCGAACCTGCTACTGTTGGATGAGCCGGTGTCCGGAATAGACCAAAACGGCATGGAGCTTTTCTATAAGACCATGGATTATTTAAAGACTCACTATGACCTTGCAATCATACTCATATCACATGATTTGGATTATGTGGCAAAGTACGCAGACCATGTTGTACTGCTTGATAAGACAGTTGTAAAGCAGGGAACTGTGAAGGAAGTCTTCGAGAGCAAGGAATTTGAGAGAATTTTCTACACAGGAGAGGAATCCTGGGTGAGAGAGGAGGAGCACAAATGAATATAACCTCCTGGCTTCAATATGATTTCATGAGAAATGCCCTTATCGCTGTGCTCATCATCACACCGCTTTTTGGCATAATGGGAACCATGATTGTAAACAAAAAGATGGCATACTTTTCAGATGCACTCGGACATTCAGCACTTACCGGAATCGCTGTCGGAGTGGTATGCGGCATGGCAGACACCTCGCTTGCTATGGTGATATTTGCGATAGTGTTTGCACTTCTTTTAAATAAGATAGGCAGTCTGAACACTGCATCGACAGATACCATTATATCGGTATTTTCATCGTGCTCTGTGGCGATAGGTCTTGCGATACTGTCAAAGGGCGGCAATTTCAGCAAATACTCAAGTATACTGGTGGGCGATGTGCTAAGCATCACAAAGACTGAGATAGTTTATCTAATTGTGATTTTTGTGGTCACTATAGTGTTCTGGGTGCTTTGCTTCAATAAGCTCAACGCCATATGTATACACAGAAGCGTGGCAAAAAGCAAGGGTATCCATGTGCGTCTTCTGGATAATCTGTTTGCGGTGCTTGTAGCACTCATAGTTATGCTATCCATCAAGTGGATAGGTATACTTATAATAAATGCTCTGCTTATATTACCAGCGGCTTCATCAAGGAATATTTCGGAAAATATGCGTGAGTATCATTTCTTTTCAGTGATATTTTCAGTATTTTCCGGTATAGTCGGCCTCGCAGTGTCATACTACACCAATGTGGCAACAGGCCCGATGATAGTGATTATCGCATCGGTAATATATTTTTCGACATTTATATTTGGCAGAAAGCTGAAAAAATAACGGCTAAAGCTATAAGCAACAGACGCAAAACAGCCGATACACAATATAAGAGAAAGACTGTTTAGCTATATCAGACGCTATACAGGTTGATAATAGTATAGCGGGAAAGGATTCCCGCACGCACATTACCAGGGAGGGATGAGAGATGTTAGATGCTATTTCAAGTGTAGTTTCAGCAGTAGCGGCGCAGAGTGTCACAGCAAAGGACGAGGCGCAGACAAAGAATACTAATACCGCTTCAAAGAAGCAGGATGCAAAGACGGATAAGTCGGATGCAAAGACTGCAGGCTTCAGCGAGGAGGCAGCTGTATATGAGAAATCAGACAGCAAGGATGATTCAAAGGATACTGCAAAGAGCACAGTAAACCAGAAGATGAGCAAGGCAGACAGAGATGCACTGGTACAGGCACTTAAGGATGATGCCAACGCCAGACAGCAGCAGCTTATCGAGATCGTCAGAAAGTCCATGACGGGACAGGCTTCAACCTGGGACAAGTCACAGGGCTTAAAGAGTCTGTTTGAGAATCTGACTGTAGATGCAGACACAATAGCGCAGGCCAAAAAGGACATCGCAGAGGATGGATACTGGGGAGTTGAGAAGACCTCAGACCGTATTCTTGACTTTGCAAAGGCACTGTCGGGAGGCGACAAGGACAAGGCTGATGAGCTTTTGAATGCATTCAAGAAGGGCTTTTCACAGGCAACAGGAGCCTGGGGAGACAAGCTGCCATCAATTTGCCAGGATACTTATGATGCCGTAGTCAAGAAGTTTGATGACTGGAAGAATGGCACAGAGGACACACAGGTACAGGGCTAGAAGCCGGATGTGTATGTAAAAGTGTCGTGATGGAACGAATATTATATAAGAAATCTGATTTATGAATTAAGAAAAGGGGGCTGCACGCAGCGTGCAGTCACCTTTTTAGTGCTTGTATAATTTTTTGAGAGGTGTATAATAGAAGAATAGTATATAAGTATCATTATTCATGTGGAGGAAATATCATGAAATTAGACATGTCAAAGTGGAAAGCACTTAGCATCAAAAATCGTTTAAAGAAAGGCTTCAGACTGACTACATTTGTAGCATCGGCATCGGGGGTTATCGCGGGTATTCTTATGATTCTTGTATCAATGAGATATTCCAGCGCACTAACCTTTTACGGATTTTCACAGGGAGATATAGGAAAGGTTATGGTAACCTTCTCAGAGACACAAAGCGCTACACGAGCTCTTATCGGTTATACAGCTTCTGACACATTAAGTAAGATGTCTGATACACATGATTCTAAAAAGGAATCATTTCAAAAATACTGGAAAGAGCTGCAAAGCTCTATAAAGACAGGTGAGGAGCAGGATATATATGATGATATAAACAGTAAGCTCGATTCATACTGGAGTCTCGATGATGAAATCGGACAGTTAGGTAGGAATGCTACAGATCCTGAGACACAGAAGGAAGCCGAGGAGAGAGCAGTAGCAGATCTTGCACCTGCATATGATGAGATATATCAGCAGCTTGTTGCCCTTATGGATACAAAGGTAACAGATGGAGATAATTTAAGCAAGAGATTATCATTAGTATCATATGCCGTATTTGGTATTGTTATTGTTATCATTGTCAGTTCATATTTTATCTCGATGAAAATCGGGGACGAAGTTGCAGTTGGTATTTCTAAACCACTCGATGAGTTAAAACAGAGATTACGTACATTTGCACAGGGTGATCTTGAGGCTCCATTCCCGGCAGTTGATTCACAAGATGAAATTGCTGATATGGTAGGGGTTGCGAAAAACATGGCAGCAGACCTTAAGACTATCATATCTGACTCTGACAAGCTTCTTGGAAAGATGGCAGAAGGAGATTATACAGTTTCATCAGACATGGAAGATAAATATACCGGAGATTTTATTGGACTTCTCATGGCAATGCGTCAGATGAAGACACAGATGAATGATGTTATGTCACATATCAACGAGATATCATCACTTGTTACAGCAGGTTCTAACAACCTTGCTCAGGCATCACAGGAAATGGCAGAAGGTGCTATGGACCAGTCAGCAGCCATTGAGGAGCTTCAGGCTACATTTGCAGATATCACAGGCGGTGTTGAGAAAACATCTGAGAAGCTCAATGATACATACAGGATTGCACAGGAGTATGCTGAGGAAGCAGATCACAGCCATACAGAGATGCAGGGCATGGTTGATGTTATCGGACGCATCAATGATACATCTAAGCAGATTGAGAATATCATTTCTGAGATTGAGGATATTGCCAGTCAGACAAACCTTCTTTCACTCAATGCAGCTATCGAGGCAGCGCGTGCAGGTGAGGCAGGTAAAGGATTCGCAGTTGTTGCGGGACAAATCAGAAGTCTTTCAGAGCAGAGTGCCAAGGCTGCAGTTGACACACGTCAGCTTATAGAGAGTGCCATTGCGGTATCTAACGAGGGTAATGAAGCTGCAGAGCGCGTAAGTACTTCTATTGCAAAGGTTATCAATGGTATGAAGGAAGTTGCAGATTCTTCTCAAAAACTCAGCGAGATTGCAGAGGAGCAGGCAAAGGCTATGGAGCAGGCAGAGGCTGGCATTAATCAGATATCAGATGTTGTACAGTCAAACTCAGCAAATGCAGAGGAAACATCAGCAACAAGTGAGGAGCTTTCAGCACAGGCGGAGACAATGAACGAGCTGATTAGCAAATTTATATTGGAAAAGAAATAGAAAAATTGTACATACGAGTTTAGAAAAACTTTTTAAAAAAAGCCCCACAAGCATTATCAATGCTGTGAGGCTTTTTGTTGTGGTGCGTTAGAGGGTTACTTTTTAAATCTAGTAAACATGTACTATGTGAACATAGTGTTTTTGTGCAATACATGGAAAATCTGAAAAGTAATGAAAATGAACAATTAAATGAGAATATTTAAATTTGCTCTTTTTGGCAGGGTGTGTTATAATCCTTGTATACAAAAAACAGAGGTAATACAATATGGGTAGTAATAACGATATTTCATTAAAAGCATTAGCCAAGATTAATCTGGGGCTCGATGTTGTGAGGCGCAGAGAGGACGGATATCATGAGGTCCGTATGATTATGCAGACCATTCATCTGTATGACAGGCTTGATATCAAAAGGACAAAGGAGCCCGGCATACAGATACAGACCAATCTGTCTTTTCTCCCTGTAAACGAGAACAATCTCATATACAAGGCTGCAAAGCTTCTGATGGATGAGTTTTCTATAACTGACGGTGTATCAGTGAAGCTGGACAAGCGTATTCCTGTTGCAGCAGGGATGGCGGGGGGCAGTACTGATGCGGCAACCATGCTTATAGGTGTAAACAGGCTTTTTTCACTGGGACTGACAAAGAGACAGCTTATGGAAAGAGGTGTGCAGATAGGTGCGGATGTACCATACTGTATTATGAGAGGCACGGCGCTGGCCGAGGGCATAGGAGAGGCGCTTAGTCCTCTTCCTCCAATGGTAAAGTGTCCGGTGCTTATTGCAAAGCCATCCATCTCGGTATCCACAAAGTTTGTGTACCAGAATCTGAAGCTTGATGATACGACTATTCATCCGGATATAGACCGCCTGATAGATGATATAAAGGCTAAGAATCTGCATGATATCGCAGCGCATATGGGAAATGTCTTAGAGACTGTGACTATACCAAATTATCCGGTGATAGATGAGATAAAGAAGCATATGCTTTCAAATGGCGCGGTAGGAGCCATGATGAGCGGTAGTGGTCCGACGGTTTTTGGTCTGTTTGACGATGAAGATACTGCAAAGAAAGCGTACAAAGCCATGAGAAGCTCACATCTTGCCAGACAGGTGTATCTGACATCTGTATACAATAATCGCAAATAACGTGATATCCGGATAGCACAGCGGGTGCTTTATAGTTACTTTTTTCTTATATGTGAGAATGATAATACAAGAGATAGGAGAAGTTTGATGACTGATAATTTAACTTTAAATATGGATGCATATCTGCCACTGCGTGATGTGGTGTTTAATACACTTCGTGAGGCAATTTTAAAGGGCGAGCTCAAGCCGGGAGAGAGACTTATGGAGCTGCAGCTTGCGTCAAAGCTTGGAGTCAGCCGTACACCTATACGTGAAGCAATCAGAATGCTTGAGCAGGAGGGGCTTGCAGTCACAATGCCGAGAAAGGGCGCAGAGGTTGCCAAGATGACTCTCAAGGATATGGAGGATGTGCTTGAGGTGAGAGAGGCTCTTGATGAGCTTGCAGCCAAAATAGCCTGTAAGAAAATCAGTGATGAGCAGCTTGCGAATCTAAAAACCATAAAGGACGAGTTCAAGAGGAGCATGGACTCAGGAGATGTGAAAAAGATAGCTGAGGAGGATGTGAAGTTTCACGATGCTATCTATGAGGCAACCAGCAATGCGAAGCTTGTATCTATGATGAACAATATCCGCGAGCAGATGTACCGCTACAGAGTGGAGTATTTGAAGGACCCAAAGAATTATCCGATGCTTGTGAAGGAGCATGACGCCATCTACAGGGCGCTTGAGTCAAGAAATATGGAGCTTGTGACTACAGAAATGCATACGCATGTGGCCAATCAGGCGGTTGCTGTGAAGGCTGTGATACAAAAGCAGGATGAAGAGAAGAAATAAAACAGAAATATAACAAGATTATAGCAGACAAAGATAATAAAATACAAAATAATATAACAAAACCAGGGGCTGCCGGTTGCACTGACGTGTGAACGGCGGCCTTTTTTTAGTGGCTTAGTTAGTGGCTTAGATAATAGCAAAAAATAAGTAATCAGGGATATTTGCGGGCTTGTATGGTCATACTATATCAGGGATTTTAAATCTTACGGGATTTATTGGGTATATAGGAGAGTTAAAGATGACCACAAACATAGATGAGAACATAAAAAGCTTCAGGCAGATATATTCTGACTGCTCAGATATCAAGATGCAGGAGATGTATCTGGGGCGTGATGCTTCCATAAAGTGTTTTGTTGCATATATTGAGGTGACATGTGCAGGCTCCGGTATCAATAACAGTGCGTTTGGACGATTTACATCATACCTTGAAGGGATAGACCGGGATCAGGTTAAGGAAGTACTTGACAAAAATCAGGCAGCTCTATCCGAATTTGCACATCTGCACACGGTTAATGAGGCAGCCCAGATGATGCTGACAGGAGACGTGATTTTTTTTGTGGATGGCTATCCGGATGCCTTCAAGCTTCCAGACAAGGGATATCCCGCCATGTCAATTCAGGAGATTGATTCGGAAAAGGTCATAAGAGGCTCAAATGAGGGCTTTACTGATTCAATAAAGATAAATACTGCACTTATCAGGCGCAGGTTAAGGAGCACTCGCTTAAAGTGTAAAGAGGTGAAAAAGGGGCTTCGCGGACACAGCAATGTGGACATATTGTATGTGAGAGACCTCGTAAAACCGGGGCTTGTAGAGGAAGTGGAAAAGAATCTGGACAGCTATGTGATAGACCATGTGGGTGACTCGGGAGTTCTTGAACAGTTTGCTGAGGCAAAATGGTATTCACCGTTCCCACAGCTTCAGACCACAAAGCGGCCGGATGTGGCAGTAAATGCGCTCTTAGAAGGGCGGGTGGTGGTGCTGTGCGATAATTCACCGATAGCGATAATACTGCCAACCACCATGAACAATTTTTTAAAAACCGCAGATGATTACTATAACAGAACGATAGCGGCAAGCTTTGCCAGGCTGATAAGGTACGTGGCTGCCTTCATGTCATTTACATTGCCGGGGCTTTATCTGGCGGTCACAAATTTTCATACACAGATACTTCCGACACCACTTATACTGGCGTTTTATGAAGCCAGACTCGGCTGCCCTTTTCCACAGCTCATAGAGGTACTCATGATGGAGCTGTCCTTTGAACTGCTACGCGAAGCAGGCATAAGACTTCCCGGAGCCATGGGAAACACGATAGGTATAGTCGGAGGACTCATAATCGGACAGGCAGCAGTGGATGCAAATTTAGTAAGTCCGATAGTGGTCATTCTTGTTGCATTCACTGCACTCTGTTCGTTTGCCATACCGAGTGAGGAGTTTGCATTTTCATTTAGGATACTCAAATTCGCTGTAATAATTATGTCGGCATGGCTTGGATACTTTGGATTTTTAATTAGCCTGATGGTGATACTTTTACATCTTGCAAAGCTCAAAAGCTGTGGTTACCCATACATGATGCCATTTGTGGGCAGCGAGCTGACAGGCGGCGAGGATGAAAAGGACAGTATCATACGATTTCCGCTTCGAAGACTTTGGAGACGGCCTGTATTTGCAAGAGAAAAGGAGTGCAGGAAGCTGAAAGGAAATAAGTATGACTAAAAATATGAGCACAAGTTACACATTTGCACAAAACGAAAGCATATCGCCCCGCCAGCTATACAGACTATATGTTTTTAATCTGCTTGGAGTCGGCACTCTGGTGCTTCCAAACAATCTGGCTAAAATGGGAAAGTACGGTTTTATCTCAATTGCACTCGGAGTTTTTATGGCATGGCTGTTTATGTGGATAGTAAGCGAGGTACGTGAACGCAGGAGAACAATATATGATAGAAGCCTTGACAAAACATCATATGCAAAAATATTAATTTATGATTTAATTATTGCTGTATATGAACTGTCACAGGCGGCATTTCTTGCATGGATATTTGTAAAGCTGATACGTGACAGCCTTATACCGGATGAGTCATTTACAGTTGTACTTCTTGTGATAATGTTAGTGTGCGCTTATGCGCTAAGTGGCGGAGTGGAGTGCCGTGCCAGAGTATACGAGGTAGTATTTTTCTTTGTGCTGATACCGCTTGCTGCTATGCTTTTGTTTGCAATATCGGATGTGAGATTTGACTATCTGATGATTAAGGACAGAGTGGGGGTGGACTTTGGCATAGCGGATATATTCGCGGGAGCGTACTATGTGTTTGCAGCATCCATTTCCGTGTTCAACATATTGTTTGTAAGGGAACGCACTGCTTCACAGATACGATGGAGTGTGAGTAAAGCAATACTCACATATGTAGGCATTCTTTTTTATTGTATGCAGTATTGCTTGGGAGCTTCGGAAAATATTCACTGTCGGAAATCGAGTTTCCGGCTGTCGTACTGATGAGTGATGTGCAGATAAAAGGCAGCTTCTTCAAGAGGGCAGATGCACTGATGCTGTCGGTGTGGTTTTTCACGCTGTTTTCAGTACTCAATATGAGCCTTTATTATGCGGTTTTAAGATGTGAGAATTTTGCTGAAAATACGACAAAAGTTATATTTACATTTAATAAAATCCGAGGCTTCAGTAACAATAAACAATTAAGCTGTGACAGACAGAAAAGCCATGACGAGGAAAATAGCAGTATGAGAAGCTGGTGCATCATTTTTGTCATAGCTGTCACAGTGACCTTAGCATATATTCTTGAAAGTGGAGGTGAAATCGTGAAAAAATATCTTGGATTTTTATTGTGCATAGCGATACCGGTCATAGTAGTGCTGACGATAGGTCTCATGCTCACCGGCTGCAGTGCAGTGGAACTTGAGGAGCGCTGTTTTCCGACACTTGCGGCGGTGGATGTTGTAGCTGTAGATACTGATGAAATAACCGATAAAGAAGTAACTGATAACAAAGCATATGTTAGCCACAGAGATGTTTCGGCAAATGAAAATAGCGGATATATAGAGTTCTACTATAACATGGACAAATCATACGAACCGGAATATGCAGATGATATCAAAACAGCCGTGGACAACTTCGAGGAGCGGCTGTCACAGAAGGCCGATACCAATCATCTGAAGGTGATATTAATAGGAAAAACGCTGAGAAACGATAAAGCAGCTTATTCAGACTTCATGGAATACTGTAAGACATCAAAGAAATTTCCGAGAAACACATATGTGTGCATAGCAGACGATATAAACGATATCTTTGATAACATGGGTGATTATTATGAGCAGAAAATGAATAAGGAGAATCATGAGGATGGGAAACCGATAATTACACTTGGCACCTTATTGGATGACTATACGAATGAAATTCATGAAACCCGGTAAAATTTTCAAAAAGGATGAATAAGCTCGTCAAATAAGGTAATACTTGTTTACATGAGAAAGAAAATAATAATAACAACCATAGCAATAATATCACTTGCGGCAGCGATAGCTGCAAAAAATCATGCACCTGCCACAGGCATCAATAGTACAGCGTGTGCAGCAGACATGCAAAAATCCATCGCCGGCAAAATCCTGCGTTTCCACGTGCTGGCAAACAGCGACAGTGAGGCAGACCAGAATGTGAAAAAGCAGGTGCGCGATGCAGTAGGGGCTTACATAGAGCCATATCTGCTGGAGTGCGAAAATATCGATGAAACCAGAGCCACCGTAAATGACCATATGGACGAAATAATAGCGGTATCAAAGGAGACGCTTGCAGCAAACGGTTTTACATATGGCGCATCGGCAGAGCTTACACACACCGATTTCCCGGAAAAGACGTATGGGGACTATACATTTCCTGAGGGAAATTACGAGGCGCTTGAAATAACACTGGGCGATGGAGCCGGTCATAACTGGTGGTGCGTGTTGTATCCAAACATGTGCTTCAGGGGCAGTGTGTACGAGGTGGTGGAGGACGAAGCAAAGGAAAATCTTAAGGAGGTACTCACTCCGGACGAGTATGAGAGCATATTTGACAGTGGAAAATATGAAATAAAACTAAAAATCCTTGATATTTTCAGATAAAACAGTTAGTATATTCATGCTGAAAAAATATATTAAAAGAAAATATGTGATGAGAATTTATTAAAGCGTGAATTAATTTAGATATGCAAGAGGATAAGGAGAAAGAAATGACAAAGGATGTAGTAGTATCATTAAAGGGCCTGCAGCTTGCACCGGACCAGCAGTCGGATGCGGTAGAGGTGATTGCCCCGGGAGAGTATTATATAAGAAATAACAAGCACTATGTGCTTTTTGAGGAGATAATGGAGGGTGAGACCCAGACACTCAAAAATATGCTTAAATTCAATGACAATTACCTTGAGTTCACCCGCAAGGGACCTATGAGTGTACATATGATATTTGAGAAGGGAAAGAAAAACCTGACATATTATTATACACCGTTTGGAAGTATCCAGATAGGTATTGATGCCACAAGTATAGAGGTAAAGGAGACCGAGGACGAGATAAGGGCAGAGGTAAAGTATGCACTTGATGTCAACTATGAATTTGTAGGCGACTGTCACATCAATATAGCTGTGAAGAAAAAAGGCGCAGCAGTCAAAATTGCATAAAAGTCTTCCAAGTCTATGGGGTAAAAAATATATAAAGCATATAAAAAACAGAGCATGTGAGGATGAAAGTCATCCCACATGCTCTGTTTATGTACATGAAAATTAAATCATGATATTATTTCTGCTTAGCCTTTTTGGCAGCCTCTTTAGCAGCTTTTCTTTCAGCCTTTGCAGCCTCCTCAGCCTTGAGCTGTTCGTTGGCCTTGCTGTAGTTTTCTGCCATTCTTGCACGGAAGCCTTTTTTCTTCTTAGGCTTCTCAAGAGGTCCTCTGATACCGCGGACAGCTGTGATGTAGATACCGCTGACAGAAGCCTTGACCTCTTTCTTTAAAGGAATCTCATCGAAGATCTGCTCGTCTGCGATAAGAGTCATGACTCTTGGTCCGACCTTGGCCTTGACTACAGGCAGCTTTGAGCGGCGCATAAGCTTTGGTGTCTGCTCAACAATCTGCTGTGGGAGACCGGCATCCTTCAGCTTCATACGCTTTTTGTCAATGATTAGCATGTTGACTGTCTGTGATGCAGCAGCTATCTGCTCGTCCTGCTCTTCCTTTCTTTTTTGTGCTTTTTTACCGAGGATTGTTAATACTATAAATGCTACCACAAGCACTACTGCGATAACAATAAGTACGATTAATGCTGGATTCAAAACGTATCCCTCCTAAAAATTTGCTTATTTAAATCAATTTTATCAAATATGCTAAAAAAAATCAATCTTTATTGCAAGAATAGGTGAAATCGTAGTATAATAGAACTACATTTTTTGAAAAAGTCTTTAGAAGACGCAAAGGGGTATTTATTAATGAAGAAAATTGCTCTTCTGGCTGATGGCTGGAGAAGATATGTAACATATTCGTGGGTTGAGGGTATCATGGGAGGCTCTAAAGAGCTGGGACTGGATGTGTGCCTGTATTTTTACAACACCAACGGAACCTGGAGTCAAGATTCAAAGTTTAACAAAGGCGAGTATGCGCTGAACGATTTGCCTGATTTAAACAGCTTCGACGGAGTGGTATTTGACTGCACCAATACGACCAACCTGGATGAGATACAGTATATGGTCAGAAAGCTTCAGTCGGTAAATGTGCCGGTAGTGAGTATCGGGTATAAGGTTGATGGGTTTTACTATGTAGGCAACGACAATAAGAGGCTGTTTCGCAAGGTAATGGATCATATGTACTATGAGCATGGCTGCAAAAGCTTTGTGTTTGCAGGTGGTCCGCCGTATCATTATGAGAACAGAATGCGTTTTGAAGCCTTCAAGGAGGCTTTAAGTGATTATGGCATACCACTTACAGCTGATATGTACATGTTTGGTGATTTTGATTATCAGACAGGTGTCAGGTATATGAGTGATTGGCACGAGAGCAAAAAGCCGTTACCGGATGTGTTTTTATGTGCAAATGACAATATAGCAGCAGGACTGTGTGCGACAGCAGAGGTTCTTGGATACAAGGTACCACAGGATTTTAAGGTTACAGGCTTTGACAATCTGGATAAGGCTGCGTATTTTAACCCACAGATTACAACAGTGGATCACAACAGGGGCAATATAGGCAGAAATGCTCTTGAGATATTTAAGGCGCTTTGGAATGGCACGGGCGATGCTTCTGATAAATACCTTGATTCTGAGTTTATCCCGGCTGAGAGCTGCGGATGCCCTAATACCGGCAGAGTGGACTATCGTAATTACATAAAGAATATTATCAAAGGCTCCGTTGCAAGAGAGCAGGAGGAGGATGCAGTAATGATCCTCCAGAAAGAGCTCGAGGAGTGCAATGAATACTATGATTTGTTTGAGAGATACTCTGACTATATACAGAGCATGAAGTGTGACGGAGTGTATGTGGTCGGTGTTTCTGATCTGGCAGCTGCAAGGAACAATGCACACTTTAGGAAGCATGGCTATGATATTGACGACGAGGTTGTACTCTATGCGGATGACAAGGACAATGGAAAGCTTGAGTTTAAGAGTGTAAATGACCTTATGCAGTACATGCAGAGTGTAGATAAAAACACTTGCTATATGTATTGTTCGCTGCATTTCAGGGACGAGATAGTGGGCTATGTAATACTCAGGAATCCTGAGTTTTTGTACGACCATCCTGAGCAGTTTGATATACAGTCTGCCCTGCTCAAGAAGCTTGAGAATCTTTTTAAGCAAAAGGTACTTGAGAATACAAATAATGAGCTTAAGAATCTCTACAACCATGATGCGCTCACAGGCCTATACAATCGTGTGGCATGCAATGAGATGGTCATTCCTGTGTTTGCTGAGCTTGAAGCTCAAAATGTCGGTTGCACCATAGTATTTCTCGATGTGGATGATTTCAAGGACATAAATGATACCTACGGACACCAGTACGGTGACGAGCTTTTAAAGACTGTGGCGAGGGTGCTTGATGAGCAAAAGCCTGAGGGAAGTATGGTATATAGATTCGGTGGAGATGAATTTATCGTGTTTATCCCTGGGAACAGACATGACACTGCTGAAAAGTATATAAAGCGCGTGTATGATATCATGGAGCAGCACAGCCTGTTTATCAGTCACGGCATCATATATACAAAGCCGGGCAGTGGTAAGAGCTTTGACGATTATCTCGTAAGTGCTGACACAAAGATGTATCAGCTTAAGCAGCAGCACAAGCAGAAAAAGGATAGCAATTTCTTAAAGGGAGTGGATATTTCATCCGTTCCTATGATGGTTGACAATAATATACAAATAATGGATAGGGAAGGTCATGTGTGCAGGGTATTTGATTTTTTAAAGCTGAATAATGTAAATTCAGTCCGTCTGCGTATATGGAATGAGCCTGATAAGGTGCCGGAGTCTAAGGGGTATTGCAGTCTTACATATGTTCTCGAGATGGCTCATGTCATTAAAAAATACAAAATGCATTTTCTGCTTGATTTTCATTATTCAGATTACTGGGCAGATCCGGGACAGCAGAATAAGCCTGATGCGTGGAAGAATTTAAGCTTTGATGAGCTGAAGGAGGCAGTGCACAAGTACACATATGATGTGCTATACAGATTAAAAATCATGGATTGTGCGCCGGATATGGTTCAGATTGGCAATGAAATAAGGAGTGGTATGCTGTTTCCGGATGGTGCAGTGCCACAGTACAGGCAGCTGGCTGCGCTTGTAAATGAGGGAATCAGAGCTGTCAGGGAGCTGCTCCCGGAGACAAAGGTCATGATTCATCTGGATCAGGGAGGCAGATATAATTGTATTATGCCTTGGTTTGATTCTATGTTTAATGCGGGCATGCTGCCGATTGACGCGATTGGCCTTTCCTTTTATTCGTTCTGGCATGGTACCTTCATGGATTTGAAGGATACTATGAGCAGGCTCATAAAATTATATAATCTGCCGGTTTATATTGTGGAGACAGCTCATCCGTGGAGGCATTGCAATGGAGAGCATATCTCGAAGGAACTCATGGAGACAGCAGGGCTTGATGCAGGCAGCGCAGAGCAGAAGAAGTCTCTTGAAATAATCATGCAGATAGCAGCAGAGGTGTCAAAGGATACCGGAAAGACCGGTGTATACTACTGGGAGCCTGTCGGTGTGCCGGGTAAAGGATTTGGAACATGGTTTGAGAACATGGGCATGTTTGATGAGCATGGCAGGGCTTTGCCGGGCTGGGATGCAATCAGGGACTTTGATCCGAAAAATCCGCCGATTAAAGAGCTTGATAAGTATATTGAATCACTTTATGAGTATGAAGAAACACCGGAGGTGGAGGATTTCATGAAGCTTCTTATGATTCATGGAAATCTAATCTCAAATCCTGAATTTAAGGATGGATTTAATAATTGGCAGATTGAGACAAGCCTTGAAGAAAGACAGTATACACTTGGGAAGGATGGAGTGTTTATCTCTTCGGATGCCAATTTTGACTATTCGATAAGCCAGACGGTGGATATTGAATATACCGGTGAGTATATAGCAGCGGTTGACTATAGAGGAACCAATACAACAGGTGTCGAGGTTGAGCTGTTTATGGATGTGGAGGATGAAAGCGGCGTTCATACATATACAAGCGATATTTTCCCGGCTGATGTCAGGTTTGTGACACATCTGCTTAAGCCGGTAAGGCTGCAAAAGAATGCCAGGGTGACAGTAGGGCTTAGGATGCATACTCCTCCGGTGTTTGCAAAGATAAAGAAATTTTCACTCGTTGTAATTTAACCTGATATGTGATATTGTAGACAGGTATAGTGTTTTGCGAATGCTTTTTTGCCGTGGCAGGGCATTATACATATAAATAACATGACTTACAGATTTCAGGAGGATTCCAATGAGTGAGAAGAAGAATACAGGTAAGAAGGCAGTCATAGCAGTGATTGTGATTGCACTTATCGTGGTGATTATTGCGCTTGCTGTTGTGATAAGCGGCAAGAGCAAAAAGGGTGGCTCAAAGAGCGCAACAGAGGCAGGCACCGAGTCCGGCAGCGAGACGATGCGAAGCGGTCAGTTTGACATAGACTACGCAAAGCAGGTTACAAAGCTTGCAGACTATTCAGGTGTTGCAATTACTGTCTCAAACGATTATGAGATAAACGATGCGGCAAAGCAGACATATCTGACCAATGTGCTTCAGTCATATGGTGCAGATGCGTACAAGCAGGTTACAGATCGTGATACAGTTGCAGATGGCGATTATGTCAAGGTTGATTACACAGGATATAAGGATGGCAAAGCATTTGATGGTGGTTCAGCTACAGATGTGATGCTTGATGTGACAAATAACAGCCAGGTCGGCGGTTCATCCTTTATCGATGGATTTACAAAGCCTTTAATCGGCGCGAAGGTGGGCGACAAGGTTAAGGGTGACGTGACATTCCCTGAGGATTATGGCAAAGATGACCTAAACGGACAGACAGTTACATTTGAGTATACAGTAAAGGGCATTTACTCAGCAGATCCTGTTGCACTTGCTGATATGACAGACGAGCAGGTCAACACAGTGTTTGGAAAGGCCGGGGTGACAACAAATGCCCAGCTTAGCACACAGATTGAGAAGGATTTGAAGCAGCAGCTCTACAGCGCTGAGGTGGACAAGATAAAGAGCTACATGATTGACAACAGCACAGTTGAGATTCCTGATGAGTATTTACAGGCCAGACTCAATGAGTATATTGCTTCATTTACCAAGGAAAATGTCAAGGATGGACAGACACTTAAGAAATATTTAAAGTCCAACTACAACATGACAGTGGATCAGGCCACAGAGAAGTGGAAGGAGAATCTGACAGACCAGATAAAGACAGAGTTCATCTTTGGACTTATCGCTGAGAAGGAAAATATCAAGATGGATGATGATGCCTTCAACAGCTATGTGGATTACATCGTATCAGCCAGCAATGGCCAGTTCAGCAAGGCTTCTGAGGTATACAAGTATTTTGGAAGCGGACACAAGGATGAGGGAAAGACATACCTTAAGAACCAGTACCTTGTAAACAAGGCTATTGATACAGTCACAGAGAAAGCAAATGTGACATTTGAGGATGGCAGTGCAGCGCCGGATACTTCAAGTGGCAGCGCGGATGCCGAATAATAACGATAAATATGCTGTCTGTGGTGATGCGCAGGCAGCTTAAATGGAGGATTAGATAATGGAACTTACAAACATACGCGAGATTTTCCGCAACAAGGACAAATTCGCTGACAAAGAGGTGACTATCGGAGGATGGGTCAGAAGCAATCGTAATTCAAAGAATTTTGGATTTATCGTGGTAAACGACGGTACATTTTTTGAGCCAATCCAGGTGGTATACGGAAATGGCTTAGACAACTATGATGAGGTTGGCAAGATCAATGTCGGAGCTGCAATTATCGTAAGAGGTACACTTGTGCTTACTCCGGATGCAAAGCAGCCATTTGAGATTCAGGCAGCTGAGGTGACTGTTGAGGGTGCATCCACACCGGATTATCCTCTGCAGAAGAAGAGACATACATTTGAGTATCTTCGTACAATCTCACACTTAAGACCTCGTACAAATACATTTGAGGCAGTTTTCAGAGTGCGCTCACTCTGCGCATATGCTATTCACAAATTTTTCCAGGAGAGGGATTTTGTGTATGTGCACACACCGCTTATCACAGGAAGTGACTGTGAGGGAGCAGGAGAGATGTTTCAGGTGACCACACTTGATTTGAACAATCTCCCTATGACAGAGGATGGAAAGGTGGATTTCTCAAAGGATTTCTTCAATAAGCCTACCAACCTTACTGTTTCAGGACAGTTAAACGGCGAGACATATGCTATGGCATTCAAGAATATCTACACCTTCGGACCTACCTTCCGTGCGGAGAATTCAAACACCACACGTCATGCGGCAGAGTTCTGGATGATTGAGCCTGAGATTGCTTTTGCAGACCTTGAGGATGATATGATGCTTGCAGAGAGCATGCTCAAGTATGTTATCAGCTATGTGCTTGAAAATGCACCTGAGGAGATGGCATTTTTCAACAATTTCGTGGACAAGGGGCTGCTTGACAGATTAAGAAATGTTGTTGAAAATGATTTTGCCCGTGTGACATACACAGAGGCTATCGACATCCTTTCAAAGCACAATGACAAGTTTGATTACAAGGTATCATGGGGCTGTGATTTACAGACAGAGCATGAGAGATACCTTACAGAGCAGATTTACAAGCGCCCTGTATTTGTCACAGATTATCCGAAGGAGATAAAGGCCTTCTACATGAAGCTGAATGACGACGGAAAGACCGTTGCAGCAGTTGACTGTCTCGTGCCGGGAATCGGAGAAATCATCGGTGGAAGCCAGAGAGAGGATGACTACGACAAACTCCTTGCCAGAATAAATGAGCTTGGACTTTCAGAGGATGACTACAAGTTCTACCTTGACTTAAGAAAATACGGCTCTGCAAGACACGCAGGCTTTGGATTGGGCTTTGAGAGATGCGTAATGTATCTTACCGGCATGGGCAATATCCGTGACGTTATCCCATTCCCTAGAACAGTTAATAACTGTGAGCTGTAATCACGAATGAATTTCATACATGAATAATTACCGCCCTTTGCACATATATATGATGTGTGGAGGGCGTTTTTATGTGGAGAAAAATCAAAGGTCCTGTGATAACAATATGTATCATGCATCTTACGGCGCTTTTGTGCCTTATCATACTTTCTATAGTACAGTGCTTTGTCGACATGGCGGAGTGGATAAAGTTTGCACTTGCCATGGCGGTCAATATAGTGGTGGGGCTTGTGTGCGGATTTTTGCTCAAATGCTGCTTTCACCGCAGACGTTTTATCAGGGTGACGGTCGTAGCATACTGGATAACGTATGTGATAGCAACAGTGGTCATAGATATAGGTGAATCCAAAAATATTTTCGAGCTTTTGATAATACTCCTTCTGGTAATGTTTTCAGCGCTTGTTTTTCGCTAAAAAAGGACTTTTCATATTGATAATGCTGTGATATAATGTTGAAAGCAAATATGATGTGTCAATGAGACATCGTTAAATGAAAAGGAGATAAAAATGAAACACGTAAAGACATTAAATACAAGAAAATTACAGAACACTGTTAAAAAGGGCGGATGTGGCGAGTGCCAGACATCATGCCAGTCAGCTTGCAAGACATCTTGTACAGTTGGAAACCAGACTTGTGAGCAGTACAAATAGTCATAGGTGAAGCGGATTTAAAGAGTGTGCGCTGATAGGTGCACACTCTTTTCGCAGTGGTAATTTTAAAATGTGTATAGAAAGAGAGGAATATTGTAGTGGTTCATCAGTACAAGAACAACGGCTATAATATTGTCTTAGATGTCAACAGTGGCGCAATCCATGTGGTGGATGATGTCACATATGACGTTATTGAGCTGTTTGAGGACAACTCAGCTAAGGAGATTATTGAAAAGCTTGTGGACAGGTATCCACAGACGGAGATAGAAGAAGCAATACAGGAAGTAAATGAGCTTAAGGATAATGAAGAGCTCTTCACAGAAGATACATACAAAGAACGTATCATAGATTTCAAGAAGCGCCAGACAGTTGTAAAGGCACTTTGCCTTCACATAGCGCACGACTGCAACCTTGCCTGCAGATATTGTTTTGCAGAGGAGGGCGAGTATCACGGCAGACGAGCTCTCATGAGCTACGAGACAGGAAAACAGGCACTTGATTTCCTGATTGCCAATTCAGGCAGCAGAAGAAACTTAGAGGTAGACTTCTTTGGAGGAGAGCCTCTCATGAACTGGGATGTGGTGAAGCAGCTTGTGGCATATGGAAGAGAGCAGGAGAAGCTTCATGACAAGCATTTCAGGTTCACACTCACCACAAACGGTGTGCTCTTAAATGACGAGATTATGGAGTTCGCCAACAAAGAGATGGATAATGTAGTTCTTAGTATAGACGGACGCAAGGAGGTTCATGACCGTATGAGACCTTTCAGAAAGGGTGCCGGCAGTTATGACCTTATTGTTCCGAAATTCCAGAAGTTTGCAGAGAGCAGACATCAGGACAAGTACTATGTGAGAGGTACATACACACATTTCAATACTGATTTTTCAAAGGATGTGCTTCATCTGGCTGATTTAGGCTTCAAACAGATTTCGGTTGAGCCTGTGGTGGCACAGCCTACAGATGAGTATGCACTTAAGGAATCTGATTTACCTGTGCTCTTTGATGAGTACGACAGACTTGCAGCAGAGATGGTAAAGAGAAACAAGGCAGGAAACGGCTTCAATTTCTTCCATTTTATGATAGATTTAGAGGGAGGACCTTGTGTATATAAGCGTCTTTCCGGTTGTGGCTCAGGAACTGAGTACCTGGCAGTGACTCCATGGGGAGATTTATATCCATGCCACCAGTTTGTGGGCAATGAGGACTTCCTTATGGGTAATGTCTGGGATGGCATCAAGGCCACTGACATCCAGGATGAGTTTAAGTGCTGTAATGTTTATGCCAAGGAAAAATGTCGCAACTGTTTTGCCAGATTCTATTGCAGCGGTGGCTGTGCCGCCAACTCATACAACTTCCACGGCACAATCACTGATGCCTATGATTTAGGCTGCGAGCTGCAGAAGAAGCGTATAGAGTGCGCTATCATGATTAAGGCAGCAGAGGCTGATATGGCAGATGATGCACAATAATTTGAATTTGTCACGGGAAACGGATAGCGGTATTTGTGACCCGTGTGCGAATATATTTGCCATCTGTATACCTATATGGATGGTAGCAAAATGACAGGAAGGTATAAGAAAATGAAAAAAGGAAAGAGTTGGGTGATTATCCTTGTGGCAGTCATTTGTATCGGCTTGCTGGGCTGGTATTCCACTGCAGTAATCACCGACACAAAGCAAAAGCAGGAGGCAACTGCTAATGGTGAGAGCACCAAGGATAAGGATTATCAGAATATCAAGCTTGGTCTCGACCTCTCAGGTGGTGTTTCAATCACCTACCATATCAAGGACAAGAATCCTTCAGACAAGGATGTAAATGATACTATCGCAAAGCTCGAGGAGCGTGCAGAGAGCTACACAACAGAGTACTCTGTATACAAGAGCGGGGATGACCGTATCACTGTAGAGATTCCGGGTGTTGACGACCCTAACAAGGTACTCGAGGATCTTGGAAGTCCGGGATCACTGTACTTCATCGCCCAGTATGACAGTGACGGAAATGCCAACTATACACAGGACACATCGGTTGAGGGCGGCTACAAGCTCAACTATGATATTGACACCTTAAAGGCCAATGGCTCAGTCATCCTCGATGGTAACGATGTAAAGGATGCAAGCGCCCAGTATGACCAGTCATCATCTACATCAACCAAGGAGCCTGTTGTTTCATTAAAGCTCAAGGATAAGGCTATTGACACATGGGCAGATGCCACAAAGAAGGCAAAGGATGCAGGACAGTCAATCGGTATATACTATGATGATCATTTCATCAGCGTTCCTACAGTAAGCGCCGTTATCTCAGATGGTAACTGTGTAATCAACGGAATGAAGGATTACGACGAGGCAACAAGCCTTGCAACATTTATCCGTGTCGGAGCCATCAACCTCCAGCTCGAGGAGTTAGAGTCAAATGTTGTTGGCGCACAGCTCGGTGGAACAGCGCTCACAAATGCAGTAAAGGCTGCAATTATCGGAATTATCTTAATCATGATATTCATGATTGTGCTCTATGGTATACTCGGTGTGGTTGCATCTATCGGACTTGCACTCTACTCAATGCTTACAGTACTGTTTATTTACTGGTTTGAGATTACACTTACACTGCCGGGTATCGCGGGTATCATCCTTGGTATCGGTATGGCAGTAGATGCAAACGTTATCGTATTTGCCCGTATCCGTGAGGAAATCGCAGGTGGCAAATCAGTGCTTGCTGCAGTAAATGAGGGCTACAAGAAGGCTCTTTCAGCCATCCTCGATGGACAGGTTACAACCTTTATCGCAGCACTTGTGCTTATGGTGCTCGGTTCAGGTACAGTAAAGGGCTTTGCATACACACTTATGATTTCAATTATTCTGTCACTGTTTACAGCTCTTTTTATTGCAAAATACCTTACAAGAGCATTTTACGGTGTCGGTGTCAGAGCTGAGAAGTTCTACGGCAAGGCAAAGAAGAGAAAGGTTATCAGATTTGTACAGAACAGAGTTAAATACTTTGTTATCTCAGGTGTAGTTATACTTGCAGGTATTGGCGGCATGATTTATTTCGGTGCTACAAGCGGCAATGCATTAAACTACAGTCTTGAGTTTGTAGGTGGTACATCAACCACTGCAGACTTTGGCAAGGATTATACAGCCGCAGAGGTTGAGAAGGACATCGTGCCTTCAGTATCAAAGCTCCTTGGCAATAGTGCAGTGCAGGTTACTACAGTTCAGGGCAGCCATGATGTCACATTAAAGACACGTACACTTTCACTCGATGAGAGACAGGATCTCGCAGCTCTTCTTGAGAAGGATTTCAATGTTGATGCATCAACTATAGAGACTCAGAGTATCAGCTCAACAATCAGTGGTGAGATGAGAACAAACGCTGTAAAGGCAGTTATTATTTCATGTATTTTCATGCTGTTATATATCTGGTTCAGATTCAAGGACATCAGATTTGCTTCAAGTGCTATCCTTGCGCTGGTACATGATGTGCTTGTTGTAGTCACAGCATATGCACTTATCAGAATCTCAGTCGGCAGTACGTTTATTGCATGTATACTTACAATCGTAGGTTACTCAGTCAACGATACAATCGTTATCTTTGACCGTATCCGTGAGAACCTTCACGGTATCAAGAAGTACTCAGCAGATGAGCTTGCTGATATAGCAAACGAGTCCCTTACACAGACACTTTCACGAAGCATCAATACTTCGCTTACTACATTTGTTATGGTATTGTTACTCTTTATCTTTGGTCATACATCAATCAGAGAGTTCTCATTACCACTCATGGTAGGTGTGCTTTGCGGAACATATTCTTCAATCTGCATCGCTACAGAGCTGTGGTATGTGATGAAGCTTTATCTGGGCAAGAGCGCCATTAAAAAGCAGGCGGCTGCACCGGCTAAGGGTTCTAAAAAAGCTAAGAATTAATAATTTACGGCCCGGCCTTTAATGGCCGGGCTATTTGTTTTTTGTGGACTTATTAATATATGATTATATATTGTAACTATTCAGTACAGAAATATGCGGTAGTGCATATTTCGTAAGAAAACGTATATTATG
>ERZ840096.1549-NODE-1549-length-23305-cov-9.199785_pt1 | contig 23305 bp, 20 predicted proteins | sample MGYA00519878_ERZ840096 | MGnify/ENA primary metagenome ERZ840096 (study PRJEB31850, sample SAMEA3708865) | human gut metagenome | biome: human gut; feature: human-associated habitat; material: faeces | place: China | collected 2014 ...
CAGCCGCCGGAGCGGTGCTTAAGCCGTCAGGCGGGAATTGTGCGGTGTTGCCTTAGTTCTTGTACTTGAAGTACTCAACCAGGGTGCGGTAACGGAAGTTGCCACCATCCGTGTAGGTAGCAAAGGTACGGGTCAGATTGTTGCTGCTGTTCATACCCATACTTTCCTGGTTGGTGTAAGAGATGCGCTGGTTGTTCTGGCGGATCTCGACAACTTCATCGTTCTGGAACTTGATGGAAGCGCTGGTGATCTTGTCATCGGTGACAAATTTGCCGCAATGACGGTCGAACAGCGGGTTGCCAGCGCCAATATTGTTATCGCTGGAGAGTCTGAGCACGTTAGAATAGCCGTTGGAGTTGCCGCTGTTGGTCCAGCCGGCCAGGTGGCCGTTGCTGTCATAGCTCCAGGTGTCAGTACGCACGGTCTTGTTGCTGCTGTTCACAATGGTCATCTTGGTGTAACGGTTACGGCTGCCGCTGCTGGTCAGGTTGACGATGCAGGTAACTTTGTTCTGGCCGTTGTATTCCCAGAACTTGGAAACGCTGCCCAGGCTGTCCCACTCTTTGGCAGTCCAGTAGCTGTACAGGTACCAGCCGCCATTGTAGCGGTAAACGGAGATCTTGGCAAAGCGGTTGCTTTTATCATACTCATAGCGATACTCGTAAGAGTAGTTGTCGTTGCCGTACTCGCGGTGGGTATGCTTGGTCAGCATGCCGTTGTATTCATAATAGAAGTCGTCCTGAACCTGCAGGTTGCCGGACTTATCGCGGCGCTGCTCTTTCAGCAGGCGGCCCTGTGCATCGTAATCGGTGGTCAGGGTATTCATCACGCTGCCGTCAGCATAGTAGTTGGTGCGCTTGATCTCGCGGTACTTAGTCACATCCACGTTGGTGGACTGCAGAATGCCGGTGTTGTAATCAAACACGCAGGTAATGCCGTCGATCACAACGGTGCCCTTTGCCATAGCGCCGGTGATGAGGTCAAAGTAATAAGTACCCTGAGAGTTGGTATCCCAGCCCTTGATCATATGGCCGTTGGCATCATAGCGAACCCACTTGCCGCCGTTGGAGTCCTGATAGACATCCTTGCTGACAGCCATTGCGCCGTTTTTGACGGAATCCAGCCAGTACCAGGCATCGGAAGCGGGGTCATAGATTTCCTTGCCGCGGCCAGTGGTGCCCTGGCGCTTGCCGCCTTCGTACCAGAACTTGTCGCCGTTGATGTTGACCCACTGCTTATCCAGGCCAATGCCTGTGGTGGTATCAAATGCGCAGGGAATGCCGTCTATCGTACACATCCCCTTTACCATAGCACCAGTCACGAGATCGAAGTAGTAAGTACCCTTCTCGTTGGTATTCCAGCCCTTGACCATATGGCCGTTGGCATCGTAACGCACCCACTTGCCGCCGTTGGAGTCCTGATAGACGTCCTTATTGGTGGTCATAGCGCCGCCCTGAACAGCATCCAGCCAGTACCAAGCATCGCTCTTGGGGTCATAGATTTCCTTGCCGCGGCCAGTGGTGCCCTGGCGCACGCCGTTTTCGTACCAATACCAGGGGCCGCCGGGGTATTCCTGATACCAGCCGTTCTCCGGCGGTGCATCATAGGTAGCGGCGTCCTCTTTCACGTTGTCCTCTGCCGGTTCAGCGTCAACTTTCGGTTCCTCGGTGGCTGCGGTTTCCGGGGTAGCAGTTTCCACCACTGCAATGCTTGCAGCGGTTTCAGCCTGCGGGTTCGGCTCCTGTGCAAAAACGGGCAGTGCCATAGCGGACACCATTGCCAGCGCCAGCAGGAATGCGGTGATTTTTTTCTTCTGCATATTCCGTTCGTTCCTCCTTATAAATGGGCGTACCCGGGGATTTTCCGGCTGCACCCGGCAGCCTGTTCGGCCGCGCGTTGCTTTTTTAATCAAATGCGGCCGGGCCGAAAAATCAACCATAAACCGCAGTTTCATTTATTATACCACACGCCAAAAAATTCCACAACATTTTCACCATTTTCGAATTGTAAAAATTCAGGGCGAGTTTTTGGTTTTTTTACCCGGTTTATCATTTTCTAAAAATCGTTATCCCGTCAGGTTAGCGGGCGCACAATGGGCGTTCCAACGGGTAAGAGGCAGGTTAAATGGTGGTAGTGCATTATAAAGGCAGCACCGCACAATTCCCACCTGACGGCTTAAGCACCGCTCCGGCGGCTGCGGCACGGCATCTGCGTTGCCAAAATGCTCGATAATACATCCAGTATTATCTGCGCTTTTGGCTTAGCATCTGCCGTACCTCGCTCGCCGTATCGGCACTTAGAATTATGCGGTATTGCCTAAAGAGAACGTCCCGTGGGGAACGGTCTTGACCGTTCCTCACAGAGCATTTCAGAGGCCAGCCGGAGATGGGTGCTCCCTCCGCCGCAGATTTGCCTTATTGCACATTGCAGATTCATGATGGCCCTAAAACCTGATTTGTAGGGGCCGCTGCTTGCATCGTCCCGCATATCAGGCCCGCTTTTTACAATTTCATTACTACGCGCTGCATAGGGAACCGCCCCTCAGAGGGAAGCCAATTTCCTATTTGGGTTTTCATCAAAGCACCTTACGTTGGGTCGTTTTAAGCGCCTCACTCGATCACAATCCCCGTTCCATCCAGTAACCTTACCACATCAGGAAAGCTGAACCTTGCGCCTTTCAACTTGTTGGTCTCCAAATCAATGGCGTATTCTTCGGCGGTGCGCAGGTCGGCTTTTTGCAAATCGCAGCGGGTGAACCGGGTTCCGCCCAGCCGCACGCCGTAAAAGCTGGCCCCGGCAAGGCGGGTATCATCAAAGGTGCATTGCTGCAGTTCCGCCCCGGTCCAGTCAAAGCCGTTCAGTGCCATGCCGGAAAAATCATTGTAGCGGAACGCGCAGTTTTTGATTTTGCCAAACGGCTGGAACACCCCGCTTTTGCCCTGCAGCCCGCCCCACGCCATGGAGCGGAACGCACTGTTCAGCAGCCAGGCATCTTTCATGGTGGTAAAGCTGAACACCACGCCGGAAAAATTGCAGTGGTCAAAGGTACAGGCGTTGAAGCGGCAGTTCTGCACCCGCGTGCCCAGCCAGCGGCAGTGGTCAAACACACAGTCCTCGAACTCGGCGTTTTCCAGCAGCTCGCCGGGGTCATAATTGGCAAAGGTCTCCCCTTGATAAAATCGGCGTTCCGCCATCAAAACTCCTCCTTGTGCTGTTGGAAAAACTCAAAGGTATCCCGCACGCTTTCCAGCTCGGTCCAGCGGCGGGTGCGCACCGGGTCACTGTCCAGATCATAAATGCGGGCACCAGGGATTGCCAGCAAAAACGGCGAATGGGTGGCCAGCACAAACTGGCAGCCGTAAAACCGGGCCGAATCTGCCAAAAAATCCGCCAAAGCGATCTGCCGCGCGGCGGAAAGGCTGTTTTCCGGTTCATCCAACAGATAAAGGGCATCCCCGCGCAGTTTTTCCTGGAACATCAAAAAGGCGCTTTCGCCGTTGGAGTGGGTGCGGATGTTGGGAGACAAAGTTTTGCGCGCCACCTGAGATTTGGAATAGCGCCGTGCCGCGCTGACCTGCTTGAGCCGGTCATAATCCTCCATGCTGTGCATCTGGAATTTGGCGGTGCGGGCCTCGGTGTATTCATCAAACAGGCTGCCGCGGCGGGTATCAATGTTATCGTTGATGGCGCGCACATCCAACATATAGTCAAACACATCGTCGCTGGTCAAAATCAGGCTGCCCGCCGGGATGGCGTGCAGGGTGTGGAACTGGCACAGGGAGACATAATCCGGGAAGAAATCACTGCGGTTATACTGTGCCCCGCGCTGCAGGCGCAAAGCGTCCGCCATCACGTTGAGCGCTGTGGTTTTGCCGGAGCCGTTGCCGCCGTACAAAATGGTCACATCCGCCAGGTCCAGTGCTTTCAAGCCCCGGCCCGCAAACAGACCAAAGGGGTAGAAAGAATCATAGCAGGTCATTTTGGCCCGCGGCGACTTGGCAAGGTAGTTAGCTTCGCTGTTTTGGCTGGGAAAATAAAATTCCGAAAGATAGATCACATCGCTCTCCTCCCTTCCGGTTTCTTTCTCAAATTATACCATACCGCCAGGCAAAGGCAAATGCCTTGCATACAGGCAGCGGTTTTTGGGATACGGCAAAGATTTTGCGGGTCAAAAACAAAAGCATGTGCACCCGCCCTCCTCGAAAACCCAAAATTTTCGATTCGTTTTGTCATGCACATGCTTTTGTGTTATCTGATGGTACGCTGCGGTTTATGCCGGGAGGCACCGGAGCGCCGGAAATTCAGCCTGTTTTTTATAAACACAGCCGAATTTTTGCCGTACAGCCCGGTATAGATTATTTCTTCTGAACGTACTTGAGGCAGTCCAGCATAACAGCAACCAGAATGATGATGCCGGAGAACACGAACTGCAGGTTCGTATCAATACCCAAAGTGGTCAGAGAGTAAGTCAACGCGGTGAAGATGAACACACCGACAACCACGCCGGAAATCTTGCCGATACCGCCGGTGAAAGAAACGCCGCCCACAACGCAGGCCGCGATGGCGTCCATTTCCCAGCCCTGACCATATGCAGCGGAGCCGGAGCCCACCATACGGATGCATTCCAGCCAGGAGCCGAAGCCATACAGAATGCCTGCCAGAATAAACGCGCCTACCGTAACGCGGAATACCGAGATGCCGGAAACAGCAGCAGCTTCGGGGTTGCCGCCGACTGCGAACAGGTTTTTACCAAAAGTCGTCTTGTTCCAGATGAACCACACGATGATCACAGCTGCGATAGCCCACAGGATAATGGTGGGGAAACCGCCAATCTTGGGGATGATCATGCTGGGGATGTTGCTTTCGATACCGCCAAAGGAAACACCCTTGGTTGAATAGGTGACCAAGCCAAAAATGACCAGCATGTTCGCCATCGTAGAAATGAATGGGTGCATTTTGAACTTGGCTGTAAAGAAACCTGCGATGGTGGTAAAGACTGTGCACAGGACAATGCAGACAAGCAGCGCCAAAATAACGCGGGCAATGACCGGCAGCCCGGTAAAATCAAACACATGGCCAAAAACCGCACCGGTGTTGATTCCCTTGTGCATAATGATGGTAGCGGCAGTCATGCCCATACCAACCATACGGCCAATGGACAGGTCCGTGCCGGCCAGCAGGATCAGCCCGGCAACGCCCAAAGCCAGGAACATGCGCGGCGAAGCCTGCTGCAGAATGTTCAAAATATTGTTGACGGTAAGCAGCGGCACTTTCTTGCCGAACTGGGCAATCAGGCACAGTATAATAAAGATGATAACGATTGCAATGTACAGACCGTTGCGCAACAAAAAGTCACGGCGATTAAATGTGTACTTGTAGTTTTCCCACTTTTGCGCCAGAGACTCGCCAACCGTAAACTTGGACAGGCGCAGCATATCGATCAGGTGATATTTGTAATCAAACGCGGCATGCCGGCGGTCCTTGATTGCCTGGCAGTCCTTATCCAACTGCATTTTGGCGTCAAACAGTCGGTTCTTGTGGACATACTTTTCGTCCTTGATTTCCTGCTGATTGCTCAGCTTGGAAAGCGCCGTCTCGTGTTCCTTTTTCAGCTGTTCTACAGCTGCCTGATATTTCTGCTGGGCTTGTACCTTTTCCTGCTTGCAGCTGGCCACCACCGCCTGGTAATAGTCGCTGTCATAATGGGCTTTCAAATAGGCTTCGGCATCAGCGATCAGCTTGTTGATCTGGCCCTTGTTTTTTTCTTCAACTGCCTTGGCCGCTGCCAATTCAGCCTTCAGTTTGGTCTCACGTTCCGTTTTTTCCTGCGCGGTATAGATGCGGTCGCGCTTCAGGTTATCCAGCTCATTCTGGATATTGACAGCTTTTTCAGTACCGTCAGTACGAAGTTCATCGATCTGCGCCTGGATTTTCCCAACATATTCATCGATTGGCTGGCGAAGCTTGGCTTCCTGCTCCGCCGAAAGAATTTTTGAAGTTTGTGTTGCAGTTGCCATAGATCATTATCCCCCATTACAGGTATTTTGCGCTGAGTCTCAAAAGCTCTTCCTGATTTGTTTCCTTGGTATTCACAATGCCGGAAAGATGTCCGTTGGACATAACGCCGATCCGGTTGGTGATACCCAGAATCTCAGGCATTTCAGAGGAAACAACAATAATCGTCTTTCCCTGTTTGGCCATCTTGATGATCAGCTCATAGATTTCGTACTTTGCGCCAACGTCTATACCGCGCGTAGGTTCATCCATCATAAAGACCTGGGGTTCGCGTTCCAGCCATTTGCCAAAAATGACCTTTTGCTGGTTGCCGCCGGACAAACTGGTGATCATATCGTCAGGTCCCATGCACTTGGTGTGCATGACCTTGATCTCCTTGTTTGTGGCTTTTACCATTTTGGGCATTGACAGCCCAAGGCCACCTTTGTACTGGTCCAGGTTGGCAATGGTAGTATTGAATGTCAAATCGCTCTTCAGGAACAGGCCGTTTGCCTTGCGTTCCTCGGTAATCAGGGCAAATCCATGCTCGATCGCTTCGCGGGCATTGTTGAAGTTCATCAGGTGGTCGCGGAAATACACACGACCTGCCGCACGGGTACGCACGCCGAAAATGGTTTCCAGCAGCTCTGTACGTCCGGCACCCACCAGGCCATACAGACCAAAAATTTCGCCCTCGCGCACATCAAAGCTGATATCCTGCAGATAAGGCGCATATTTGGTGGACAGATGCTGGACGGACAAGATCGTATCCCCGGGGATATTGTTCACCGGCGGGAAGCGGCTTTCCAGCGAACGGCCAACCATGGCGGTGATCAGCTCGCCCATGTTGGTGTCCTTACTGTCCTTGGTCATAACCAGGTTGCCGTCACGCAGAACCGAAACCTGGTCACAAATTTCAAAAATTTCGTCCATCTTATGTGAGATGTATATCAGCGCAATGCCCTGTTCTTTCAGCATGCGCATCATCTCAAAGAGTTTATTCACTTCCTGCACTGTCAGCGAAGAAGTCGGCTCATCCAGAACGATGACCTGGGCATTGTAAGAGATAGCTTTGGCAATTTCACACATCTGCCGCTGCGAAACCGACATATTGCGCATGGGCTGGGTCAGATTGACAGTCATGCCCAGCTTGCGGAACAGATCGGCTGCTTTCTTCTTCATCTGCCCTTCGTCAACCACGCCCATAGAGTTGACCGGGTACCGCCCTAGGAACAGGTTATCAATCACACTGCGCTCCAGGCACTGGTTCAGTTCCTGATGCACCATTGCAATTCCGTTTTCCAGCGCGTCTTTCGGGCCGGAAAAACTGATTTCCTTGCCATTGAGGAAAATCTTGCCCTCATCCTTTTGATAAGTACCGAACAGACATTTCATCATGGTAGACTTACCGGCGCCGTTTTCGCCCATAAGCCCCATAACTGTACCGCGTTTTACATCCAGATTGATATGATCAAGTACTCGGTTGCGGCCAAACGACTTGCACATACCGCGAATTGACAAGACAATATCGTCTTTCGCTTCTGCCATTCTCGTCACTCCCGTCTTGCAAATTGGCAAACTGCCCTGCGGCTGCTCACCTGTTTTCATAAAAAAACGCTATTAGGGAAAACTTCATTCTCCCCTATGGAGAAATACATTCTCCCTAATAGCGTTGCCGTTACTTAACTGTCAGTTATTGCTGTTGCCGTTGGATCACTGGTTCAGCAGAGAAGTGTACGAAGCAGCGTTATCGGTCTTAACCATATTGATGGCAAAGGCATCGTATGCGCTGGGATTGCCCAGGCGGTTGGTGATGTTGGCCTCGGTCTGGCCGTCGCCGCCGATGTAGTCAACCTTCAGGTTCAGCAGATCATCATATTTCTCCAGCAGGGGCTGGTAAGTAGCGCTCAGGAAGTTATCCGCGGCGTTGTAGATATTCAGCCAAACGCTCTTTTCCGGGCTGGTAGTGGCATCCAGCTGGTTGGAAACAGGCCCATACGGCTTGGTAGAGTCGGTGAAGTCCGTGTAGTTGTCTGCCGTGACTGCCACGTTCAAAGCATAGTAGGAACGCTCGTCCTCATTGTAATAGTAAACATCGCTGCTCAGGACATTGCCTGCGGCATCCGGAGTGGCAATACCGGTGTTGATGTCCACGCCGTCCAGCGCATTGCGCAGCAGGCGCAGGGTCAGGTAAGCCTGCACGTCAGCGTGCTGGCTGATCGTTCCGCCGTAACCATCGGCAATGGCAGCAACTGCGTCAGTGTTTGCATCGTAGCCAAAGGTGGGAACGCCATTTTCCTGCGACCAGGAGTTAAACATTGCCATGCCCATGCCGTCATTGTTGGAAATAACGATATCGATGGAATCTCCCAGAGCAGAAGCCCAGGCGCTGATGGCGTTGCTGGCGGTGCCTGCATCCCAGGTAGCGCCGGCGGAATTCTTCATTTCCTGAGAAGCAAGCTCACGAACGGCGAAGGTCGTGCCATCCACATCAATGGTGCCGTCCTGAACCTGGGTAGCGGAACCATCCGCATTGGTACCGACAGGATCAGAAACAATGCCGTTGCTGCCTTCCACTGCGGTGCCCAAAGCGCTACGAACGCCACGGGTACGAGCAATCGAGTCATTATGGCCGATATCGCCGATTGCCAGGACATAGCCGATAACGCCATCGCCGTTGCGGTCGATGGTGTCAGCATGTGCTTTAATGTAATCTGCGATCATCTTGCCCTGCAGTTCAGCACCCTGGTTGGCATCGAAACCGACATAATAAGTATTGCCGTTAAAGTTCAGCGCCTCCGTATCCAGCTCGCCTGTGGTGCTGTTGGAAGGCTGACGGTTAAACCACACCAGCGGCTTATCCTTATTTTCAACGGTACCGCTTTCAGCAGCCGTAGAGGTAGCTGCCGAAGTATCGGTAGATGTGCTTTCCGTGGATGTTGCGGCACTGGAGGCACTGGATGCACTACTGCCGCAGGCAGCCAGGCTCAAGGTCATTGCAGCTGCCAAGGTCAACGCTAATGTTTTTTTCATAATCGTTCTCCTTCTTTATATGTCGGGATGCTGCTTTCGCTCCCGCTCATTGTTTTTATGGTATAGCAAAACCGGAGGAAAAGCAAGGCGCATTTTGACTAAAATAGTTGCAGAATTTTGTACGTGTTTGACATATTGCAACATCTTTGTGTTCCGTTTTTGTATGTTACGCCCATTCCGGCTGCATTTTTCCCTGCAACGCCATGTCACAGTGCTGTACCCGCATTTCATATGCTCCACCCGGCAGCAGAGTATCCTGTATGTTCCCGCACCATTTACATATTAATATTCAATACTATGCCTGATTTTATAAAGTATCGCCCGCCCTGCTCATCTGCAGGGCTGTCCGGCAGCCTTTTTGACGCTTCGGAGCATGATGACAAAATAAAAAACTGTGCTCCCTAAATATAATCAGGGAAGCACAGTTTGTGGCGTATTTCTCCGCTGTTAAAGTTCAGCCTGTTTTTCGCGGCATTCAGGGCAGATGTAATGGATGGTCAGCTGGTAGGAACGCACTTCGGTTCCAATGGCATTTTCAATTTCGCGCACCAGGCCGATCACCGGCAGGTCCTGCAGGCTGCCGCAGCAATCACAGTACAAATGGCCATGCGGGTTGGAGGTTTTATCAAACCGGTCGGGGCCATCCGGCATTTCCAGTCGGGCAATTTCCCTGGCCTGTTCCATCAGCTTTAAGTTGCGGTACACGGTGCCGCGGGCAATGCCGGGCATCTTCTCCCTGGCAATGGCAAAAATTTCGTCCGCCGTCAGATGTTTGGGGCTGTGCTGTAAAATTTCCAAAATCAAGGCACGCTGGCGTGTCATGGCGGGCTCCTTTCTGTATGGAATGAGTTGTAAGAAAATTTATAAAATAAGACATGGTAAGATATCTTTACCATAAGAATACACATATTTCGTGTATTTGTCAACGGGATTTGCTGGCAAGCAGGATATTTTTTAAGAGCTTGTCCGAATTCATGGCAGAGCAATGCCGCCGCACCATCCACGGTGCAGCGGCATTGTCTGTGTTAATTTTTTTCCGGGTCCAGGCAGGTGCCGGCTTTGCGGCATTCCAGGTGCAGGTGGCTGCCCTGCTGGGCTTCGGCGGGCACGTTGCCTGTGGTGCCAAGGCGGGTCCCGGCGGTTACTTTTTCGCGCTGGGTCACGGCAACTTCTTCCAGCCCGCAGTAGCGCCACACGCGATCCTGCGCGTCGGTCACTTCCACCACGCGGCCCCACAGAGCGTCATCCGCAATGGCGGTCACGGTACCGGCGGCCACCGCCGTTACCTGTTCGGCGGTATAATCCGTGCCGTTGTGGGTGCGCCAGTCCCCCAGGGTGGGGTTATACACCAGCGTATTCCCGCTGAACGCCTGGCTGACTTTACCGTTCCAGCCAGCGTGCGGCAAGGTTCCCTGCTGCGCGGACGAAGCAGCAGAGCTGCCAGTCCCGCCGGAGGCGCTGCCAGACTGCCCAGCCCCCTGCTGCAAGGATGACGATGCAGACCCCGCAGCTGACGGTGCGGGCGATGGCTGCGCTGTCGCCACAGGCACATCCTGTGCGGGCTGGTTTACGGCGGCATCCGGTGAATCCCATACGTCTGTTCCCTCCTCCAGGGCCTGCTTTTGGACGCGGGTCAGGTCCTCCACCCCGCGCACCACGCTGCGGATGGCGGCAATTCCGGTAATGGTTGCCGCAAACACCAGCGCAAGGCAGACAAGATATAACCCTTTTGCCTTCAAAAATGCTTTAATGCTGTTCATCTTCCCCCGTCCTTTGCTTGCCGTACGGCCAAAACATCGGGCGCAAAACCTGCCGCCCGGAATTTTTAACCGCACCGTTCGTGTTGTGTATGCCATTAGTGTTGCGCGGACAGATTGGATTTATGCACAAAGCGGGCAAAAATACCGCCCTGTTTTGCTATGCAGTTTGCCCCAACGGCACCGTTTTGTTTTGTTTAACCTTGCTCTTGCGTTTTGTTCCACCAGCGTTTATACTTATTATAGTAGGACTATTATGTCCATCACTATTATTATTTGTGAGGTGGAGACAATGAAGGAACCCCTGGTTATTACGATGGCGCGTGAATATGCATCCGGCGGCAGCGAGATCGCCCAGAAAGTTGCTGATCTTTTGGGGATTCCCCTGTACAACAAGGAGCTGATCACCATCGCCGCAAAAAAGAGCGGCCTGACGGAAGAAGCCATTGCCGCCAGCGAGACCCAGCGCAGCGGCAGCCTGATCTACAGCCTTTACATGATGGGCAACACCATGCCCCTGGCGGACCAGGTGTACATTTTGCAGTCCAATGTCATCAAGGAAGTTGCTTCCCAGGGCTCCTGTGTGATTTTGGGCCGTTGTGGTGACTATGTTCTGCGCGACCGCCCCAATGTGCTGCGCACCTTTGTGTTTGCCCCCATTGATATTCGTGTGGCCAACGCCAAAGTGCGCCCCGATGCCAAGGATATGCCCGATCGCCTATGGGAGACCCATCTGGCCAAGCATGACCGCGCCCGCGCAAGCTATTACAACTACTATACTGAAAACCGCTGGGGCGAAGCGAAAAACTATGATCTTTGCCTGAATGCAGCAATTGGCCAGGATGCCTGTGCCCAGCTGATTGTTCAGGCTGCAAAAGCAATGGAGGCAGCTAATCAGGAATGAGTGATTCCGTACAGAAATACTCTGCATCCCGAATGGGCAGCGCGCCGATAGGCCCGCTGCTCCTTTCGTGTTCAGTACCTATGATGATTTCGATGCTGGTTCAGGCACTTTATAACATTGTGGACAGCATCTTTGTCAGTCATGTGAACGAAGCGGCGCTTTCCGCCGTTTCGCTGGCGTTCCCCATCCAGAACCTGATGATTGCCTTTGCCGTGGGCACTGCTGTTGGTGTAAACGCCTATCTTTCCCGCTGTTTGGGTGAGGGCAACCGGGCCGAGGCCAGCCGCGCGGCGATGAACGGCCTGTTCTTAGCGTTCTGCGGCGGCATCGCCTTTCTGGTGTTCGGCATTTTGGGCGCGCGGGCGTTCATTGCGTCCCAGACCACCGATGCCCAGATCATGCAGTACGGTGCCGATTATCTTTCCATCTGCACGTTATGGTGCATGGGCTTGTTCCTGCAGTGCATGCTGGAAAAACTGCTGGTCTCCACCGGGCGCAGTGCGTTCGCCATGGCCAGCCAGCTGATTGGCGCTTTGGTCAACATTGCGCTGGATCCCATCTTCATCTTCGGTCTGTTCGGCGTGCCCCGCATGGAAGCAGCCGGTGCTGCTGTGGCTACCGTAGCCGGGCAGTGGATCGGCGCAGCTGCCGGGCTGACGATGAACCTGCTGTGCAATAAGGACATCAACCTAACGCTGAAAGGCTTCCGCCCGGCGGGGTCCACCATCAAGCGCATTTACGCGGTGGGCATCCCCTCCATTGCCATGAACGCCATTGGCAGCGTGATGACCTTTGCGATGAACAACATCCTGATTGCCTTTTCCAGCACCGCCGTTGCGGTGTTTGGTGTTTACTTCAAGCTGCAAAGCTTTGTATTCATGCCTATTTTTGGCATTAACAACGGCATGGTGCCCATTATCGGCTACAATTACGGTGCCCGCCAGCCCAAGCGCATTACCCAAACCATCAAACTGGCTGTCTGCTTTGCCGAGTGCATTATGCTGTGCGGCCTGATTCTGGCCGAAGTTTTCCCACATGTGCTGCTGGGTGTGTTCAACGCCAGCCCCACCATGCTGGCCATGGGTATTCTGGCCTTGCGCATTATTGCCATCCATTTTCCGATGGCGGGGTTCAACGTAATTTCTTCCTCCGCGTTCCAAGCGCTGGGGCGCGGCACGCTGGCGCTGTCGGTTTCGGTGATCCGCCAGCTGGTTGTGCTGGTGCCTGCCGCCTGGCTGCTGAGCCGCACCGGTAACGTAAACGCCGTGTGGTTTGCTTTTCCCATTGCAGAGCTGGTTGCCGTTACGCTGTGCACTGTGTTTATGCGCAAGTGCCACCACGACATTTTGCTGCCAATGGAAGCCGGCCAGAAAACGGCTGCCTCTGTATAAGGAGGGGTTTGTATGCTGCGTCATATCAAACCAGGCATGCTGGTGTTCAGTGTGCTGTACATTCTGCTTGGCCTGCTGTTGCTGCTTGCCCCGCAGGCGGTTGCCGATGTGTTCTGCATTGCGCTGGGCTTGTTGGTGGTTTTGTGCGGGCTGCAAAGCCTGTACGGTTATTTTAAGAAAGATAACGGCAGCATCCGAGCCGCCGTCAGCCTGCTGCTCAGCCTGCCCACCATTGCGCTGGGCATGTGGGCACTATTGTGTACCGTACAAAGCGCCATGACCTTTGAATGGCTGTTGCCGCTGCTGTTTGGCCTGATGCTGCTGGTGGATGGCGTGGTGCGCGCACAGTCTTCCTTTGCCCTTGCCAAGCGCAAGGGGCAAAAGTGGTGGGTGGTGCTGCTGCTCAGCATTGTCTCGCTGTTGTGCGGGGCATTGCTGGCGTGTTCTCAGCTGCTGAACAACCGCAACGTGGATCTTTTGTTGCTGTCCGGCATCTTTTTACTGGCAGAGGGCATTTTGAACCTGTGCTGCACCATTTATATTGCGATGGAGTTCCATGCGCTGGACAGGCTGGATGCCGCCAAGGCGGAAATGGAAACCGCTGCCGCACCGGAGCCATCCCCCGAAGCCCCCTCCCCTGCCCCGGCTGAACCCGCTGCAGAAGAATCTGCCGAAACGGACCTGCTCGATATGCCAGCCCCGGAGCTGACCACCGAACCACCGGAACCCGACCAAGAGCCCACAGCGGATGCCGCAACCTGATGTTACCCTGCGCTGAAACGGCGCTTATTTGTAAATTTAAGGAGCAATTACCCTACATGAACAATTATGATCTGATTATCGTTGGCGCCGGCCCGGCCGGTATTTTTACCGCACTGGAACTGCTGCGCAAAAGCAGCAAAACTACCGGCCCGCGCATCTGCCTGATTGAAAAGGGCAAACCGGTAGAAAAGCGCCACTGCCCCAAAGATAAAACCGGCCATTGCGTGAACTGCAAGCCCACCTGCGCCATCACCACCGGCTTTTCCGGTGCCGGTGCGTTCTCGGACGGCAAGCTGTCCCTCTCCTATCAGGTTGGCGGCGAGCTGCCGGAGCTGATCGGTGAGGATTTTGCCCAGGAGCTGATCAACTACACTGACAAGATCTATCTGGAATTTGGCGCTGACCCGCATGTGGAAGGTGTTTACGAGGGCAGCGAGATCAAGGAGATCCGCAAGCGCGCCATCCAGGCCGGCCTGCAGCTGGTGGACTGCCCCATCCGCCACCTTGGAACCGAAAAAGCCCAGCAGCTGTACCTGAACATCCAGAACTATCTGCTGGCCCGCGGTGTGGAGATGCTGTTCAACACCGAATGTGACAACATTCTGCTGGAAGGCAGCGAGTGCAAGGGCGTTGTGATCACCGAAAAGGGTGAGCGCCGCGAGCTGCGCGCCGACCAGGTTGTGATTGCCACCGGCCGCCGCGGTGCAGATTGGCTGGAAAAGCTGTGCGCCGAGCACAACATTGCCCACAAGCCCGGCACCGTTGATATTGGTGTGCGTGTGGAGTGCCGCAACGAGATCATGGAGACCATCAACAAGGTTCTGTACGAAGGCAAGCTGATCGGTTACCCCAACCCGTGGAAGAACAAGGTCCGCACCTTCTGCCAGAACCCCGGCGGCTTTGTCGCGCAGGAAAACTATGACAATGACCTGGCGGTCGTCAACGGTCACAGCTACAAGGATCTGAAATCCGGCAACACCAACCTGGCCATTCTGGTCAGCCACAACTTTACCGAGCCGTTCAACCAGCCCATTGCCTATGCCCAGAAGGTTGGCGAACTGACCAACATGCTGGGTGCCGGGCATATTCTGGTACAGCGCTACGGTGATATTCTGGACGGCAAGCGCACTTGGGCCAAGGAGCTGGCACATTCCAATGTGCGCCCTACCCTGAAAGATGCCGTTGCGGGCGACATTACCGCCGCCATGCCGTACCGCGCCATGGTGAGCATTATTGAGTTCATCAAGATGGTGGACCATGTTGCCCCCGGCTTTGCCGCACCGGAAACCCTGCTGTACAGCCCGGAGCTGAAGTTCTATTCCAACAAGGTCAAGATGGACACCGACCTGGAAACGAACATTTCCGGCCTGCACTGCCTGGGCGATTCCTCCGGATGGACCCGCGGCCTGATGATGGCCTCCGTCATGGGCGTTCTGATGGGCCGCAAGCTGATTGAGAATCATGATATGTGAGGTTCTTACGGGGGATTTTGTTCCTTCTTTGAAAAGAAGGAAGCAAAAACTTTCATCATATTATCACATAAAATAAAATTATAGGCGCACCACACAATCCCTGTGTGATGCGCCTTAATTTTATTTTTTCTGTTTTGCTATACCAAAGGCAACACCGCACAATTCCCGCCTTGCGGCTTAAGCACCGCTCCGGCAGCTGCGGCACGGCATCTGCGTTGCCAAAATGCTCGATAAGACATCCAGTATTATCTGCGCTTTTGGCTTAGCATCTGCCGTACCTCGCTCGCCGTATCGGCACTTAGAATTATGCGGTATTGCCTAAAGTTTCTTCGGTCCCCTCTTTTCAAAGAAGGGACAAAAAACTCCCGTAAAGAACTTAGTTCCCGCTTTCAGCCGTTGCGGTGGACTGGCTGCTTTCGCCCAGAGTCACTTCGCAGCTGATGACCTTGCCATCACGCTCTACCTGCAGGGTAACGGTATCGCCAACTTCCTTGCTCTGGCAATACTTCTGTACATCGGATGCACTGGAGACTGCCACATCATCAATGGAGATGATGCGGTCACCCAGCTTCAGGCCGCCTTTTTCGGCACCGCTGCCGGATGCGATCTGGTAGATATACACACCATAGTTGCTGACGCCGTACTGCATAGCAGTCTGGGCATCATTGATGGTAATGACCGTAACACCCATGGCCGGGCGGGCAACATAACCCTTTTCGATCATCTGTTTTGCCATTTCCATGGCGGTATTGATGGGGATTGCAAAGCCAAGCCCCTCTGCATCGCTGGAGCTGCTCTTCGCGTTGACAATACCGATCAGCTCACCGTTTGCATTGAACAGGCCGCCGCCGGAGTTGCCCGGGCTGATGGAAGCGCTGGTCTGGATCAGGTTCATATCGTTGCCCTGAACGGTAACTTCACGGTTCAAGGCGCTGACAATACCATTGGTAACGGTGTTGCTCAGGGTACCCAGCGGGTTGCCTACGGCAATGGTGGTTTCGCCAACAGCCAGGCTGTCGCTGTCGCCAATCACAGCCGGAGTCAGACCGGTGGCTTCGATTTTCAGGACTGCAACGTCCGAAGTAGAATCCTGGCCAACGACCGTTGCGGTATACTCTGTTCCGTCTGCCAGCTGTACCGTGATGTTATTTGCGCCGGAAACCACATGGGCACAGGTCACAATGTAACCATCCTGCGAGATGATCACACCGGAGCCTGCACCGCTCTGCACATAGCTGCCGCCAAACCAGGTGTTGGTGCTGACCATCTGCTCGGTGGTGATGGCCACAACGCTGGGCTGTACCAGCGCGGCAACATCCTGAATCGACAGGTTGGTGCCGTTGGTGCTGCCCTGGGATACAGAATCCGTGTTGGTGTCACGCTGGACCTGCTGGACCACAACCTGGCCGCCGGTCAAGCCGGTGCGGCTGGCAACCACAGTTCCTGCCAAGCCACCGCCAAAGCCAAGGGCTACCACACCGATGCAGGCCGCCACACGCAGCAAAACCTTTTTGCCGCCGTGGCTCTTTTTGGGCTCGTTCTGCGGGGGCTGTGGGTTGCTGGAATAGCTGTAGCCATTGTAGCCGCCGTTATTGCCGTTGCCACCGTTGCCACCGTTGCCGCCATTGCCTACAACGGGGCCCTGGGGGTTATAGCTGCTGTTTTGTTGGCTGGAATTAGAATAATCTGTCTGTGCAGTGTTGGCGGTGTTCATTCCGCTGCTGCCCACATTGGGGTAACCGGACTGCTCTGCCTGGGGCTGTTCCGGCTGAGTGCCCGCTGGCTGCCCGTTATTATTCTGCGGGCCGCCATTATTATAAAGACCCGAATAATCATATTCACTCATGAAAAATCTCTCCTTTGTTCTGCCGCACGGCGCTTGGGGGCCGCCGGGCGGTGATACACGGTCTGGCGGAAGCTTTTGCTTTGTCTTTCTTGCTTCCCTCAACCTTGTGCCTACAGTATAACCGCTAATTGTGAAAACAGTTTCGCGACTGCGTGAAAGAAATGTGAAATCTCCAAAAATCCGGTCAGTTTGGGTTGTGGTTTGACTTTATCCGCCCCATGCCGTACAATCAGTTGCAGACTGAAACATTAGGGGGAGCTTGCCCATGCGGATTGAAAAAACGGCACTGGACGCACAAAACCGCTGTGTCTATTCGTTATATAAAGAGAAAGGCTGCATCGGCCATGCCGTTACCTGTGCCGATTGTTTTGAAGCGTTGGAAATTGCCCCGGAATGGCAGAGCCGCGGGTACGGAAGCTATCTGCTGCGGGAGGTTTTGCGCCAGAACGGCGGCTTTGACCGGACTGCCCCCAGCGAATTCACCGCGCCACTGCCGGATGCCGGCAATACCGCTGCGCAGGCGCTGGCGGCAAAGTTCGGTTTTGTGCCGCGCGGCGGGCTGCTGGTGCGCCGCCGCGTGCCGGACCTGACGGCAGTGGAGCTGACCCACCGCTTTTTGCGCAGCACACTGGCACCGGGCGGACTGTATCTGGATGCCACCTGCGGCAACGGGCACGATACCCTATTTTTATGCAGCGTTGCCGGGGAAAATGGCCGGGTGATCGGGCTGGATATCCAGCCTCAGGCCGCGGCCAACACCAATGCGCTGCTGGCCGCCAACGGCATGGCTGCCATTGGCCGCGCGGAATGCTGCGACCATCGGGAGCTGCTGCGCTTTGCCCCGCCGGGCAGTGCGGACTGCGTGATGTTCAACTTTGGCTGGCTGCCAGGTGCCGCGCACGATGTACACTCCACGGCAGATTCCACCCTGCCCGCGCTGCAGGCCGGGCTGGACGCCCTGAAGCCCGGCGGCGTGCTTGCCGCGGTGCTGTACAGCGGCAAGGTGATCGGCAATGCGGAGAAAAAGGCTGCGGCGGAGTTTTTCCGCAGCCTGCCGCTGGCCGATTATACCGTGCTGATCTGCGAATTTGCCAACTGGGCCGATACCGCTCCCCTGCCCTGCTTTGTCATTAAGCGGGAAAAATAACCGCTGCCGCTGTGAAGCCCCAAAAAAGGAAGTGCTGCCAATGCTGCAACAGCAAACACAAAGCCCCGGCTGGCGGGTGCTGAACCGCGATGTGATCAAATACATCGCGATAACCGCCATGCTGCTGAACCACATCGCCAATATTTTTCTGGTGCCGGGCACCCTCTGGTACGAGGTGCTGGTGGATATCGGCTACTTTACCGCCATTACCATGTGCTATTTTCTGGTAGAGGGCTTCCGGTACACCCACAGCCGCAAACAGTATGCCTTACGGCTGTTCGGGTTCGGTGTGGTTTCACAGGTGCCGTTCTCGATGGCGTTTGCCCAAAACGGCATTCTGGAATTTCAGGATTTCAACATGATGTTCACGCTGTTCCTGTGTTTTTGTATCTTGTTGTGTATCGAAACCATCCGGAACCGTTTTTTGCGCGGCGTGCTGATCGTGCTGCTGATTTTTGGTTCGTTGTTTTGTGACTGGGCGCTGCTGGCCCCGGTGTTCACCCTGCTCTTCCGCTGGTCCGGCCAGAACCAAAAACGACTGCGGTTCAGTTTTGCGCTTTCTGCCGCGCTGTTTGGCTGGCTGAATTACACCAGCAGCGTGTGGCTTTACCCCACCGCACAGTGTTTGCTGATGGCCTGCGGCAGCATGGCAGGGATCGCTGCATCCGGGTTTGTGATCTTGTATCTGTACAATGGCCAGCGGGCGGCGCGGGGAAAGAAATTTTCGCACTGGTTTTTCTATCTGTTTTACCCGGTGCATTTGTTGGTGCTAGGGGTAATTCGGGTGATGGGGTGATGGTGCGCGGTAGATTTTTACCGTTACACGCTCCGCGGGACGATGCAAGCATCGTCCCCTACAAATAAATTGCAGCGTTTACCGCGATAGGCATGGTTCCTCCGCGGCGGGGTGAGGGCACCCCGCCCTACAGATGCTTTGTTGGTTTGCAACACATTATAAAATGCTCTGTAAGGAACGGTCTAGACCGTTCCTTACAGATTGTTTTTCAACTTGTACCAATTTCTATAAAGCCAACATCAAAAAGGCGCACCACACGATGGTTTTGTGTGATGCGCCTTTATTTATCTTTTGTGTTCTATTATACTAAAGTTTCTAAAGTTTCTTCGGTTCCTTCTTTTCAAAGAAGGAACACAAATCCTCCGTAAAGCCCCTCACAGCGTTTCCGGGTACTCGGCATCGATGGCGGCCAGCAGGCGGGGTGCGCTTTCGCGGGTATCGGTCATGCGCACGGCATTGCGCAGGGGCAGCACCGCGCGCGGGCTGACGGACAGCTCATCCACACCGATCGCCAGGAAGGTTTCGGTCAGGGTCAGGTCCGCGCCAAGCTCGCCGCAGATACCAACCCAAATGCCGTTCTTGTGGGCATTCTCCGTCACCATCTTCAACAGGCGCAGCACTGCCGGGTTGTGCGGGTCATAAAAACGTCCCAGATCATTGTTCTGGCGGTCACAGGCCAGGGTGTACTGGGTCAGGTCATTGGTGCCGCAGCTGAAGAAATCCACTTCCTTGGCCAGACGGTCACTCATGATGGCCGCTGCCGGGGTTTCGATCATGATGCCGACCTGCACATCCTCCGCAAAGGGAATGCCCTCAGCTTTCAGGTCGCGCTTGACTTCCTCGCAGTACTTTTTGGCTTCGCGCACTTCCCACACGCTGGTCACCATGGGGAACATGATGCCCAGCTTGCCGAACGCGGAAGCACGGTAAAGGGCACGCAGCTGGGTCTTGAAGATTTCCGGGCGGGTCAGACAGATACGCAGAGCGCGCATGCCCATAGCCGGGTTATCCTCTTTGGGCAGGTTAAAGTAGCCGATCTGCTTGTCCGCGCCGATATCCAGCGTGCGAATGATAACTTCCTTGCCGCCCATATCGGCAAGAACCTTTTTGTAGGCTTCAAACTGCTGGTCCTCGGTGGGGTAATCCGGGCTGTTCAGGTACAGGAACTCGCTGCGGAACAGGCCGATGCCGCCGCCATCGTTGACCTGCACGGCATGTACGTCGTCCGGGGAGCCAATGTTGCAGTAAATGCGGATGCTCTTGCCATCCTTGGTCACATTAGGCTGGCCTTTCAGGGTCTCCAGCAGGCGCTGCAGGCGCAGCTGCTCTTCCCGCTTTTTCAGCAGGTAATCACGGGTCATATCGTCCGGGTCGATCACCACATTGCCGGTAGCGCCGTCAATAATGCAGGGGCGGCCCTCATACTCCGGCTTCAGGGCATCGCCCACGCCCACAATGGCGGGGATGCCCATGGTGCGGGCCAGAATGGCCGTGTGGCTGGAACCGGAACCGCCCGCAGTGATGAAGCCCAAAATCTTGGATTTATCCAGCTGCACAGTTTCCGAAGGTGCCAGGTCGTCCGCAGCCAGCAGCACCGGCACATCCGAAGCAATACCGCCCTGCACTGCACCGGACAAGATCCCCAGGATGCGATCCGATACATCGCGCACATCTGCCGCACGGGCCTGCATGTAGGAATCGTCCATGGATTCAAACATGGCGGCGAACTGAACTGCGGTATCCGAAATCGCGGCTTCGGCGTTCATCTTTTCATTGTTGATATGGTCGGAGATGGCTTCCTCGTAATCGAGATCCTCGGCCATCATCTGGTGGGTCTCAAACAGCATGGCGGCTTCATCGCCGGCTTCGGCGCGGGCCTTTTCGGCCAGTTCGCCCAGCTGCTCAATGGCGGCGGTCTGCGCGCCCTTGAAACGGTGCCACTCGGCATCGGGATCGGTCACGGTATAGCGGGGGATCTCGGTTTTGGTGCGGTGATAGAAATAAAGCGGGCCAACGCCAACGCCGGAAGATACGCCCTTGCCCTGAATACTGATCATAACAAGCGTCCTTTCTTTGGTGTTCAATGGGATCCTGACTGGTTATTTTATACAACCAAATGCAGCAGAAAACAAAATGCGGCTGCCTGCCCCAGCGCCGGGTAAGGGCCTTGCTGGGGCAGGTGCCGCAAACAAAAGGATTCAATTACAAATGCTCTTTGAAGAAAGCTTCCAGTGCCGGTGCTGCGGTATCCTCGTCCTCGCCTTCCACGGTAACGGTAACGGTATCGCCGCACTTAACGCCCATACCCATCAAAGCCATCAGTTTCAGCGCGTTGCTGGATTTATCGCCCTTGATGACGGTAACAGTGCTCTTATACTTTTTGACCTCTTTGACCAGCAAACCGGCCGGACGGGCATGGATGCCAACTGCTTCCTGAATGGTATAATCAAACTGCTTCATAGATGCGTCTTCCTCTCTGTTCCACAGCTTTTCAACAAGCCTGTGGAGAATTTAACAATTTGATTATACCAGCAATGTTGAGCAAAGTCAATGCAAACACTGCATTTCACCCTGTCGTTTTTTGTAAACTTTCACAAAATCAACAAAATGTTTTTAACAATATTGTGGATTCACTCGGTTTCAGTTTTCCTGCCTGGCCAGGAAGGCACGCAGGGTATCCTCCGGCCGGGGGGTATGGTTTGCATAGCGCCGGCGCAGCTCCGCTGCAGCGGTGGACATAATGTAAGGGTGACCTACCAAATCCAGCATGGCAACATCATTATAGTTATCGCCAAAGGCCATCACATCCGCCGGGTCAATGCCCAGCACACGGCAGATGCTCTGTACGCCAATCCCCTTGTTGGCCACGGTGGTATCGATCCACTTGGGTCCCGCCACGGCGCAGTTGGCCTGCTGCCATTTGGGCACAAAGCGCTCCACAAACGGCTCCACGCCGTCCACCAAATAGACGGACACCTTGACGATATCCTCCGGGATCTGGGCGGGGTCTGTGATGACCGTATAATTGTTGCCAATGAACTTGATGCGGTCCACCACGCCGTGCCCGCGCTCCATCAGGTAGGACATGTTTTCGCCGGAAAGCATCACTTCGCCTAAGTCCTCGGTGTTGTTCCAGAAATCCCAGGCGATTTCTTCTGCCAGGGCGCGGGGCATCGGCGTTTTGGCGATTACTTTGCCACCGCGGTAGACAACCGCGCCGTTCTCGCACAGGTAGATGCAATCGTCCGCCACAGGGGCGAACAGTTTGCGCAGGCTGGTATACTGCCGCCCGCTGGCCGGGCAGAACAGGATACCACGGTCATGCAAAGCGCGGATCTCATCAAAAATTTCGCCCTCAATGAGCTTTTTTCCATATTGCAGCAGGGTGCCGTCCAGATCGCTGCAAACCATTTTTATCATATTTGTTTTCCCCCTGATTGCTTTTCCTGAAGCAACGTAATATATTATTTAATATAGTAAAAGTATAACAAACACAGGCCTGTTTTTCAATTTAACTAACAGTGCCCGGCGGTAGAATTATTCCGGGCAGGGAGGTAAAATTATGGCAGTTATCACAGTATACGGCAAAACGCCGGATGTTGGCAGTGCAGCCTTTGTGGCCCCCAACGCCACCCTGGCCGGGGATGTTGTGCTGGCCGCTGGCAGCAGCGTGTGGTACGGCGCGGTGGTGCGCGGAGATACCGGCGCCATCCGCATTGGCAAAAACAGCAATATCCAGGACAACGCCGTGCTGCACACCGGGCCAAACCTGGGGGTAACGATCGGCAAAAATGTATCCATCGGCCACAGTGCAGTGGTGCATGGCTGTACGGTGGGGGACGGCGCTTTGATCGGTATGCACGCCACGGTGATGAACGGCGCCGTGGTGGGCAAAAATGCCGTGGTGGCCGCCGGGGCGCTGGTGCTGGAAAACACCGTGGTCCCGGACGGCATGGTGGCCATGGGTGTGCCCGCCAAGGTGCGTGAAGCCGCCAGCCCCGCCCTGGTGGAAGCCAACCGAAAAAATGCCGAAGGGTATGTGGCAGAAGCCACCGCCCATGCGGAGGCGAATAAGTAAGTCCTGACGAGTATGTTCGCTCTTTGATTTTATTTTGCAGGGGACAGCACAAATTTTTTAGGGCAATACTGCATAATTCCCGCCTTGCGGCTTAAGCACCGCTCCGGCAGCTGCGGCACGGCATC
>ERZ840096.1577-NODE-1577-length-22951-cov-4.123690_pt1 | contig 22951 bp, 21 predicted proteins | sample MGYA00519878_ERZ840096 | MGnify/ENA primary metagenome ERZ840096 (study PRJEB31850, sample SAMEA3708865) | human gut metagenome | biome: human gut; feature: human-associated habitat; material: faeces | place: China | collected 2014 ...
GTGTTCCATCGATTGGACGTGGTTTGCGGTATAGGACGCGATGCTTTCGGAGAACCCCGTTGTTCCCGGCCGTCCTACAGCGACGGCGTAGGGGCTCGCCGGAGGCAAGCCCTTCCCGGCCGCCCAGCGGGCCGTCCTTATATTTTCTTTAATAAAATGGAGGGAAAAGCCATGAGTACACTGACCGAAAATGTCATGATGCAGTTCCGTAAATTTGTGGATGAAAAAACAGGGGGGAACCTGGAATCAGAAGAACAGCTCCAGGCACTGCTTCAGGAATTCATGGAAAAATACAATATCAGTCTGGATGATGCCCCTCCTTTGAGCAGGGAAACCGCTAAAACCGTTTACGACTGGCTGGAACTGGCCGAGCAGCAGAAAACGAAAAAAGCCCGGCGGGAATGCCTGGAAAAAGCCAAAGCCCTGGATCCCAGGAACCTGGATGTGCTGATGCAGCTCCTGCTGCTGGAAAAGAAACAGTTCTGGGAATACATTCCCGAAGTCCAGAAAATGCTGGCCCTGGGCAAAGAAGACCTGAAACAGCGGAAACTGTACAGAGAATCCATGGGAGATTTCTATATGGTCTTGGAAACCCGTCCTTACATGCGGGTCATGCACTTTTATTTGGAACTCCTGGCCGGCTGCGGGATGATCCAGCAGGCCATCGCCGTGGCAAAAGAAATGCTCAAACTGAACAAGAACGACAACCTGGGAATCCGTTTTTACCTGATGGCCCTGTACGTGTACAGCGAAGATGAATTCAATGCCCGGAAGCTGATCCGGACCTTCAAAGATGAAGAAGACAGCTGCCTCTTCACCATGCCCATGGCCCTGCTGAAGTTCCGTCAGGGCAACTGGGACGAAGCCAAGGCCATCCTGGAAAAAGTCAAGGAGCAGTACAAAGGATTCCAGACCTTCCTCCGGGATGCCGTCAAAGGCAGGGACGCCTTCTACGACGATGAAGAGATGATGGATATGTACCAGCCCTTCACCCGCAGCGAACTGGTCACCATGGTCCTGGATTTCCACTTCCTCTGGGACACCACCCAGCAATTCTTCCTCTGGGCCAAAACCGTCATGGGGCCGGAACGGAAGAGAAGAGTGAAGAAAAACAGTAAAGAGTGAAGAGAGAAGAGTGCAGAGCAGGGACGGAGGAAACCGGCGGAACCATTGCGAACCCGTAGGGGCCGCACAACCGGCGACCCGTACCAGGGGTGTGTCCCCTGAATTACCCGCACCAACCGTAGGGGCCGCAGGCTCGGCGGCCCTCCAGCAGCACGGGCCTATGGGTCTCACGCCCAACGTCTCACGTCTCACGCCGAAGGAAACCATCTGCCGAAGGCAGATGCTCCTGAACGTAAAACCCGCAGGCCGGGAAGGGCGGGCCTGGGGCCCGCCCCTACGCCGTTGGGGTCGGGGCGGATGTGTTCCATCGATTGGACGTGGTTTGCGGTATAGGACGAGACGCTTTCGGAGAACCCCGTTGTTCCCGGCCGTTCTCCAGCGACGGTGTAGGGGCTTGCCGGAGGCAAGCCCATCCCGGCCTTCAGTTACATTTACAGTAAAAAGGCAAATGCAGCCCCATTTGTTCTAAACCTTGTGATGCACGAACCGTAGGGACTGTAAATCGTTTGGCCGGTCGGATGGTCCTACCTCTTCACTCTTTACTCTGCACTTTAAATTATTACAAAGGAGAAAAAAACACCATGAGAAAATATAATTACCTGATCGTCGGCGCCGGCCTGTACGGCGCCACTTTTGCCCAGCAGGCCCGGGAAGCCGGGAAAACCGTCCTGGTCATCGACAAACGGGACCACATTGCCGGGAACGTCTACACCAAAACCGTGGAAGGCATCCATGTACACCAGTACGGCGCCCATATCTTCCACACCAACAACCGGGAAGTCTGGGACTACGTGAACCGCTTTGCCGTGTTCAACCGGTTCACCAATTCCCCGGTGGCTAATTACCGGGGAGAACTGTATTCCCTGCCTTTCAATATGTACACTTTCAACAAAATGTGGGGAGTGGTGACTCCGGAAGAAGCCGCTGCCAAAATCGAAGAACAAAAGCAGGCGGCCGGCATTACAAATCCTCAGAACCTGGAAGAACAGGCCATTTCCCTGGTGGGCACGGACATCTACGAAAAGCTCATCAAGGGATACACCGAAAAACAGTGGGGCCGCCCCTGCACCGAACTCCCGGCCTTCATCATCAAACGGCTGCCCGTGCGGCTCACCTTCGACAACAACTACTTCAACGCCCTGTACCAGGGCATACCGGTGGGCGGGTACACCAAACTGGTGGCCAACATGCTGGAAGGCATCGAAGTACGTCTCAACACCGACTACCTGGCCAACAAGGAAGCCCTGGATGCCCTGGCGGACAAAGTCATCTACACCGGCCCCATCGACGCCTACTTCGGCTACAAACTGGGCCCTCTGGAATACCGCAGCGTCCGGTTCGAAACCGAACTTCTGGACAAGCCCAACTTCCAGGGTGTGGCTGCCATGAACTACACCGACAGGGAAACACCCTGGACCCGGATCATCGAACACAAATGGTTCCAGTTCGGTAGAGACGACCAGGGCAACGACCTGCCCAAAACCGTCATCAGCCGGGAATACAGCTCCGAATGGAAACCGGGAGAGGAACCCTACTACCCGGTAAACGACCAAAAAAACAGCACCCGCTGTCAGCAATACAAAGCCCTCGCAGCCCAGGAATCCAAAGTAGTCTTCGGAGGAAGACTGGGAGAATACCGGTATTACGATATGGATGCGGTGATCGGAGAGGCACTGGAGAAAGTGAAGAGGGAAGAGTGAAGAGCAGCCAGCTGCTTTTCAGCATCATGTCTCACGCTCGGCAGTCACTAGTCTCTAGTCACTAGTCAGCAGCCGAAGGAAGCCAACATTCTGTTGGCTTTTAACCAAGTCAAGATTTGCAGTAGATTCAGCATTCAATCACTTTATATTTTTTGAAGGAGCAGAACCATGGAATATTCTCATAAAAAGTTGACTGTTTGGCAGCGAGCTATGGAATTAACAGATTTTGTACTGGATCTTACCGAAAAATTTCCTCAGAAAGAAAAATATCGACTGGTAGACCAAATGTGCCGGGCAGTGGTATCTATTCCCAGTAATATAGCAGAAGGACGCGCAAAAGGCAGCGATAAAGATTTTATTCGCTATTTGCTGATTGCCAGGGGTTCTGCCTGTGAATTGGATACCCAGTTGCTCATTAGTGAAAAGAGAAATTATATCCAATCGGCTGACGCTCATAAAGCATGTGCTATGTGTTATGAAATAACTTCCATGCTGACAGCTCTTATCCAAAAACTGGATAAGGATAACCAGTGGAAACGTTAAAAATAATTAATAGCCAACGAAGTTGGCTTCATTAGGCTAGTGACTAGAGACTAGTGACTAGTGACTGTAGAAAGGAAAGGACCATAACCATCGTGCAAACAAAAATCCTCATCGCCATCCACAAACCCTACTGGGTTCCTTCTGACCCGGTTTACTTTCCTCTCCAGGTTGGGGCGGAGGGGAAGGCTTCTTTGGGGTTTGCAGGGGACAATACGGGGGACAATATTTCCTCCAAGAACCCCAATTACTGCGAGCTCACCGGGCTGTACTGGGCCTGGAAGAACCTGGAATGCGACAATATCGGCCTGTGCCATTACCGTCGGTATTTTGGCCACCGTGTCCGGTCCAATAACCTGGAAGACAAAAAGAAAGCCATCTTCACCCAGGCCGACTACGAAAAGCTCCTGGGCCAGTACGACGTGATCCTGCCGGTGAAGCGGAACTACTACATCGAAACCGTCCGCAGCCAGTACGAGCACGCCCATTACAAAAAAGACCTGGACGAAGTGGAAAAAATCATCGCCGAAAAATACCCCGACTACAGCCAGGCCTTTACCACCGTCATGAACCGGCGGAAACTCCATATCCTGAACATGTTCGCCATGAAAAAGACCCTGTTCGACCAGTACTGCAGCTGGCTCTTCGACATTCTCTTCACCCTGGAAAGCCGCATCGACATCAGCAGCTACAGCCCCTACGAAGCCCGGATCTACGGCTTCCTCTCCGAACGTCTCTTCAACGTATGGCTGGAAAAACAGCACCTGAAAGAAGTGGAAGTCCCGGTGATCTTTCTGGAACGGGTGGACTGGCCCAAAAAGATCCGGGAGTTCCTGGCACGGAAGTTTTTGGGGAAGAAGAACCAGTGAAGAGGGAAGAGTGCAGAGTGAAGAGGAGGACGGGGAAAACCGACCAATCCATTGCTGGAGCAGTCACTAGTCTCTAGTCACTAGCTGACAGCTAAACTGTACCCCTTGTCAAGGACAGTTTTAAAAGTCATCGCCCCTGTTTTTGGACAGTTCGGCAATTCAAGATCCTTCTTAATGGACAACTTGGTTTTCCATCCTTGATGTCCATCTCCAACTGACAGGACGACGCTGATCATCAGTGGTTTCTAGGTAAAGGAACGGCTGTATCTGCCGTTCCTTTTGTCGTTTCGGTAGAAATCCCGGATCCCAGTTCTGAAGCTTTTCTTTTTATCTCCGGAACTGCCGGGATATTGGGTACATTCAGCGGATATACGCTAGTTGTTACGTATTGGTAGAATTCATTGGGTGAAAGCTTTGCCAGCTCCCATTGGTAGCGTTCGTTGTTGTAATAATCCATGTAATCGTCAATAATGGCTTTCACCTCTCCATAAGTAGCAGTTTCTTTCAGCTTCTTCTTCAAGTGGTCCTTCATACGGCCAAAGAAGCTCTCCTGCGGGGCATTATCCCAGCAGTTTCCCTTTCGGGACATGGACTGTCTGAGCTGCCTGTCCTGGAGGATTTCGCTGAAAGCGTGGCTGGTGTAATGGCATCCCTGGTCAGAGTGTACAAGGCTTTCGACTTTAAGCGTATTTCCGTGATCCCTGATCAGGTTATTGACCGTTTCCAGAACGAAGTCCACCTCCAGCGAGTCGCTGACCACGTAGGCCAGGATCTGCTTGGTATAGGCATCCAGAATGGTGGAGAGATAAGCGAAGGTTCCATTATAAGGAAGGTACGTGATATCTGTCAGCAACACGATTCTGGGGCCGTAGTCTTCGAACTGGCGCTGCACCAGATTCGCTGCTGTATTGCTGCCTTTCAGGGCTCTGGCCAGTACTTTGTATGGATTCGCTTTTCTGATGGGACAAAACAAGCGAAATTTCTTCATCAGCCGTCGAATCTTCTTGATATTCATGATGACAGGAGGATTCTGATGGATTAATTCCATATAGATGCTTCGAGCTCCTTTTTCATAGCTGCGGCGTTTGAATACAGTAAGAATCAGTTCAAAATCCCTGCGGTCCTGTTCTTCCTGAGCCTGCCGGACTGCTTTGGCTTTTACCCAGGCATAATAACCGCTTCGAGAAACACCAGCAATCTTGCACAAGTAGCTGACTGAAAGTCGATTGTTACTGTTTTTCAAGGTTTTGTCGATGATTTCGAACACACAGGAGGATTGATTCATGAGCAGACCTCCTATTTTTTGGACATTCTGACCGCAGAAATTTTTTTTAAATACTCCAGCTCCTGCCGCATATATTCAAGCTCATGCCTGATAGACTGGAGCTCCTTTTCTGGGGTATTCTGAGCAGCCTTTTTGGCTGTTCCAGATCTGTCTGCCGGTCGTCTGCCTTCATAGAATCCGCCATATTTGGCATACTCATTCTTAATATGCCGTGCAATGCTGGTAATACGGTATTTTCCCAAGATAGAAGGGTCAATCCCGTATTTTTTGAGGATATCCCTCGGGAAGGCGCCTTCCATGTATTCTGCATAGAAGCGTTCTTTAAACTCCTTTCTGAAAACCAGGACTGCTGCGCTCACGCTAAGAACATGAGGGTTCTGGCGCAGGGATTCAATCTGTTCGTTGGTGAAAAATTGTCTGCTCATGTGGTCTCTCCTTGTTTTTGTTAGGTTTGAGGATACCACATACAATCAGCTGTGTCCAATCCATTGGGCTCGAAATGTACATGTCTAACGGACGGGGTCTAAAAAGAATACTGTACAAAAAGCCGGATACGAATTGTATCCCTGTCCAACTTTTGGGGTAAGGGTGACTTTTAAAAAGTGTCCACACTTATGGGTACAGTATAAGCCGAAGGAAACCATCTGCCAGGGGCAGATGCTCCTGAACGTATGAAAACCGCAGGCCGGGAAGGGCGGGCCTGGGGCCCGCCCCTACGCCGTTGGGGTCAGAGGGATTTGTTCCATTGATTGGACGTGGTTTGTGCGGTATAGGACGAGGTGCTTTCGGAGAACCCCGTTGTTCTCGGCCATCCTCCAGCGACGGCGTAGGGGCTCGCCGGAGGCAAGCCCATCCCGGCCGCCTGTCGGGCTCTCAACAGTACATCCCTTGTTGCCAAGTTGATAATGTACCTTTAAAATATAAAATAAGACGAAAAATTTTGCTCTTAAAATGCAAAAAATGAACTTTAAATTTTAAAATAACAGGTTTTGTGATATACTACTTTTAATAAATGGTTAAAGAGTGGTGATCACGATGTTACTGCAATTCAGTGTTTCCAATTACAGATCTTTCAAAGAGACAGCCGTGCTTTCCATGGAGGCTTCTAAAGATCATACCCATGAAAATCATATTTCTTCTTTTGGGAAAGACCGTGTTCTGCAAAACGCCTGCATTTTTGGGGCCAATGCTTCTGGGAAAAGCAACCTTTTCCGTGCCCTGACCACGGCCATTCTGCTTATCCGACATTCCAATCAGCGTCAGGTAGGGGAGCCGTTATTGGCAATCGAACCATTTTCTTTTGCGCCCGATGCCGGTACCACGCCGTCTTCTTTTGAGTTTGTGTTTCTGCAGCATGGCATGAAATATGTGTATGGTTTTTCTGCTACCAGAGAGAGAATTACAGAAGAACATTTGTATCAGTACCGCACCAGTAGAGCAGCCGTTGTTTTTACCCGTGCTTATAATCCGGAAATACAGGAAGACGAGTATCGTTTTACCAGCTCTGAAACAAAAAAAGAGCTGACTCCTTTAGTTGAGAAGAACATCCCTAATAAACTCTTCCTTGCTACAGCAACGTCTTGGAACAGTCAGCTGACCAAAGAGCCTTATTTATGGTTCAATAGAATCAATACCTATGATTCCAATAATTATGAACAGCTGCTGCAGTTTGAAGGGCCTTTGTTTGAAAAACAGGAAGAATTCGACAAACTGCATGACTTTATCTGCAAGACATTAAAAGAAGCAGACATCAATGTTTCTGATTTTGAATTCAAAGCCAGGAATATAGATACATCTGAACTGCTGAAAAAACTGCCTCCTTCTTTACGGACCATGATTCCTGAAAACGAAATCAATCAGCCAGGGAAGTTTTACGAAATCAATATGATCCACAGAATCCAGGCAGCCGACGGCAGCATCCAGGAATACAAACTGCCTTCTGCTCAGGAATCCAAGGGGACCCAAAGTCTGTTTTTCCTGAGTCCTTTACTAAAAAAGGCGTTCGATGAGGGCAATATCCTCTGCTTCGATGAATTTGATACCAGCCTGCATCCCATGCTGGTGATTTATCTTATTGGCCTTTTCAATAATCCAGAAATCAACCAAAAACATGCACAATTGATCATATCCACCCATACTACGGATTTGTTGTCCTTGAAGATCAGCCGCCGGGATGAAATTTATTTCGTCCAGAAAGACCGGAAAACGGGGGAATCAGAGTTATACTCTTTGGATGAATTTTCTCCCCGCAAAAAGGCCGATATCCGTAACGGATATTATTTGGGAAGATATGGTGCTGTTCCAGAAATCGGGGATGGTGAAATCTTTTGGTAAAACGATTCAAAGCAGGCTACAATCGGAAAGTGCGGGATTCTGGAAGAAGAAAAACGAAACACGTGCTTTTGATTGCAGCAGAAGGCAACAATAAAACGGAAACCAGCTATTTCCGCAATTTCCAACGGGACAATGTCAGTGTAAAAACCATATCGGGAAATGAAACGTCTCCTGTCCAATTGGCAGATCGGTTAATTCATGAAGCTGATGACTTGGATCTTCAGGAAGGTGATTTGGCGGTATGTCTTGTAGATTCTGATTTCGACAGTACAAAAGATATTCAGTTAAAACAGGCTGAACAGAAGCTGGAGAAAGCCAGTAAAAAACAGAGAGTACTAAAGATGATACTTTCGAATCCCTGTTTTGAAAAATGGTATCTGTGCCATTTTTCCTCTTCATCACGAAACTATAACTCTAGTAAAGAATTGCTCAAAGAACTAGAATCTTATATCCCAGGATATAAGAAAAGTGAAAATGTGTACCCGTTGTACTTAAGAGGTAAGACTCAGAAAGCCATCGATAATGCCAAAAAGCTGGAAAGAACTCGTTTGAATTCAGGCTTACAACCACATACTGTGGAATTTGGTCCCAGTACGGAGGTCTATAAGATTTTTGAGGAATTCTTGTTCAAGTGGTTGGAGAATGTTGAATGATCGGAAGATGGCGGTTGGAGAAAAAAATCAGTGCAGCCCGTTCCCAGGACCTTGTCTTACGCCAAAGAAAACTATCTGCTGGGGAAGGATGCAGTGAAGAGGGAAGAGTGCAGAGTGAAGAGGAGGACGGCGAAAATCAGCAGCCCCATTGCTGGAGCAGTCACTAGTCTCTAGTCACTAGCTGACAGCCAAAGGAAACCATCTGCCGGGGGCAGATGCTCCTGAACGTATGAAACCCACAGGCCGGGAAGGGCGGGCCTGGGGCCCGCCCCTACGCCGTTGGGGTCAGAGGGATTTGTTCCATTGATTGGACGTGGTTTGTGCGGTATAGGACGAGGTGCTTTCGGAGAACCCCGTTGTTCTCGGCCATCCTCCAGCGACGGCGTAGGGGCTCGCCGGAGGCAAGCCCATCCCGGCCGCCTGTCGGGAAGAACAGAGACTAGTCACTAGTCTCTAGCTGAAGGAAGGAATCCGCAGGGGCAGATTCCAGAAGTGGTCCAGCTTGTGTCCCCCTGAAAGGGGGAAAGGACCTGTGCTTGCACGGGTAGGGGGTTCTCACTCTGGATTACCCGCACCAACTGTAGGAGCTGCAAGCCCGGCGGCCCGCCTTGAGTTGCGGGACGATTTGTTTGTTGTGGTCAATCTGACGTCATGTATCTGACATCTAAAAGACATGTAAGGGCCGGCCTGACTTCTTAATCAAGCTGCAGGGCCGGTCGTCCCCTGCATTCTGCACCGCCAAAAAATCTCATGCACAAATTCTTGCCTTTCTGGTACATTATAAATTTTATTCTACCTTCTTCTAAATAAGCTTCTTGCAATCTCCTATAAAATCATATACCATAAAAACAAAAGTTCGGTTTATAACATATGTGGTGCTGCTTGTAATCCTATATCTCTCATTTCAAAGTAAAGACTATATAAATAGATATATATAGCTGTATGGAGGTAAAAATGGAAAATAACGAAAATGTGATTACGCTTGAAAATCATTTAGCCTCTTTTAGTGATAGAGGAGATCTATATAAAGAACTCTACAACACTTGGCTGGTCGAAAAACGGGATCTTACCAATGTTTTGAAGAATATAGTACTTTGTTTTCCTCATTATAGCCTTCATGATGCTTCCCATTCGAATACTATCCTGATGCGGATGGAACAACTGCTGGGAGAAAAAAGAATTGCCCAGATTGGACCTACTGAAACCTGGTTACTCCTTATGAGTGCTTATACCCATGATTTAGGGATGTTGTTTGAAGAGAAAGAACTGGCTGAATTATGGGCTTCTGATTCATTCCAAGCTTATTTAAAGAAAATTGATGGCTTCTCCGATTTGCAGGGATATGCAAAGATTGTCATGGATGAAAATTTAGGGAAGTCTTCCAAAAGCTGGCCTGTACAAGTAAAATGGGCTGTTATAATTCTTGCCGCAGATTATTTTCGGAGGAGCCATGCTCAAAGAAGTGCAGATTTAATAAGAAACCAGGTAGAGGGAAGGTGCTCTTTTAAATTGGATCTCAGTGCAAATGGATTTATCCCTAAGCGGTTTATCTATTTGTTGAGTAAATTCGCTGAACTCCATGGTGCACCATTCGAAGCTGTTTTGAAATTAGATACAATTGCCTCCGGAATGGGTGGCGCAGATGACATGATTTATCTCCGCCGGGTCGCTGCTTTATTACGCTTGGCTGATTTGCTGGATATGGATAATGGCCGTTTCGATGAAAACGTCTATCCCATCAATGGAAAAGTACCGGAAACCACCTTGGCCCATCAAAAGAAACACGGTTCACTGAGACATTTTCTGGTAACACCGGAACGCATCGAAATTGAACTTGACTGCCCGGATGAAGATTCTTTCCAGGCAGCAAGCTCTTGGGTAGGCTGGATAGAAGATGAAATCAGAGAAATATCTGTACATTGGACCGAAATTATGCCTAATAATTATGGTTCTGCTCCAGTCTTGGCAAATCCTAAAATCTTATTAAACGGTAAAAAATTAGAGGGGAATACTCTTGCCAGTTTTAAAGTCAATAGTGATTCGATTTTTGAATTACTGGAAGGGGCTAATATCTATAAAAACAAATTTTCGTGCATTCGAGAACTGATTCAGAATGCATTGGATGCTACGAAAATTAGATTTTGGAGTTCAATTCAGCATCATGAGTTTGATAAAACTCCTGATTTAAATAATATTGACAACGTTACACCTTTTGATATAGATCCTAAAAAATACGATCGGTTTCCCATTATGGTTAATATTGTATACCATCAAGATGATGGAAGAATTGAAATCATCGTAACAGATCATGGAGCGGGGATCACGAATAAACGGCTGAAACAAATGATGCAAGTAGGGGAGAGCGAGCATACAAAGAACAATAATCCTATAGAAACTCCTATGCCCAGATGGTTGTTCCCTACCGGAGCTTTTGGATTGGGCCTCCAGTCCGTTTTCCAGTTGACCGATACCTTGGAATGTAAAACGCAGCCGGAAAGAGAAGTCGGGAAAAAATTGACTTTTCGATCTCATCGTATCAAAGGTAGAATATCGTCCGTCAATCTGGATGATAGCGAGAAATTACCTATTGGTACTAAATTCAGTTTTAGCATTCCTGTAGAAAATATTCAAATCAACAAGTTTTCAATAGGTGGAGAATTTGCTGAACATTATATGGAAATGGATCCTTTTTCTGCAGGCTTTACAGATGAAAAACAAATGTTGCCAATGTTTTATATCATTGATTGCTTGAAAGAAGAAATTGGGAATTCAATGTTTCCTATTCAAGTAGATTGTTATTATAAGGTGGAACAACAGAATCATGAAATTTATAAAACAAGCTATAGTATTTTACGCGAAAATCCTTTGAAAAGAGAGAAAAAGTTATCTAATATCGTAATGTATAGTGAAACGGAAAAAGATAAAACGGGAAAAGAGCATTGGATCTATGCTTACGATGTATCAAATGACATCAGTTTCAAACTATTAGATGATGTAGATGTAAGATTTCCGAATCGACAACTTTTGACTTTTAAGGGGATGTTTGTTGATTCCCGTTATTTAACTGACAGTAATTTTTATCTTGGTAAGCTGCGTGGACATGTTGATTTTCTGGGTTTTCCTACGAGGGAGTATTTGTCCCTTAATCGGGAGGAAATTCGCGGGAACAAAAAATCCGATACTATTACAGCAGTTTATAATGATGTAAAGGATATTATGCAATATAAAATCCTTAATTTTCTTCATGGTAAGGTAGACGTACAGCTAACACCTGGCCAGGCGTGCTTCTATTCAATGTTTCTACCTTTGCTTGATGAATTTAAAGAGAATAAGAAAGGGTTACTTTCCTTGGCTGAGGAGAATTTATTCCCTCTTATAGAACGTGAACAAAATATATTTACAACAGTTAACGGTAAATGGAATGAAAAAACGGAAAATTTAAGAGAAAGCTTTAAAAGAATTTTAAGTGGCAATATTTTTTACATCTACATTTCTCATAGAATATGGGCATCAAATGCAGAGAAACCTTCTATAGAGTTGATAGATAAACTCTATGAAAGCATGGAACCTAACTCTTCGGGAAAAACAGACTACGTATATATGCAAGACACGCTTAGTTATTGGATTTGTCTTAATGATATAAAAGTCCTTCAAATCTCATCTGAAGGAAAAGAAGGTGATGAAGGAAAATTATTGAAATGTGTTTTTAACACAGATGCAAAAGGACTTCCTAGATTAGACCTTAATACAAAGCAAAACCTCTTAAAAGATTCGTTGCTGCAGTCTCGAATTTTGGATATTGCTTGTACAGATTATCCACATCTCGCATTAGATAAAGAACAGAAGCTAGATACTCTGTATTATATCCACAGATACGCAAGTTCTCGGTTTGAAGTAGGGAATAACACGTTTGCGTTAACTGTTTCTCCTTTTAGTAAAGAAGATATAGAGTGGATGAAAAAAGGCAAAGTGTCTTTTGATGAATTTTGGGCTCAAATTCATAATAGAGAAGATTTTAGAAAGCTTGTTGATTATGTATATGAGCATAAACTAGATTGCGAAAGCACAAAAGATGACGTAATTGAAGATTACAAAAATTGGATTCAGGAGGCTATTCAGTTAAACAATAAAATGCATGCAAAGAAAAAGTAGATAAGTGATAAATACCATGTTCTATTATATCGGATTGAGGATGTGAATCAAGGAGAGAATTAATTTCCTGTTCTGTGAGTCTTTTTAGTAATTGAAATATAAGTATGAAAGATTAATATGCGTTGAAACAGAGTATGGTGTATTCAATTTTGGAGTTGTTATATGGAAAAAGAGAAAAATAATCTGTTTTTTATCAATTTACTATCCGTTATTTCGGCTTTTGCTGTTATTACGTTACATACAAATGGGGTATTTTGGATATTTAGTAAAGCACGCTATTGGTTAACGGCTAATATAATTGAATGTGTGTTTTATTTTGCAGTACCTGTATTTTTTATGATTACAGGGGCTACATTATTGGATTATAATGAGAAATATAATTTAAGCGTGTTTTTAAAAAAGAGAACATCCAAGACACTAGTACCATTTTTATTATGGAGTTTACTTGGATTATTTTATAGAATTTTACTGTTAAAAGATATCAAACTTGAACAGCTAACATTTTCTTTTATATGGAATGGGATATGGGAAACGAAATTCGTTTCGATTTATTGGTTCTTTATCCCCTTATTTTGCATATATTTATCTATCCCTTTGTTTGCTGCCATATCAAGAGATAAAAAAATTCTATTGTTTAAATATATATTGATTGCTTCTTTTACTTTCAATATTTTTACCCCTTTTATAAAAACAGTAAGTAGGGCTTCAATCCAAATACCTATTCATATTGCAGTAGGCAGTGGATATTTATTTTATTTATTAGCTGGTTACTATTTTACAAATATTGAATTAAAAAAATCCACAAGAATAGTAATCTATATAGGCAGTTTTGTGGGGCTTATTCTTCATATCTTTGGTACTTATAGCTTATCCATGGAAATGGGAAAAATAGTTCAAACTTATAAAGGATATAATAATTTGCCATGTGTTTTATACTCGTTAGGTATCTTTTTATTTTTTAAACAGAATGCAGAAAGTATTCCGGATAAGATAAAATTACATGTAAATAGAATAAAAAATTATACCTTTTCTATTTATTTGCTACATTGGTTCATTATGGTATCTGTAGAGAGAGTTTTTCATTTAAATAGATTTTCTATTGTATATCGTTTAGGGAGTCCTTATTTAATTGGAGCAAGCGCTATTGTTATTGCGTTGATAGCTCAAAAGACTAGGATAGGAAGAATTCTATTGCCAAAATAATGTGTTATAAAATATTCTGTGCTTTATGATGAAATGAAAGATTTTGCTTGATAAAAGAATAGAGGTTAATATAATCTTAGTGATTAGTTGAATGCAGAAACAATTTTCTTGTTACTACCAATCTGACGTATGATATCTGAAAGGCCCGGAGGGCTTAATTGTCTATATAATAAAAAGACTTTTGTCGATTTATGTTAGCTCTGCTATAATGAAGAGAGCTGTAATTGATGAGATTAATAATACCATAGTGTGACTTATACATGTGGGGCAGCTTTTAATCATGTTTAGAATGAATATTATAGAAAACGATTCTAATTTTATTTGATTACTTAAAGCTATTAAAGAAAGAACTTTTTTTGTAAAAATATAATATTTCATACTATTTAATATATCATTGATGAGGAGTAGTCATAATGCAAAATGATCCTTTAATAAGTGTAATATTGCCCGTTTATAATGTAGAAAGATATCTAGACCGATGCATGGAATCGGTTATGCACCAAACATATAAAAATCTTGAAATTCTTTTAATAGATGATGGTTCAACTGATCTATCAGGTACAATATGTGAAAAATATGCTACTATTGATAATCGAGTTAGGGTTATTCATCAGAAAAATCAAGGATTATCAGCCGCTAGAAATAAAGGGATTATTGAATCTAAAGGTGAGTATATTACTTTTGTTGATTCTGATGATTATATCTCTTGCGATATGATAGAGTATTTATTGTTTTTGATATTACGCTTTCACTGTCGTATGTCTCTATGTTCTCATACCATAGTCTTTAGTAAATCTGGAAAGAAAAAAAGTTTGGGAGATGGTCGAGAAACTAAACTTAGTGCCCATGATGCACTTTTAAGCATGCTTTATCATGGCAACGTGGATACTTCAGCTTGGGCGAAATTATATAAATGCGATTTATTTAAAACTATACGTTATCCTGAAGGAAAATTGTTTGAGGATATAGGAACTACTTATAAATTTTTTCTAGAAAGTAAATGGATAGCATGTGGATTTAAAAGTAAATATTTTTATGTAATTCGTGAAAAATCTATTGTTACAAGCAAATTTTCTATACATAATTTTGATTTATTAAGTATGACGGATCAAATGGGGCAAGATGTTATTTCTGTCTTTCCTGATTTGGATAAAGCGGTTCTCCGCAGAAAAATGTATGCACGCTTTAGTATTTTAAATAAGATGATTGGCATGAAAACTAGTAGAAAAGAAGTGGATTCATTTATTCATCGGTATGGGAAAATTGTTTTTTTAGATGATAGAACACCTAGAAGAGATAAAGTTGCCATTATGGCATACTTGTTATGTCCACAACTTTACGAATATTTATGGAAGCTTTATAGTAGGATAGAAAAATAAGAAAATATAAGCACATATAAAATATATCACTCGGTTGTTATCATTTCATGCATTGTGACTTAGACGATAGAAAATGACAAAGATTATTTGAATATGTTCTACATAAAACCTGCTAAAGTTTACATTGATGATTTTTACAGGAGATGAAAATATGAAACAATTACTGAAGGGTGAAGAAATAAAAAAAAAAGAACTTAATATCTTATTATCCTTCCAAGAGTTTTGCGTAAAATATGATTTACGTTTTTATCTAAGTGGAGGTACTTTATTGGGGGCAATTCGGCACCATGGCTTTATTCCATGGGACGATGATATAGATGTATGTATGCCGCGAAGAGATTATGAAAGACTCATAGAAATCTATTTAAATGATAACCAGCATTATCATTTACGAACTACAAGGTTAGGAAATTTTACAGCACCGTTTTCAAAACTTGTAGATATGGGCACTTGGATAGATTCACAATTTACGTCAGATGATATGAATAGACATTTGTGGATTGATATCTTTCCAGTAGATGGCTTACCAGAATCATTATATGAAGTGGATAAAATTTACAAACAATGTGATTTTTACCGCCGTATCTTTCTTTTATCTGATGCAAAACTTGGGGAAGGCAAAAGTTCTTTTCATAAATATAGCAAATATATATTAAAACCACTATCCATCTTATATGGTAAGAAACGGTGCATAAAAAAAATCGAACAGATTGCTCAAAAGTATCCATATGAACAATGCAAATACGTTGGTGCCATTACTTGGGGCCTTTATGGTGAGGGAGAGCGTATGCTGAAAAGTGAGTTTGAAAAAAGAGTTATGGTGGAATTTGAGGGATATAAATTTCCAACTTTTTCTTGTTGGGATTCTTATCTTCATGGCCTTTATGGGGATTATATGCAACTGCCACCCGTGGAAAAAAGGCAAACTCATGATATGAAAGTTTATGTGAAGGAATGATCTTATGAACATAGCCGTTATTTTCGCTGGTGGTACTGGCAAGCGGATGAATACCAAATCGAAACCAAAACAATTTTTGGAAATGCATGGAAAACCGGTGCTGATTTATACATTGGAAAACTTTGAAAATCATCCTATGATAGATCATATCATTCTTGTATGTCTGGAAGAGTGGCTTGATTACGCGGCTTCCCTTCTGAAAAAATTTGGAATTACCAAAGTTGCCCAGATTGTTCCGGGAGGTTCAACAGGACAAGAATCCATTTATCATGGAATCAAGGCTGCCGAAGAACTGTATGGGGAAAATCATACTGTTTTGATCCATGATGGTGTGCGGCCTTTAATCAATGCAGATACCATAACAAGATGCATTTCCAGCGTGAAGGAAAATGGAAATGGGATTACTGTATCTCCTGCAATTGAAACCATCTTTTTGAAGGATGAGCAAAATAATCGAGTAGGACAAATTTTTGACCGTTCCCGCTGTGAAATGGCCAAGGCACCACAATGTTTTAAACTGCAGGAAATCTATGAAGCCCATGAAAATGCACGGGCAGAAGGAATCAATGATTTTATTGATTCGGCCAGTCTGATGCAGTATTATGGACATGAACTTTTTACGGTAGAAGGCCCAGCAGAAAATATCAAGATTACTACGCCATCTGACTTTTATGTTTTTCGGGCTATTATGGACGCTCGGGAAAATTTACAGATTTTAGGATTATGAGGAAAAATTATGAGCACGAATCAAGATGTATTACAAGAAGACTTGGCTGCTATCAGCCAAGCCGATTATATTTTTTGGGATAAATTTAAAGGACAAAGCGTCCTGGTTACCGGTGGTACCGGATTGATTGGATCTACCCTTATTAAAGCTCTTTGTTATGCCAGCGCAGTTAAAGGCTTGCAAGTAAAGATTTTTGCTCTGGTTCGGAACTTAGAGAAAGCTGAACGGATGTTGGGGCCTGAAAATGAAAGCCTGCATTTTATAAAAGGATCTGTTGAAGATCTTCCTGCCATCAATGTGCCGGTAGATTATATTATTCATGGTGCCAGTCCTACAGCAAGCTTGTTTTTTGTACAGCATCCTGTGGAAACCATTCAAATCGCAGTCAAGGGAACAAGTAATCTTCTGGAATTGGCAAGAGAAAAAGCCGTAAAAAGCTTTGTCTATTTGTCCAGTATGGAAGTTTATGGTGCTCCTCAGGCTGACACATTAATACCGGAATCTCAGGGATGTACGTTGGATTCCATGGCGGTACGCAGCTGTTATCCTATTGCCAAACGGCTTTGTGAGAATTTATGTGCCAGTTATGCGCAGGAATATCATGTTCCGGCGAAGGTAATTCGTTTGGCCCAGACCTTTGGCCCTGGCGTTTTAAAAGATGATAAGCGGGTTTTTGCTGAATTCGCCAGAGATGCCATGGAAGGGAAAGATATAGTTCTTCAAACTAGTGGGACTAGTAAAAGAGAGTATCTTTACACTGCAGATGCGGTTACAGCCATTCTTACTGTTTTGTTCAGTGGTCAAAATGGAGAAGCATACAATGCAGGGAACCCAGAAACGTATTGCAGTATTGTGGAGATGGCAAGAATGGTTGCTGAACAGGTTGCTTCAGGTGCTATCAAGGTATGCTTTTCTTGTACAGAGAATAATGATACATCTAAGTTTTCTCCATCTCACCATTTGCATTTGAATGTGAGTAATTTAGAAAGATTAAGTTGGAAGCCTACAAAATCCATGAAAGAAATGTATTTAAGATTGATTGCGGGGATGATTGGATGAAATATATAATGGTCTGGCCTTTTGGCTGGTTTGATCAATATATGTATCGAGATGTAATCGAGAATCATATGGTTGAACCATTTTGTTTGAATCAACCTAGACATTCTAAAATTCTTAATTTCTTAAGAAGAATTCATCACAGCTATAAATTGAATCAGTTTATTGAATTGCCTTTTAAAGAAATATGGGATTATGAACTGTTTAATCGAATTGATGATGATACTTGTGTGATGTTTGATACAGGTGCTTTGTCAATGTTACCGATAGATTTTTTTACTAAAATTAGAAATACAAATAACCACGTGAAAATGGTTGTCATTGCTATGGATTCAGTCCACGGCTCTTCTGAACATATTCGAAAAGCACTTTCTAATTTATTGGGTTTTCATTGGGATGCTGTTCTTTCTTATGATAAAAATGATTGCCAGGAATATGGTTTTCAATTTTTGGGTCAGGGGGTATATTCAAAATTAAAGAATATTTCTCCTGATAAACAAAAAAGTGATATTTACTACGTTGGAAGAGATAAGGCTGGAAGAAATCAACAAATTATAGGTTTATATAAAAAATTTAAAGATGCAGGGATAATAACGAATTTTCATTTGGTCAGTCCTAAAGGAAAGAATCATACCATATCGAATGACGGGATTATATTTTCTAGGAATGATATTCCTTATGAAGATGTTATCGGTGAAGTTCTTTCAACTAATTGCATTTTAGAATTTGTTTCTAAGGGCCAATTTGCGCAAACGGCTCGATATTATGAGGCCATATGTTATAATAAAAAACTCCTTACTAATAATTTTTCAGTTAAGGAGCTGCCATTTTATGATGATCGTTATATAAAATGTTTTGAAACTGTTGATGATATAGATATGGAATGGATAAAAAAAGAAGAATTAGTTGATTATCACTATAATGGTGAATTTTCTCCAGTACATATATTGGAAAAGCTGAATAAGATATTAAAAAATTTTTAATTACAGCTTGTCTATTAGAGAAATTTAAAGAGGTAAATTCTGGACCGGCTGCTGCAAGAAATTTAGGGATTCTCCACGTTAAGGGAGATTATATATTGCTATTAGATATAGATAAATAGAATTGACAAAACTTATGTTGCAAAGGCTAATGATACTTTAGACAATCGTCCCAAATGTGGAATTGTATACTGCAGAGGCGATTTTTTGGCAATGATATTGGAATTTGGAATTTACCAGAATTTTCTATTGGAAGAATGCTTGTGTCCAATATTATATTTAATGCTGGATTATTTAGAAAGAAAGATTGGGAGAGCTGTGGGGGATATGATGAATCCCTTAAAAGTGGAATTGAAGACTGGGATTTTTGGCTCTCTATATTGTCATTAGATAGAGAAGTTTTTCAGATACCTGGGGAGTTATTTAATTATCGCATTAAAAGCAGCTCAAGAAATAAAAACTTTGAAAAAAGGTTTGACGCTGTATCTGCAACTTATTTGCAAATACAAAATAAACATAAAAATAAAAATTTATACTTTAAATATTTCGATGATTATTTAATAGAATCAAGAAGATACATGCTAAATCAGAATTATGATATTCAGAATATGCTTGAAGTGCGATTAAAAAATAAAATTGGTGAGAGAATACCGTTTCTCAGAAAAATCGTACATTTACTTAAGTCTAAATAGCTTATTTTATATAAAAAGAAAGGAAAATAAATGAAAGGCATAATCCTCGCCGGTGGTTCCGGCACTCGTCTATATCCATTGACCATGGTAACATCCAAACAGCTGTTGCCTATCTACGACAAACCCATGATTTTTTATCCCCTGTCTACCTTAATGCTGGCGGGCATCAGGGATATTTTGATCATTTCCACCCCCAAAGATCTGCCCAATTTTGAGCGGCTGCTGGGGGATGGGTCCCGGTATGGCATCCATTTGAGCTACAAGGTGCAGCCTTCTCCTGATGGACTGGCCCAGGCGTTTATCCTGGGGGAAGAGTTCATTGACGGGGACCGTTGTGCCATGATCCTGGGGGACAATATTTTCTATGGTGCGGGGCTGACTCAGCATCTGAAACAGGCGGCAGCCAATGAAACCGGGGCTACGGTATTTGGGTATTATGTGGATGATCCGGAACGGTTCGGGGTTATTGAATTCGATGAAAAGGGCAAGGCCATTTCCATTGAGGAAAAGCCTCAGCATCCCAAATCCAATTATGCAGTGACGGGGCTGTATTTCTATGATGCCAAAGTGTGCGAATACGCCAAAAAGGTAAAGCCCTCTGCCCGCGGGGAACTGGAGATCACGGATTTGAACAAGATGTATCTGGAACAGGGGAATTTGAAGGTGGTAACCCTGGGAAGAGGCTATGCCTGGCTGGACACCGGCACCATCAACAGCCTCTCCGAAGCCTCAGAATTCGTAAAAGCCGTAGAAACCAGAGCCGGGATTCAGATTTCGGCCCTGGAAGAGATCGCTTACATGCATGGCTGGATTGATAAAACGACGTTGGCAGAAAGTGCCAAGCAGTACGGAAAGAGTCCGTATGGACAGTATCTGCAGAAAGTTTTGGAAGGCAAAATTTTGCGTGAATCTTAATGAGGGGTAGTAGAATGAACATTATTGTTACTGGCGGTGCCGGCTTTATCGGCTCCAACTTTATCTTTCATATGCTGAAGACCCATCCAGAGGATAGAATTATCTGCTTGGATAAGCTTACTTATGCGGGGAATCTTTCCACTTTGGCTTCGGTCATGGACAATCCGAACTTCCGTTTTGTGAAGCTGGATATCTGTGACAGAGAAGGGGTTTATAAGCTTTTCGAGGAAGAACACCCTGACATTGTGGTGAATTTTGCTGCGGAGAGCCATGTGGACCGGTCCATTGAGAATCCGGAAATCTTTTTGCAGACCAATATTATCGGGACTTCTGTGCTGATGGACGCCTGCCGGAAGTATGGCATCCAGCGGTATCACCAGGTTTCTACCGACGAAGTTTACGGGGACCTGCCTTTGGACCGGCCTGATTTGTTCTTTACGGAAACCACACCCATCCATACTTCCAGCCCTTACAGCAGCTCTAAAGCCGGGGCTGATTTGTTGGTCCTGGCTTACCATCGGACCTATGGGCTGCCGGTAACCATTTCCCGGTGCAGCAACAACTATGGTCCGTACCATTTTCCGGAAAAGCTGATTCCCCTGATGATCATCAACGCCCTCCACGACAAGCCATTGCCGGTTTACGGGGACGGGCTGAACGTCCGGGACTGGCTCTATGTGGAAGACCACTGCCGGGCCATTGATCTGATCCTTCAAAAAGGAAAAGTAGGGGAAATCTATAACGTGGGCGGCCACAATGAAATGCGGAACATCGACATTGTAAAGCTGATCTGCAAAGAACTGGGCAAGCCGGAAAGCCTGATCACCCACGTAACCGACCGGAAGGGCCACGACAGAAGATACGCCATCGACCCCACCAAGATTCACAACGAACTGGGCTGGCTGCCAGAAACCAAATTCGCCGACGGCATCAAAAAGACCATCAAATGGTACCTGGAAAACCAGCCCTGGTGGGAAAACATCGTGAATGGCGAATATCAGGGGTATTATGAGAGGATGTATGGGAAGAGGGGGTAAGGGAGTAAGTGTCTAGGTGATTAAGTGGTTACGGATAAGCACGGTCAAATGTTTGCCTATTCTAGATTGTGCTACAAATCACTTAGCCACTTATCCACTTACTCACCTTATCCACTAGCCTCCCCCTCTCACCAAGGAGGCGACAACCACATGAAAATCCTGGTAACGGGTGTCAATGGCCAGTTGGGCCATGATGTAATCAATGAACTGGCTGCACGGGGGCATGAGGGGATTGGCAGCGGGTCTTCCGTGGCTTATCATGGCGTAGCTGATGGCAGTGCTGCGGCCGTGGGTCCTTATGTGCAGATGGATATTACCGACGAAGCAGAAGTACGGGCGGTGTTGGAAAAAATTCGTCCCGATGGAGTAATCCATTGTGCTGCCTGGACGGCGGTGGATGCTGCGGAAGATGCAGAAAACCAGCCCAAGGTGCAGGCGGTGAATGTACTGGGAACCAGAAATATTGCTCAGGCCTGCAAAGACCTGGATGCCAAAATGCTGTACATCAGCACGGACTATGTATTTGACGGCCAGGGAACGGAACCCTGGAAAGCGGAATGCCAGACCTTTGCGCCCTTGAATGTGTACGGCAAAAGCAAACTGGAAGGGGAACTGGCGGTCAAAGAACTGCTGGAGAAGTATTTTATCGTCCGGATCGCCTGGGTATTTGGGCTGAACGGCAATAACTTTGTGAAGACCATGCTGAAAGTGGGGAAGACCCACGATACCCTGCGGGTGGTCAATGACCAGATCGGGACACCCACCTATACAAAAGACCTGGCCCGGCTGCTGGTGGATATGATGGAATCCGAGAAATATGGGGTATATCACGCCACCAATGAAGGGGGCTACATCTCCTGGTACGATTTTGCCAAAGAAATCTTCCGCCAGGCAGGCTATGCCACCAAAGTCATCCCAGTAACAACCGAAGAATACGGCCTCTCCAAAGCCAAGCGCCCCTTTAATTCCCGTCTGGACAAAAGCAAGCTGAAAGAACAAGGCTTCCAGCCCCTGCCGGATTGGCGGGATGGGGTGAGATGGTATTTGGAGGAACTGGAGTAGTTAGTTCATCGTTGGTCGTTCATCGTTCATCGTTCATCGTTCATCGTTGAATGGACGGCTGGAGACGGGGACAGCATTGCTTAGCCAGTGGTTAAGTTATCAAAAACAGTGGTTAAGGGATTTATAACATTAGTGGTTCAGTGGCTAAGTGATTAAGTGATTTGGTATCAGGCTTTTAGTGGTTAATTGGTTTTGTGATATAGTCGATGAAGTGTAATCCTTTCGATAGGGGTGTGTAAAATATTTTGTGTAAACGCAAAAGCGTCTTGCTCAAAATTAATTTA
>ERZ840096.1611-NODE-1611-length-22478-cov-2.519244_pt1 | contig 22478 bp, 9 predicted proteins | sample MGYA00519878_ERZ840096 | MGnify/ENA primary metagenome ERZ840096 (study PRJEB31850, sample SAMEA3708865) | human gut metagenome | biome: human gut; feature: human-associated habitat; material: faeces | place: China | collected 2014 ...
TCGCCGCGTTTGATGATCATCGCCATAGACATGTCGGAGGTACGGCTGGTGTCCACCTGATCCGCCTTGAGCGCCACATCCCTGCCGGTGAGCGCCCAGCCCGAGGCGGGGAGGATGAGCTGGACGCCGAGCAGGGCGGCGAGGACGATGCCGGATTTCCGTGAAAACATGAACTGCATGGAATCTCCTCGTATCAGCATGAAGGAAAAAGGGTTTCGCAGGCCACGGCGGCGACGTGGCCTGCAAGGGGAGTGCATTCCGCGAGGGCCGCCCCGTCCAGACGGAGCGTATCGCCGCATGGGTGGAGCGCGAAGCTGTCCAGAGGCCGCCCAAGGCCTTCGCCCGTGGCCTTGAGGAAGGCTTCGCGGCAGACCCAACAACGCAGGAAGGCGCGATCCCGATCGTCGGACGCGGCGATCCAACGGATCTCGGGGGCCGAGAACCAGCGGCAGGCGATGAGCATGGCCTCGGGCAGAGGGCGCACGGGTTCGACGTCCACGCCTACCGGGGCGTCTTGGCGCACGGCGAGCAGGGCCAGCGAATCCGAATGCGCCAGGTTGAAGTGCAGCGAACCGTGCGCAAGCCGGGGTTTGCCGTCCGGACCGGAGCGGAACCGGAGCGTTTCGGGCGGGGTATCCAGATAGCGGGACAGCACGGAGCGCATCCAGCCGTGGGCCTGCCGGTACCGTTCCGCCAGCTCCGGGGTGTGGAAGCGGGAAGCGGCCGCGCATTCCTCCTCGGAGAGAAGATCCCGGAAACCGGAATGTACCGGGCCGGTTAAGGGATGGCTCCAGACATGGACGCAATCGGAATCCGCAGGCGGGGCAGCGGCGTCCCCGGAAAGGAGCAGGAGCCGGAACCCGTTCGAAGGTTTGCCGTCCTCGCAAGGGGGCGTGGGTGGCGGGGCTGCCACGGTCTTTGTAGAAAGGGCGGAGGGAGTGAACACGGAAAAACCTCATTATTGAATTTGAATTTCAATATCTGATAATAAAGGACGGGGAACGCTGTCAAACTTCCCGAAAAATTTTTGTACATGCAGAAACAGGATCAAAAGCTGACAAAGGGGGATGGTTTTTCTCAGTGAAATTTACCTGTTACAGCAACAGAACCGCACGGCTGGAGAAGCGGGTGGCCTTATAATCGGGCGTTTTTTCTGCCGCAAATACAAAAAAAAGATACGCAGATGAAAGTAAGCGGGCGTGAGTTGTCTTAAGTTGGCCCCATCGGACGGCGTAAGCCCTGTTTATAATGAAAATGAAATTCAAATTCATTTTTTACACCAGTCTTTGGAACGGTCATGAAGCACTCCTTGTTGTTCTGGTCCCGCAAATCCCACTGTTGGGCGGGCGTTTATCTGAGCGCCGTCACCCTGCTTTGGCTGGGCGAAATGGCGCTCCTGCCCGCTGTCTACGAGCCGCGGTTCGAGGTTGCGTCCCCATCCCCCGCCGTATCCTCCGTGGGAACGCCTGCGGTGTCCGTACAGGATGTGCTGGATCGCTTCAGTCACGAACGGGTGGACGGCGAACCGTTGACGCCCGATACGGTGACTTTTTTACCGAAGGAGGGTTCGTGGGTTGTCCGCGACGCCGGGCGGTACGTGTCCGTGACCTACGACGTCCGTACTGGTGAGGCGCGTGAGCGGGCCTTTGATTCGGCCAAACTGGTCGAAGAAAAGAACGGGCTGGCGTGGCTCAGCCCTGAACTGGGGGCCGGGCTCAAGCTTTCCTTTCAGCCGTTGTTCATTCTGCTGTGCGTGACAGGAATTCACCTGCTTTTGGGACGGAATCGCCGCCCCGGAAAGGAAAAGGAACGTGCCGCCACGCTGGACGCCGTGCGGACGGGTGAAACCTGCTTGTATGAGCGGGCGGATGATCCATGCCTTGCCGGGCGCCTTGCCTCTCTCGGCTTTCTGCCGGGCGTCGCCGTACGGATGCTGCGTAACGCCAAGCGTGGGCCGTTGCTCGTGCTGGCGAGGCATACGCGGGTGGCCCTCGGGCGAGAGATCGCGTCGGGCATCGTTGTGGCGAGGAAGGGCTGAGCATGGGCGCTTTACGGAATCATCCGGCGGGGAAATCCTTGACTGTCGCGGTGGCGGGCCAGCCCAACACCGGCAAGTCTACACTGTTCAACCGGCTGACCGGGCTGAACCAGCGTGTAGGCAACTGGACGGGGAAGACCGTGGATCGCAAGGAAGGCGCGGCCCTTTGGAATGGCGTGGCCTTTACCTTCGTGGATCTGCCCGGCTGCTACGGGATGACCCCGCATTCGCCTGAAGAGGAAGTTGCCCGCGACTACCTGCTTTCCGGCGGACCCGACGCCGTGCTCGCCGTGGTCAATGCGGCGAGCGTGGAACGGAGCTTGTATATCGTGTCCGAGCTGGTGGCGCTCGGCCTGCCTGTGGTGGTTGCGCTCAACATGACCGACGTTGCGGAGCAGGAGGGCAGGGCTGTGGATGCCGTTGCGTTGTCTTCGGCTCTTGGCCTGCCCGTGATCCCGCTGGTGGGCACGTCGGCGGACGGGACCGCCGTGGATGCGCTGCTCCGGGCGCTTACGGAGGCATCTCGCCCAGCCAGTATGCCCGCCGTGCCCGCCAAGGTGGCGTTGCTCGCGGAGATCATCGGGGCGGCCCTGCCGTACGCCCCGCTCTGGGCGGCGTGCAAGCTGTTCGAGGGCGACGAGGGGCTGCTGGCCCGGACGGAAACCCTTTCCGGGGAGAAGCGGGAGGCGATCCGTGTGCTGCTGGGCGACCCCTCGGTCGCACCGGAGCTGTACGCGTCCCGGCAGGCATGGATCGACGCCGCATGTGGCAAGGCCGTCCGTACATCCGGTACGGGCCGGGGGCTGACCGAGCGCTGGGACCGGGTTCTCCTTCATCCGCTATGGGGACGGTTGGCCGCGTTTCTGGTCATCCCGGCGGGCTGCGTGCTCGGCGCGGCGCTTGGCATGATGACCGGCGGCCTTGTGCTGTTCGCGGTGCTGGCGTGGGCTCCCGATCTCAAGGCGGCCTATCCCGGCCCGCTGGGGAGCCTCGCCGCCGATGCCCTGCTGCCCGCCTTCGGGTGGGTGGTCGCCCTGTTGAGCATGATCAGCGCGCTCTACGCCATTTTTTCTTTTCTGGAGGACACCGGCTACCTCGCGCGGGTGGCGTACCTCATGGATTCCTTCCTCAGCGGTCTGGGCATTGACGGGAAATCCGCCATCCCTCTGATGATGGGATTCCTGTGCAACACGGTGTCCATCGCCGGGAGCCGGGTCGTGGATTCGCCGCGCCGCCGCCTCATTACCTTATGTATGCTGCCGTTTATCCCGTGCAGCGGGCAGATGGGCGTGGCCTTCCTGTTCGCCTTTGCCCTGTTCCCTGCGGGTACGGCCCTGCTCGTGGTGCTCGGCGTGAGTTGCCTTAACCTGTTCATGGCCGGGGTTGTGGGCAGGATCATGCACGCAACGCTTCCCGGCCGCTACGCCAACGGCCTCATCATGGAGCTTCCGCTGTACCACCGCCCCAATTTCAGGACGATCTTCGGCAACGTGCGCACCCGTGCCGTGCTGTTCCTGCGCGGCGCTGCGGTCAACATCTTCGCGGCGCTGATCGTCGTCTGGGCGATCAGCACGTTCCCCGGCGGCACGGTGGAGACGAGCTGGCTGTACCGTTTCGGGCGGTGGCTGGAACCCCTCGGTTCGTTTCTGGGGTTTGACTGGCGGTTTACGGTCGCGCTGCTGAGTTCCTTCGTCGCCAAGGAAACGACGGCGGGGACGCTGGCGGTCCTGTTCTCCGTGGGAGCGACCGACCATGAGGCCGTCGTGCAGGCTCTGCGGGCTTCCATCACCCCGGCGGGAGCGCTGGCCTTCATCGTGGCTTCCAACCTGTACATTCCGTGCATCGCCTCCATCAGCGTCCTGCGCAGTGAACTGGGGAGCTGGGGCAGGACGCTGGCGTTGCTGGCAGCCATGTTCGCCTTGGCGATGGGCATGGCGTGCGCGGTCTATCATATAGCCGTATTTGTTTAACCATTTTACGAGAGGACAATGATGAACCAGATCCATCCCGAACCGCTTTCGGGCACGCTCGTCGACATTCTGGAGGAGACGGCGGCCCGGTATCCCGAACATGGCATTTTCCATGTCGCGTCGGGGGACACCTCGGAGGAGTTCCAGAGCTACCCCGAATTGCTGCGCAACGCCAAGGAGATGGCGCAGGTGCTGTACCGGCGCGGGCTCCGGCCCCGTACGCCGCTGATCCTTTCGGTGGACGCTTCGCGCACGTTCCTTGAAATCTTTTGGGGATGCCTGTTCAGCGGCGTCCTGCCAGCGCCGCTCGCCCACATGCGTACGCCCAAAGCGGATTCGATGGAGGCGCAGAAGATTTTTCACGTCTGGGAGGCAATCAAGGCTCCCATCGTGGCCGATTCGTCCAACGAGCGGGCCTTTGCCGTGCTGACGGACATGTTCAAAGGGACGGGGGCCACGCTCATAGCCAGCGAAGACCTCATCACGGAGGCCCGCATCGTCGATTTCCAGGAGGACGACCGCTACATCCCGCAGCATGACGATTCCGCCGTGCTCCAGTTCTCCTCCGGCAGCACGGGTATGCCCAAGGGCGCGCGCCTCAAGCACCGCAACCTCATTGCGAACATCCGCGCCCTGCGGGCCATCGAAGGCGGCACATCCGAGGACAGGCTGGTGACGTGGTTGCCGTACTTCCATGATTTCGGGCTGTTCGGATGCCACCTCATGCCTATGCTCGCGGGCATGGATCAGATCAAGATGGACCCGTTCCAGTTTGCTCAGCGTCCGTTCCTGTGGATGGAAAAAATCCACGAGCACCGGGGCACCATCACCTCCGCCACCAATACCGGCATTGAGCATCTTTCCGCATACATAGGCTTGCGTGCCGACCGGCTGCCCGAAGTGGATCTCTCGTGCCTCAAAGTGTGGACGGTGGGCGCGGAAATGATTTCCGCCGAATCGTGCCGCATTCTGCAGGAGCAGCTCGCGCCGATGGGCCTCGCCCCGCACCTGCTCATGCCCGGCTACGGGCTTACCGAGACGACGCTGGTGGCGACGTGCCACCCGCGCAATACCCCGGTGAAGACGTTCACCCTCGACCGCAGGCTCATGGTGTCGGAGCAGGTTGTCCGCTACGTGCCCAAAGGCGAAGACGCGGCCGAGTTCACCAGCGTGGGCAAGCCCGTCCAGTATTGCGAAGTCCGCATTGCCGACAAGGACGGCAAGCCCCTGCCCGCCGACCGTGTGGGCGTGGTGGAAATCCGGGGGGACAACGTCATCTCCGACTATTTCGACAATCCCGAAGCGACCGAGTCCTCGTTCAACGGGGAGTGGTTCTCCACCGGGGACATGGGCTTCATGGACGCCGAGGGCGACCTGTGCATCGTGGGCCGTTCCAAGGAAATCATCATCGTGCGCGGGCAGAACTATTATCCCGCCGACATCGAGCACATCGCCCTGTCCGGCATGGAAAAGGCGTTCCGGCTCGTGGTGGCGTGCGGCGTGTACGATCCCCGGGAAGGCCGCGAGATCATCCTGATGTTCTACATCCCGGCGAAAAAGGGCGCTGATGCGGAACTGGCGCAGCTCCTGCACCGCATGAACGAACAGGTTTCCACACTCGCCGGGTTCTCCGTCGACCGCTTCATCGCCGCGCGGCAGGGCGACATCCCGCGCACGTCCAGCGGAAAGGTCATGCGCAAGGCGCTGTGCGAGGGTTACCTCAACGGCGATTTCGACGGCAAGATCACCGTGCTTGAGCATGAGGATCCCGTCGTCGATCCCGCTTCGATGGATCACGAGCAGATCGTGCTCGGCGTGTGGAGCGACGTGCTTGAACTGCCCGTTGACGCCATCGGCACGAAGAAGAACCTGTTCCGCCTTGGCGGGGATTCCATCCGGGCCATGCGTATGCAGGCGCGGCTTGAGGACATCTATCGGGCCAAGATGGAAAGCAATTTCTGCTACCTGTTCCCCACGGTGGAGCAGCAGGTGCAGTATTTCCGCACCCGCGACTTCAGCATCGAGCCGCCTCAGAACGAGATCGAGGCGCTCCTTCAGAAGATCGTGGCTTCCAGCCTCGGCATCAAAGCCGAAGCCGTGAGCGTCAGCGCGGAACTCATGCCCCTCATCGGGGACATCTCCAAGGCGTTCGCCCTGTTCGACGCTATCCGCGAGGTGTTTGCGGAAGCGGAGATCGGCGAGGACTTCCTGCGTCTGACCACCATCCGGCAGATGGCGGACTACCTGTGGCCCCGCGTCTTTTGCGAAACGCACGCGGACGGCGACGTGGCCTACTTTCCGCTGATGCATTTTCAGGAAACGCTGTATTTCCACCGCAAAGGCTTCGTGCAGAACGAGCCGAGCGGCCTGAGCTGCTACATCTACCTCAACGCCCGCATGGACGGCGACTTCCGGCCCGACGTGTTTGACAAGGCGCTGAACTATGTGGTCGGCCGCCATCCCATCATGCGCTCGGTCATCGACGAGGAACGCGAGAAGCCCCGTTTCAAGGTCTTCAAAACGGTGCCCGAAGTGCACGCCAGACATATCGACGTGTCGCATCTGCCGCCTTCGGAGGAACGGGCCTACATCCTGCAGCGCGGCCTCGAACTCAACGACTACCGTTTCGATCTGGGCGAATGGCCCCTGTTCTTCTGCGAGATCACGAAATTCGCCAATGATCGCTATGTGTTCGCCATGAACATCGACCACATGCTCGTGGACGGCTTCAGCTACATGCAGGTGTTCGACGAACTGTTCAACACCTACGACCGCATGGTGCTCGGCGAGCCGTGGGAATTGCCCGAAGCGGCCATGACCTTCGGCGACTATGTGCGTGTGGAAAACCTGCGCCAGCGCACGCAGGAATACAAGAACGCGCTGGAGTTCCAGCTCGGGCTGTTCAAGGATCTGCCCTCCAAGGCCCTCCTGCCCACCAAGCGCAACCCGGCCCTGTTGAAAGAAGTGTATTTCGACACCTTCTATCAGGAGATCCGGCCCGAAATCATCGAGGGCCTCAACGCCATTGCCGCCGAGGAGCAGATCAGCCTCAACGCCCTGCTGCTCGCGGCCTACTTCAAGCTGATGAACGTGTGGTGCCATCAGGACGACATGATCATCAACATGCCGGTGTTCAACCGCGAACAGTATTTCGCCGGGGCCCGCAAGACCGTGGGCAGCTTCATCGACATCTTCCCGGTACGCCTGCAGACCCACTTCGACGAGCCCATCGTCCAGATCGCCCGCAAGGCCGAGGCGTTCACCCGCAAGCTCCTTGAGGTGCCCGTCTCCTCCATCGAGCTCTCCCGCGAGCTGTTCGAGCGGCAGGGCCTGCGCGCCACGTCCATGAGCTCGATCATCTTCAGCAACTCCATCGGGATGTACGCGGGCGAAGTCAGCGGCATGAAGACCATCAAGCTGGAGATGCCCGAATTCCGTACCGGCGCGCCGGGCACGTTCATCGATCTCGTGATCTACGACTACCGCGTGCGCCGCAACGACAACGACGTCTTCTACTTCAACTGGAACTATATCCGCGATCTCTTCGACCGCGAATTCATCGAGACGCTGGCGAAGCAGTACCACATCCTGCTCGAACAGCTCATCCGTTATCGGAATGAGCCGGATCATCCGTTCTCCGGTGAGGACATCGTGCCGGAGCGGTACCGTTCGCTCATCGCGTCGCTCAACCGTACCGAAGCGGCCATCCCCGAATCCACGCTGCACGGCCTGATCGAAGAGCAGATCCGGCGTACCCCGGACAGCGAGGCCCTGACCTACGAAGGGCGGAGCCTCTCCTACGCGGCCTTCGGGAAGCGGGCCGATCAGGTGGCCGGGCTGCTGCGGCACCTCGGCGTCTCTTCCAACGAGTTCGTCGCGCTGTTCCTGAACCGCAGCTTCGACACGCTGGCGGGGCAGCTCGGCACCATGAAGGCCGGGGCCGCCTACCTGCCCATTGGGGTTGACTATCCCACGGATCGCGTCGCCTACATGCTGGAGGACTCCGGGGCGCGGGTACTGCTCACCCAGTCCGCACACCTCAAGGAACTGGAAGGCGCGCTCGGCAGGGTGGAGCACATCCTCGTCATGGACGAGGGCGCAAGTGCCGCCGCCATCCCGGAATCGCTCCGGGAACGGGTGGTCATGCCGTCCGGCATCTATGTTGACCGCCCGGACGTGGCCCTGCCCGCCGGATCGCCGGACGACCTCGCGTACATGATCTATACCTCCGGTTCCACGGGCAAGCCCAAGGGGGCCATGATCACCCACCGGAACATCGTCAACTTCCTGACGTGGGTGAAGGAGGAACTGGGCATCACGGCGGCGGAACGGCTGGCCTTCGTGACCTCCTACGCCTTCGACATGACCATGACCAGCAACTGGACGCCGTTCCTCGTCGGGGCCTCGCTGCATGTGCTGTCCGAGGAGAAGACCAAGGACGTCAACAATCTGCTGCGCTTCATCAGCGAGAAGGGCATCACGTTCCTGAACATCACGCCTTCGCATTTCTCGCTGCTCTCCAGCGCGCGGGAATTCCTTGCCGATGCGGACATCCCCCTGCCCGAGTCCATGCGGGTCATGCTCGGCGGCGAGGTGATCAGCACCAAAGACCTCAACCAGTGGTTGAAGTTTTACCCCGGCCACCGGTTCATCAACGAATACGGCCCCACCGAGGCGACCGTGGCCTCGACGTACTTCAGGATCCCGGTCAACGCGGACAATCAGGTGGATCTGCCCGTGGTGCCCATCGGCAAGCCCGTCTACAACACCCAGATCTACATCCTGAACCGTTTCCGCGAGCATTGCATGCCCGGCGTGCCCGGCGAACTGTACATCGGCGGCATGGGCGTGAGCAGGGGCTACCACAACAAGCCGGAGAAGAACGCCGAAGCCTTCGTGCCCAACCCCTTCAACCCGGCTGATCCGTCCGACAGGCTCTACCGCACCGGAGACGTGGTGCGGATGCTCGACACCGGCGACCTCGAATTCCTCGGCCGCGAGGATCACCAGATCAACCTGCGCGGCTACCGCATCGAGGCGGGCGAGATCGAAAGCGCGCTGCGCGAGCACGAGTCCGTGACCGAGGCTGTGGTCGTGCCCCGCGAGGACACGGCGGGAAGCCTCACGCTGGTGGCCTTCCATACCGGTTCCGAGGTTCCCGCGGCGGCCCTGCGTGACCATCTCGCCAAACGGTTGCCCGAATACATGATCCCGGCCCACTTCGAGCTGCTCGGCGAAATGCCGTGCACGCCGAGCGGCAAGCTGGACAAGAACCGGCTCCCTGATGTGGTGATCGAAGCCGGGAAGCGCGACGCCGCCGTGGTCCGCCCGGTGACGGAGCTGGAAAAGCGCATCACCGCCATCTGGGAGGATGTGCTCGGCGTCACGGATCTCGGCATGACCAGCAATTTCTGGGACGTGGGCGGCGACTCGCTCAAGGCCATGCGCCTCATCATGCGCATGAAGAAGGAAGGCTTCATCGACTTCGGCCTCAAGGAAGCCTTCGAATACCAGACGGTCGCCTCCATCGTGAGCCGCATCCTCCGCAAGGGCGAAGGCAAGGCGGAAGAGGCGGGCATCGTGGCGCTGACGGATGTGGAACGCCCTGAAGCAAGGCTCTTTTGCCTGCCCTACGCGTGCGGCAACCCTACCATGTACCGGCAGTTCGGCAGACTGCTGCCCGCATCCTACGCCGTGCTCGCCGCGAACCTGCCCGGACACGGCAAGGCCGGGGAGCCCATGCGCTCCATCCCCGAAATGGCGGCCCTGTGCGTGGAGCAGCTTGCGGCCTTCAACGACGGCACGCCGCTGTTCCTGCTCGGCTACTCGTTCGGCGGGTTCCTCGCCTACGAGATCGCGCGGCGGCTTGAGGAAAAGGGGCGCCCCGTCGCCGGGGTCGTGCTGGTGGCGAGCCCGCCTCCGGGCGTGATCGGCGGCCTGCGGGCAATCATCGACAGCTCGGAGGACGAGATCGTGCGCGTCTCGAAGGAGGTCTATCATTACGATTTCGCGGAGATGACCGAAGCCGAGCGCCGGGACTATCTGAACACGCTCCGGGTGGACACGCAGGCGATGCTTGATTTCGCTTTCGGGGCCGCCGTGGAAGCCCCCATGCTGAATCTCGTCGGCACGCTTGAAGAGGAAGAAGAGCTGAAGACGATGGCCGAGGCGTGGAACGCGGTGTTCGCCAACCCGTCCCATGACCGGACGGAAGGCGCGCACATGCTGATCAAGACGCATCCGGAGGAACTGGCCGGGAAGGTCAGGCATTTCATGAACGAGCTGTTGAAAAGGGAAGGGAAGGCATGAAGAGAAACGGCATAGCGGGTATCCTTGCGGCGGTTTTGCTGTCGGCGTGGTCGCTGCCCGCTGGGGCGGAGGAAACCTATAAACTCGATCCCGTGCTGGTCACGGCCGAAAAGCGCACGGAGAACGTGCAGGACGTGCCGGTCAGCGTGACCGCCATTTCCGAACAGCAGATCAAGGACTCGGGCATCCGCTCGATTCAGGATGTCGCCCGGCAGGTTCCGAACCTGTTCATCGCCAATTGGGGGTTCCGGGGCAACTCGTACGCCTTCATACGCGGCATCGGGGCCGTCAACAACGACCCGGCCATCGGCTTTTATGTGGACGACGTGAACTATATGGACTCCCGCGTGTTCGACACCAACCTGTTCGACATCGAGCGGATCGAAGTGCTGCGCGGGCCGCAGGGGACGTTGTACGGAAGGAACAGCCTTGGCGGCGTCGTCAACATCGTCACGAAAAAACCTGACAATGAATTTCATTATGGTCTTGAGCAGACGGTCGGCAATGAAAACCTCTACGAGACGACGCTCTACATGCGCGCGCCGCTCATCAAGGACAAGCTCTTCTTCGGCGTATCCGGCACGTCGGAGCAGATGGACGGCTACAACACAAACGACTTTCTGGACAAGAAGGTGGATCGCCGCCGAGGCCTCAACGGCAGGATGCAGCTGCGCTGGATGCCCACGGACAAGCTGGACGTCACGGCCAACGTGGACGGGGAAAAGGTCAACGACGGCGTATTCCCGCTGACGGACATGGATCAGGCCGACAAGAACCCGCACCACGTCTCCTATAACTACGAGGGCAGGGACAAGCGCGACACGCTCGGCTCCTCGCTGCGCGTGGCCTACGACGCGCCGTGGTTCAAGGTGACCTCCATCACCGCCTACCGGGGATACAACGACGTGACACGGAACGATCAGGACTTCATGCCCTATGATCTCATCACCGCCAAGGAGGACATCAAGGATCGCCAGTTCACGCAGGAGTTCCGGTTCGCGTCGCCCGAAGGCTCCGGGCCGCTCAAGTGGCTTGGCGGGCTGTACCTCTACAAGAAGCATCAGGATCACACGCTGGATTTGAACTACGGGCAGGGCGCCGCCGACATGGGCATGGTTCCGATGGCGATGACCAACACGGCGGATTCGGACATCAAGACTTACGGTTACGCCGTGTTCGGGCAAGCCACCTATACGCTGTTCGACAAGCTCGATCTGACCGCCGGGCTCCGCTACGAGTATGAGAAGAACAAGCTGGACTACGCCTCGGACTATCTCGCGGGCGGGATGGTCGTCCGGCATGGGCTCGGACATCAGAGGCCGGAAGCACGACGATGTGTTTCTGCCCAAGGCGCAGATCGCCTATCGCTGGACGCCGGACTTCATGACCTACGCCGGAGTGTCGCGCGGCTACCGCAGCGGCGGTTTCAACACGAGTTTCCTCGATGTGTCGGATCTGGCCTTTGATCCCGAATACAGCTGGAACTACGAGGTCGGCTTCAAGTCCTCGTGGTTCAACAACCGCGTCAACTTCAACACCTCGCTGTTCTACATCGACCTGAGCGACCAGCAGGTGACGCAGGTGCTGCCCACCGCAAACACGGTCATCCGCAACGCGGGCAAATCCAGAAGCATGGGCTTTGAAGTGGAAGCCTCCGCGCTGATCACGGAGGGCCTGCTTTTCGAGGGCAGCTTCGGGTACACGGACGCCAAGTACCGCCGCTATTCGGACAAGGTTTCCGGCATGGACTACGCGGGCAACCGCACGCCTCTGGCCCCCGAATACACCTACAACCTCGCGTTGCAGTACAGTCTGCCGCTGCTGGAGTCCTTCGACTTCTTCCACAAGGAGGACTCGCTCACGTGGATCACCCGCGCCGAACTACAGGGCGTCGGCAAGTTCTACTGGAACGACGCCAACACCCTCAAGCAGGATCCGTATGAGCTGGTGAACCTGCGCACGGGGCTGGAAACGGACAATTATTCCATCACGTTCTGGGCGAAGAACGTGTTCGACAAAAAGTACAATTGCGTGGCCTTCGCCTTCTCCGGCTCGTCGGCGCTCGCGCAGGTGGGGGCCCCGCGCTCCTTCGGCGTGACCTTCCGGGCCGATTTCTAAGCCGTACCCACCGTTCCCGGCCTGTCCGGGAGCGGCTCTGCCGCCCGGGGCCGATCCGCTGATCGGCCCCGGTTCCTCTCCACAGACGCAATCCGGCGGGAAGCCCCGCCGATTATCCGCAGGTGAGTATGTCCTCCTTTTTCTTTGGCCGCCTGACCGACTGGGTCCTCCGCAGACGGGGCGCGGTTGCCGTCCTGATCATGCTGCTGACGGCGTTTTTCCTGTGGAAGATGCAGGATCTGCAATTCGACAATTCCAACGAGATATGGTTTTCCGAGGGCGATCCCTCGCTGGAGCGCATCAACACGTTTCACAAGCTCTTCGGGAACGACGATTTCGTCTATTTGGTGTTTGACGCGGACACGCTGTTCTCTCCCGAATCGCTGCGCCTGCTTTCCGATCTCGTGTCCGATATCCGTAAAAAGGTCCCGTACCTGCGCGACGTGACCTGGCTTGGGAACGCCGAGCGCATCGAAGCCGACGCCGAGGGGATCGTCGTTTCGGATTTCATCGATCCGGAAACGTACGACGCCGCGTCCATGCCGGAACTCCGGCGGCGGGCGCTGGCCGAGAAGAACTATCGGGACAACCTCATTTCCTCGGACGGGAAGACCGTGGGGATGCTCCTTGAAATGCGGACGTATCCCAGGGACAGCGTGGAGCCGCGCTCGGAAGTGACCCATGCGCTGCGCGAGGTGCTGGCGCAGCCGGAGTATGCCGGATTTTCGATCCACGCCGTGGGCCAGCCCATCCTGCACAACGACTACAACGAGCTGTCCTTCAAGGAATCCGCTACCTTTTTCGGGCTGTGCCTGCTCGTCCAGATGGTTCTGCTGCTCTGGCTCGGCAAGGGCGTGCGCGGCGTGATCGGCCCCATTTCCGTGGTGGTGCTGAGCGTGATCTGGACGCTCGGCATGATTCAGGTGCTCGGCTTTACCCTGAACTTGTTCATTATCCTGATCCCGACCCTGCTGATCTGCGTGTGCATCGGCGATTCCATGCACATCATCGCCACCTATAACCAGCACCGCCGGGAAGGGCTCGGTGTCGTCGCGGCCCTGCGGCAGGCCATGTCCGAGACGGGTATGCCGTGCCTGCTCACCAGCCTGACCACGGCGGCGGGATTCCTCGGTTTCTGCGCGGCGGATATCCAGCCGTTCCGGGAAATGGGCGTCTACGCGTCCGTGGGCGCGCTCATGGCCTATATCCTCAGTATCCTCGTCGTGCTGCTCCTTTACAGTACGGAGAGGGATAAGGCGCCGTCCGCGCCCACTCCGGGGATGCCCGGTGCGCCCGCCCGTACTGCTTCCCCGTCAACGCCGATCCGGATCGGAACGCCGGACATCTTCGACCGTTTCCTCGGCAGGGTCTACCTGATCAATGTCCGGTATCCCAAAGTATTGCTGGCGCTGTTTGTGGTGCTGCTCGGGGTGTCCGTCTACGGATACACCTTGGTTGAGGTGGAGACGGGCACGGCCCGGATGCTCTCGAAGTCCCTCCCGCTGCGGCAGGCCTACGACTTTGTGGATGAACGCATGGGCGGTTCCATGTCCGTCGAGATCATGCTCGACACCGGGCGGGAGAACGGGGTGAAGTCGCAGGCGTTCCTGCGCGGGCTTGAGCGCCTCCAGCAGCACCTCGATGTATCGCCGCTGGTCACCAAAACGGTCAGCGTCCTCGATATCATCAAGAAAATCAACGAGTCCATGCATGGCGGGGACAAGGCGGCCTATGCGCTTCCCGACGGGGACGATGCCGCCATCGCCCAATATCTGCTGCTGTACGAAATGTCCGACGGGCGCGAGCTGGACAAGCTGGTGAGCTTCGACAGCCGCGTGGCCCGCCTGACCGCCAAGACCCGCACCCTCGGCACCGGGGACGTGCGCCGCCTGTCCGAGGACGTCGCCGCCTTCTCGCGGGGCGTGTTCGGGGACACGGTCAAGGTGCGCATGGCGGGGAACCTCGACTGGACGAAGTCCATGAACGACCTCCTCGCGGATGGCCAGCGCCAGAGCTTTCTGGCGGCCCTGCTGGTCGTGAGCGTGATCATGTGCTTCGCGCTCGGTTCCCTCCGGCTCGGCCTCCTCAGTATGCTGCCCAACATCTTTCCGGTATTCGTCACCCTCGGCCTGATGGGGGTGTCCGGGATTTACATGGACATGCCGCTCATGAGCTTCAGCGCGATCATCATCGGGGTGGTGGTCGACGACACGATACACTTCCTGTTTCATTACCGCGAATCCTTCGCCCGCACCGGCTCCTATGAGAAGGCGCTTGAAGAGACGCTGCTGTCCACCGGGCGGCCCATGCTGTTCACGACCATCACCATGCTGTGCGGGTTCTCCGTGCTCCTGTTCTCGGACATGGTGGGCGTGGTGAAGTTCGGGGGCCTCGGCTGCTTCGCCTTTGGCTGGGCGTTGTTCGCGGATTATTTCCTCGTACCCGCCATACTGCTGACATTCCGTCCGCTTAAGGCCCCTTCCAACCCTCCTTTTTCGGGGGAGACGGCGCGGAGGGGCGTATGAACGGCCGTATGATCGGGGTGATTGGCGGTACTGGCCGGGTGGGGCGCGAATGCCTCCGCTATCTGCATGAAAACACGGCGTTCGGGTTGCTCATCGGCGGGAGGAAGCCGCCGAGGGAAGCGCTTCCCGGTTCCTTCCTGTCCGTGGATGTCTTTGACGAAGCTTCGCTCGCCCGTTTTTGCGGGCAATGCTCCCTTGTCATCAACTGCGCGGGGCCCGCTTCCGCCGTCCGGGAACGGGTGGCCGCCGCTGCGCTGGTCGGCGGCTGCCATTACGTTGATCCGGGCGGGTATACGCCGCTGTTTCCGATACTCTCTTCCCGGAGGCCGGAAATCCGCGCCAAGCGGCTGACGTTCCTGCTCACGCTCGGCATCTTGCCGGGCCTGTCCGAACTCTTCCCCGTGTATGTGGCCCGGACGTGCTTCGATCAGGTGGAAGGCTTTGAATACGCGTGCGTGGGGCGGGATCGCTGGACGTTCCCGTCCGCGTGGGACATCGCGTGGGGCGTCGGCAACATCGGCAACGGCGAAGCGCCCGTCTACTACGAACAGGGCGTGCGCAGGCAGGCCGGGCTGCTCGCTTCGGGCAGGCGCATGGATCTTCCCGCGCCCGTGGGGAGGCATACGGTCTTCCGGCTGATGCGCGATGACTTGCAGCGGTTTGTCGAGGAGTCGGGCATCAGCGAGGCGCACGTGTACGGCAACAACTGGGGGCGCTGGGTAACTCTTGCCACGGTGTTGGTACGGCTGGCCGGATGGTACGGCACGGAACGGCGGCTGGCGCAGTCGGCCCGGCTGATCATGCGGGCGGCGGAACTGGACATGCGCGGCAGGAAGCCGGGGTTCATGCTGCACTTGCGTATGCGCGGGACGCTGCGGGGCCAGCCCCGGAGCGTGGTCAGGACGTTGTTCCTTGAGGATACCTATCGGGCCACCGGATTGTGCGCCGCCATCGGCGCGCGCCTTGCGGCGGAGGTATGGAGCCGGATGTGTTCCGGGCGGCGCAGATGCCGGATCCGCAAGCCTTCATGCGGCATTTTCTGGCGCAGGGATATGTGATTACCGGGGGCGCTCTTCCCGGAGAATGGGGGCGCCTATGAAACTGTATGCCCGCCTCGTGGTCGCGCTCGGGTTCCCCATCGCGGCGGCGTGCACCCTGTCGCTGCCGTTGATCCTGCTCGGCGCCGTCGCCCCGGACCCGCGCCCGTGGAACTGGCCCACCGTGTACATCGTCGATTTCCTGTACGGGCTGGCGCTGTTCTCGCAGCTTGTGGGCTTCCTGTGCCGCACCTCGCGCAATCGGCTCTGGACGGCGGCTGTGGGCGGCTATACGGCCCTCGCCTTCGGTCAGGCCGCACTGGAGGCGCTGCTCGACCTGCTCGGCGTGCAGCCAGCCCCCATCACCGCAAAATGGTTCATTTTCCTCTTCATGTCCGCCGGGCTGATCCTCGGGGCGCTGATGCTGCTGCTCGCGTTCCGGCATGGGCGGTACTGGACGGCGTTTTCCCTTTCTCAGGAGCGTTGAACATGACGAATCTTGCCTCTGCCCCGGCTTACGGACGGCCCGGCGTGTTGCTCACCGGCGCGACCGGTTTTCTCGGCGGCTATCTCCTCAAGGAACTTGTCGAGCGTACCGAAATGCCGATCTATTGCCTGACCCGTTCGGACGGCACGCTCGGCGCGCGGGCCCGGCTCATGGACAACCTGCATTTCCTGTTTGGTGCGGACGCCGTGGAAGCGTGGCCGCTTGAGCGCATCGCCATTGTGGAAGGGGATCTGGCGAAAGAGCGGTTCGGGCTTTCCGAAGCGGGATATGCGGAACTCGCGGAGCGCACGGGGGCGGTCTTCCACGCCGCCGCCATGCTCTGGCATTTCGGCAAGCTGGAACAGTTCCTGAAAGTGAACGTGCAGGGCACGGAAAACCTGCTCGCCTTCTGCTCGGCAGGAATGCCCAAGACGCTGAACCACATTTCGACGCTGGCGGTGAGCGGGCGGCGCTGCGACAACCCAAAGAACCTGTTCACGGAAGCGGACTTCCACGAAAGCATGGAATGCCCCAACGTGTACGTCGAAACCAAATACGAGGCGGAAAAGCGCCTGCGTCCCGCCATGCTCGCCGGGCACGCTGTGCGGATTTTCCGTCCGGGCTTTATTATGGGCGATTCGAAGACGGGCCGCTTCAAGAAGCACATCACGTCCGACGCCCAGTATCTGCACCTTCAGGGGCACATATTCATGCGCACGGCCCCGCCGCTGTATGACGACGACTACATGGATCTGACTCCGGTGGATTACGCCGCGGCGGCCATCGTCCACATCGCGTTCCAGCCGGACACGCCTCCGGGCACGTATCATGTGTGCAACCCGCAGCCCATCCTCAAGTCCCAGATATGGGACATCATCCGTGACTACGGGTTCCCCGTGCGCACCGTGCCAGCGGAGCGTTACCTTGAGGAAGTGCTTGATTCGGACGACGAACTTTTCTTGCGCGGCCTGCAAAGCGTGATCGTCTATCTGGGCGACTACGAGAAGTCCCCCGCCATCTTTGATGCCAGCGAAACGCTGCGGCGGCTCAAGGGATCGGGCATAAGCTGCCCGCCGCCCGATCCGGCCCTGCTGCGCCGCTATCTGGACTATTGCGTCGACATCGGCTTCCTGCCGCATCCCTCAACGCTTGGCGGGCTTGAATGGTCATGAGCGCTTCGTCTTTTTCCGGTTTTCCCGCGGATGCCCGCATTCTTGGCTTGGACATTGGTTCAATAAGTGTCGATGTGGTCCTTCTCGACGGGTTGGGGACACCCCTGTACAGCCGGTATGTCCGTCATCACGGACAGCCGGATAAGGTGTTGTGCGCCGAGCTTGAGGCGCTGGAGCGGACGCACGCAGGCATCGCCGCGGCGGTCACGGGCACGGGCGCGGATCGTGTGGGCCGTCTGCTCGGCGCGTGCGCTGTAAACGAGGTCATCGCGCAGGTGGCGGCGGCTTCGTTCCGCTACCCGCAGGCGCGTTCCGTCATCGACATCGGCGGGCAGGACAGCAAGTATATCCAGCTTGAGCCCGCCGGGGAGGGGGACGGCCTGCGGCTCAAGGACTTTTCGGTCAGCTCCATGTGCGCGTCCGGCACGGGCAGCTTCCTCGATCAGCAGGCTACCCGCCTCGGCCTCGACATCGAAACCGAATTCGGGGAAGCCGCGCTCCGGTCGAGGGCTCCCGCCCGTATTGCCGGGCGCTGCTCGGTCTTTGCCAAGTCGGACATGATCCACCTCCAGCAGAAGGGCACCCCCGTAGAGGACATCGTAGCCGGGCTGTGCCACGCGCTGGCCCGCAGCTTCAAGGCCAACGTGGTGGGTGTGAAGGCGTTGGAACTGCCCGTGGCGCTGGTCGGCGGGGTTGCCGCCAACGCGGGCGTAGTCAAGGCCCTGCGTTCCGTCCTGCACCTTGAGGAGGATGGGTTGTTCGTGCCCGAGGATTTCGCGCTTTCCGGCGCGTTCGGCGCGGCGTTGTTCCTGCTTGGAGGGCAGGGGGAAGCCGTACCCTACAAGGGGCTGGCCGCGTTCCGGGAAGGGCTCCGGCAGCGGGTGCCCATGAAAACGCTGGTTCCGTTGCAGCCCGTCAGCGTGCCCCCTCCGGGATGCCGGGGAGCGTCGGATGAAGGGCCGAAGGTTTCCGCGGGGTTCATGCCGCCGCTCCGTCCGTCCGTCTCCTCCCTGCCGGACGGAGCGGGAACGCGCGGTCTGCCGGGGCGTCCCGAGGCGCGCATCCCGGAGGGCGGCTCTCCGTCCTCCGCACCCCGCGAGCCGGCGGCTTCCCCGCTCGCGGCGGACGACGGCGACTCGATCCGGAGCAGCCTGTGCCTGCCGCTGGAGCGCCGTACCTGGGTGTTCCTCGGCATCGACATCGGTTCCATCTCCACCAATATAGTGCTCATGGATGAAAACCGTGAGGTCGTGGCGAAGTACTACCTCATGACCGCCAGCCGTCCCATCGAGGCGGTGCGGACGGGGTTCCGGGATATCCTTGAACGGTACGGGGAGCTTGCGGACGTGCAGGCCGTGGGCGTGACCGGTTCGGGGCGCCACCTCATCGGGGATCTGGCCGGGGCGGACGTGGTGGTCAACGAGATCACGGCCCATGCCACGGCTTCGGCGTTCATCTGCCCGGAGGTGGACACCATTTTCGAGATCGGAGGGCAGGATTCCAAGTACGTGCGGCTGGAGAACGGCCTCGTCAAGGATTTCACCATGAACAAGGCCTGCGCCGCCGGGACGGGCAGCTTCCTTGAAGAACAGGCGGAAAAGCTCGGCATCAGCATCAAGCGGGACTTCGCGCGTCTGGCCCTTGCCGCTGAGCACCCCGTGGACTGCGGCGAGCAATGCACCGTGTTCATCGACTCCGAGGTGGTGCGCCACCAGCAGCGGGGCACGCCGGTCAGCGACATCGCCGGGGGCCTCGCCTACAGCATCGCCACCAACTATCTGCACAGGGTCGTGGAAAAGCGGCCCGTGGGCGATCATATCCTGTTTCAGGGCGGGGTGGCCTTCAATACGGCGGTGCTTGCGGCCTTTGAGCGGCTCACCGGGAAGGCGATCACAGTGCCCCCGCACAATGAGGTGATGGGGGCCATCGGGTGCTGCCTCATCGCGCGGCGCAAAATGTTGGAAACGCCGGGGTTCGCCACCGGGTTCACAGGGTTTGGGGTGCTCGAAAAAGGGTACCGTCAGGAATCCTTCCAGTGCAATTTGTGCGCGAACCAGTGCGATATCAGCAAGATATTGGTCGAAGGGCATCGGCCCCTGTTTTACGGCGGGCGTTGCGAACGCTACGAGGTGCGGCGCTCTTCGGGGGGCGGGGGGCTGCGGGATCTGTTCGCGGAGCGCGAACGCCTGCTCATGTCGGCCTACCAGCCGAAGGGCAAGGCGGGCTCGAGGGGCGTCATCGGCTATCCCCGTATGCTGACCTTTCATGAATATTTCCCGTTCTTTCAGGCCTTTTTCTCGGAATTGGGCTTTTCGCTCCTGCTTTCGCCGCCCACCAACGCGGAGATCGTCCGGCGGGGCGTTTCCGGGGTGGCCAGCGCCGCCTGCTTCCCTACCAAGGTGGCGCACGGACATGCTGCGTGGATGAAGGAGGCCGTGCTGGAAGGCAAGGCCGGGGCCATGCTTATCCCGTCCCTGCGGGAAACGTTCCCCACCGCCGAGGCGCATCCCTATGCCAACCATTGCAGCTACATCCAGTTCATCCCCGATCTGGTGAACGAGGCGTTCAAGCTGGAGGCGTCCGGCATCCGGCTGATCCGTCCGGCGCTGCATTTCCGCATGGGGCGGGAGCAGGTGCTGCGCGAACTGGAACGTACGGCGGCATCCCTCGGCGTCTCTTCAAGGGTGGAGGTGCGGCGCGCCTGCGATGAGGCCTATGCCGCGCAGGCCCGGTTCCGCGAGGCCCGCAACGCCCTCGGCAGGGAGGCGCTCGACGCTCTGGGGCCGGACGGCAAGGCCGTGGTGCTGGTGGGCAAGGCCCACAACATCCACGATCCCGGCACTAACATGAACCTTGCCCGCATCCTGCGGGGCATGGGCATCCAGACCATCCCCAGCGATCTGCTGGATCTGTTCCATTCGCCGGATGTGGGCGAGGCGTGGCGCAATATGACGCTTGCGATGGGGCAGCGCACGCTTGCCGCCGCCGACATCATCCGGCGGGACGCGCGGCTCAACGCCATCTATCTGGCGAACTTCGGCTGCGTCAACGATTCCATGTACCCGCGTTTCTTTGGCAGGGAAATGGGCGAAAAGCCGTTCCTGCTGCTTGAGATCGACGAGCATTCCGCCGAGGCGGGCGTGGTCACGCGCTGCGAGGCGTTCCTTGACGCGGTGGCGAACTTCGACGCCGCGCGGGAGATCGCGCCCCGGCGCACGCGCAAGATCGAATTCGATCCCGGCGGCGATCGCGTGCTGTACCTGCCCCATGCCGCCAACGGCATGGCGGTGTGGGCCGCCGCGCTCAGGGCGCACGGCATCAACGCCAAACTCCTCCCGCCGCCCGACGAGCGGAGCCTCGAATGGGGCCGCCGCTGCCTCGACGGGAAGGAGTGCCTGCCCTGCACCCTCATGACCGGGGATATGGTGCGTCTGATCAAGGAGGACGGCGTGGACCCGGCGAAGGCCGCGTTCTTCATGCCCGGCTCGTGCGGGAGCTGCCGCTACGACCTTTTCAATACGCTCCAGCAGATCGTCTTTGAGGATATGGGGCTCGGCGGGGCGGCGCTTGTGGACGAGTATCAGGGTGCAAACCGCAAGCTCCACGCGATCATGTCCGGGGCCTCCTGCGGCATGTTGGCGTGGCGCGGCTTTATTGCGGCGGACATCTTGGAAAAGCTGCGCCTGCACATCCGGCCCTACGAGACCGGGGCGGGGGACACGGACAGGGCCTACTACGCCTGCCTCGACCGGCTCGTGGAGGTCGTGGAGGCAAAGGGCGACGTGGAGCGGGCCGTGATCAGCATGGTGGAAGCCATGCGCGCCGTGCCCGTGGATCGGAGCAGGCCGCGTCCCCTCATCGGGCTCGTGGGCGAGGCGTACCTCCGCAACGTCGACTACGCCAGCAACAACATCATCCAGAGTGTGGAGCAGATGGGCGGGGAGATACGTATGCCCGCGATCATGGAGGTGCTGTGGTACTCGCTCTACAAGCAGCGGTACTTTCAGGAACTGGGGCGGCACCGCGTCAAGGCGTTCATCCACCGCGTCCAGCACGGCATCCTCAACCGCATCGAGCGCAAGATGCGCCGCCATGCGGCCTCCGTGCTTCCCGATCCGTATGAAAAGCCCATCTGGGAGGTCATCGGGCAGAGCGGCCTGAGCCTCGATGCGGGCCTCGGTTTCGGGGCGTCCGTGGAAATGGCCCGCAGCGGCATCAGCGGGATCATCCACGCCATTCCCTTCAACTGCGTGCCGGGCACGGTGATCCAGGGCCTTGAGGGGCGCTTCCGTTCGCTGTTCCCCGGCATCCCGTTCATGACCGTAGGGTTCAGCGGGCAGGCCGATCTCGGCGTCCGCATCCGTCTCGAAGCGCTGGTGCACCAGTGCCGGAGCCTCGCCCCGGGGCACGCCGCCAGAATGTAACCCTTACCCGTTCACGGCGCGGTTGGCCGCCCTCCGGCGGGGGTGTCCCCCGGAATCAGGCTGCGGCCGCCGCGCCTCCGAACAAGGAACGACATGTTTCGCTATACGAACCACGTTTGCAAGAAATGCTTCCTCCAGAACGATCCCTTCCACAAGGTCACGCTCAATGAGGACGGCGTGTGCTCCCTGTGCGCCAAACCGGCCGTGGAAGAGGCCCGGCGCGATTGGGATGCGCTGGAAAAACGCTTTGCCGCCCATCTGGACCGCGTGCGCGGCACCCGGCCCTACGAGGGCCTGATCATGATGAGCGGCGGCAAGGACAGCGCGTATCTGGCGGATCTCCTGAAGGAGACCTACGGGATGCGGCTTCTCGGCTTCATCATCGACATCAACTATGA
>ERZ840096.1625-NODE-1625-length-22293-cov-8.766076_pt1 | contig 22293 bp, 21 predicted proteins | sample MGYA00519878_ERZ840096 | MGnify/ENA primary metagenome ERZ840096 (study PRJEB31850, sample SAMEA3708865) | human gut metagenome | biome: human gut; feature: human-associated habitat; material: faeces | place: China | collected 2014 ...
GCAAGTCAATCTGCGTCATGTCTCCCGTGACAATCATCTTGGTGTTCATTCCCATACGGGTGAGGAACATCTTGATCTGTTGCGTGGTGGTGTTCTGCGCTTCGTCCAGAATAACGACGGCATCGTTCAGTGTGCGTCCGCGCATAAAGGCGAGAGGGGCAATCTGAATGATGTTCAGTTCCATGTATTCTTTCAGCTTGGCGGCAGGTATCATATCCTGCAAGGCATCGTAGAGAGGTTGCAGGTATGGGTCTATCTTGTCCTTCATGTCGCCCGGTAAAAAGCCAAGTTTTTCTCCGGCTTCTACGGCAGGGCGGCTGAGGATGATTTTCTTTATCTCCTTGTTCTTCAAGGCACGGACAGCCAATGCTATAGCGGTATAAGTCTTTCCCGAACCTGCGGGGCCAATGGCAAATACCATGTCATTCTTGGCGAAAGCCTCCACCAGTTTTAACTGGTTATCGCTACGCGGGATAATCGGCTTGCCGGTTACGCTGAAAACGATGACGTTGCCCGACTTCTCTGCCTGCGGAGCATTGCCTTTGATGATATCTATAATAACTTCCTCTTTCAGAGAGTTGTATTCGGCGCAGTATTTTTCCAGTTTGGTGATGTTTTCCTCAAATGCGCACATTTCCTCCTCGTCTCCCAATACTTTGATGACATTGCCGCGGGCCACGATGCGGAGTTTAGGATAAAGAGCCTTTATCAATTGCATATTGGCGTTGTTTACACCATAAAAAATAACCGGGTCAATATCCTCAAGAACAATCAGTTTTTCTATCATTGATATGCTTTAAAGTTCAATTCGTTCTTTTAGTGAAACGTTTTGCAAATGTAGTGAAACGTTTGGATACTTAAATGGTTCTATCGGGTATTTTTTTTGCAGAGGCTTCGGGTAGATTGTCGGCAGTTGTTGCACGACGATGCCGTTTCCTTTTTTTGAGCATCCGATGCGCTGTCTGTTCAGTGTCTGTTCCTTCATGTTGAAGATGATATTGGGGTCGAAATGCTGGCCGTTGACACGTGTTTCGAAATGCAGATGGTCGGTAGAGGCACGTCCGGTACGTCCGGCTAATGCGATGGGTTGTCCGGCTTTGACCGTGTCGCCACAGTGTACAAGGTTTTTAAAGTTGTGGCTATATACCGTTTCCAGCCCGAAGTTATGGCGTACCACAATGACATTGCCATAGGCACTGTAAGGCTTGGACATCCGTACCACTCCATTGAAGGCGCTTCGTATGGTGTCTTTGGCGCAGGTCTTGATGTCTATGCCGCTGTGGCGCCCCCGTCCCCGTCCATAGGGGGAGATGACTTTGCCGCCGGGCAAGGGGAAGGAATACTCCGTATCCGGAATGTCCTCCAAAGGCAGTTCAACCAGTTCGCTTTGCGAAAACAATCCCGGGGTAGCAACACGGATATGGTTGATTTCCATAGTGGAAAAGGCTGTCGTCTTCTCTTGTGCCGTGGCACCGGGGACGATGAATAGGAGAGGGACAAGAATACGGATTTTCATTTATTCAAAGTATTGTATGGTTCCACCGGCGGAGGAGGCATACTTTATTAATAAGTCTTGAATCATCTCGGCAGCCTCCTTCAGACCTTCCTGCCCGTTGTAGCCGTTGACAATGGCAAGGATGTGGCGGGTTTCAAGTCCCATTTTGGTGCGCTCGTTATCACTGGTCGGGGTGCCGATGCCGCCTGTGCGGTCACGATAGACAGGTAGTCCTTCAATGTTCAGAACTCCGCGGCCTATACCCTCGAACGGTTCGTCGGCACGCCCTATGCCGAGCTCAAGAGCGGTGCCTTCTATTTTGTCTGCGTCGAAGCCTCCGATGGAATGGCCGGTACGCAGGGAAACGAGGTTGATTAAATCTACCAGCGTGTCTATCCGGTAGAGCTCCATTCCGCGTAGCAGTCGCCGTCTCAGTGCCTCGGCAGAGGGTCGGTAGCGGCTGGGGTCTTTTCCGCAACACCTGTAGGCTTCGCGGGTGGCGGCAATGACGGGTTGGTACTTGATGCTGTCCGTTGTTTCACGAGTCCTTAATTCACGGGTGAATTCCGCGATTTCCTGCCACAACCCTTCGCAATATGCGGTATTTGTCACTTCGGCAAATACGGCTGCACCTTTAAAAGTCGGACAGGCTTTCTTGATGTCTTCTGATACGGTAATGTTGTACATGGCTAATGGGCATTTGTGTTTAACATGATTCCCGACAATATCCTTCCTGACCGGATGCCTAACCGGCGGGCGGAGAAAAAATCTTCATGTCGGGTAAAGGTACATATATGGGCCGTCTCCACTTGTGCGGAAGGGACGCCGAAATCAAGCAGCTGCAACCGGTTGGCTGCCCATAGGTCGATATGGTATTTATGTGTCTCGGGCTTCCACTTGGAAATGTAATCCATCCGGAAACCGTTTTCGCGGAATGCTTCATAGACTTCGTCGCCTACCTCGAAGGCGGAAAGGGAGATGCCGGGACCGATGCAGGCTATCACTTCCTTGCCGTCTGTGCCATAGCGGGCACGCATTTGGTCGAGTGTATGGCCAAGGATATAGTTCACGGTACCTCGCCAGCCGGCATGGACGGCGGCTATTACAGAATTTTGCCGGTCATAGAGCAGGATGGGGATACAGTCTGCTGTGGAAATGCAAATGCAGCAGCCTTGTTTGCGGGTTATCAGCGCATCAACGCCCTGCAGCATTGTATGCCGCACTTCTGCTGTTGCTTCCAGATAGGTCCCGTCGATGACGAGTGACTTCGTGCCATGCGTCTGGAAGGGAATAATCAGCTCCTCCGGACGTTGGGGCAGGGAGCTGCAAAGCAGTTCCCGGTTGCGCCGGACGCATTCCGCGTCATCCCCGGTATAAGGCGTGCAGTTAAAGGAAGCATAGTTTCCCCGGCTGCATCCTCCGTGGCGGGTGGTTACAAAACAAGAAATGTCGGGATATGAGGCGAGTATCTCATATCCCAACATTCTCCTATCTTCGGTGAGGGAAATCATTTTTTGTCTTCCTCCCAATCTTCTTCTTCGTATTCAAAGTCCTCAAGGTCTTCTATGTCCTCGTCATCATTGACATATTCGTAGCTGAGGTCTTCATCTTCACCTTCTTCTTTCAGTTCTTCCTGCAAGTGGCTCATATCCTTGGCACGGTGGGCGATGTTTGCCACTTTACCCTCTATCTTGTTGCTTTCCTTGTTCAGTTCTTCCCACAGGATATCTTTCAGTACGGAAATGCCCATACCGGAGATGGCGGAAATGAATACATGAGGAATTCCCTCGGGCAACGTCGGCTCGATTTCGTCCATCAGTTCTTGGTCGAGCATGTCGCATTTGGTTACGGCAAGTACCCTTTGCTTGTCAAGCATCTCAGGGTTGAAGGTACGAAGCTCGTTCAGCAATATCTCATATTCTTTGCGAATATCGTCACTGTCGGCGGGAACCATAAACAACAATAACGAGTTCCGTTCGATATGGCGCAGGAAACGTAATCCCAGGCCTTTGCCGGCGCTGGCTCCTTCGATGATACCGGGAATGTCCGCCATGACGAATGACTTGCCGTCACGGTAGGACACGATGCCCAGGTTGGGCTCCAGCGTAGTGAAAGGATAATTGGCAATCTTGGGCTTGGCGGAAGATACGGCTGAAAGCAGGGTCGATTTTCCGGCATTTGGAAAACCTACCAGGCCGACATCAGCCAATAATTTCAACTCCATGATTACTGTCATTTCCTGCATCGGTTCACCCGGTTGGGCAAAACGGGGAGCTTGGCGGGTAGCCGTCTTGAAGTGCCAGTTACCCAGGCCGCCGCGTCCGCCTTTCAGCAAGATGACTTCTTGTCCATGTTCGGTAACATCACAGATATATTCACCGGTTTCGGCATTATAGACTACGGTACCGCAAGGCACTTCAACCACTTTGTCCTCTCCGTCCTTGCCGAAACTGCGGTTCTTGGAACCGGAATCTCCGTGTCCTGCCATGATGTGGCGGTCGTACCTCAAGTGCAGCAGTGTCCAATAGTTACGGTTGCCACGCAGGATTACATGGCCTCCTCGTCCTCCGTCACCTCCGTCGGGGCCTCCGTTGGGTATGTACTTTTCACGCCGCATATGCGTAGAACCTCGTCCGCCCTTACCTGAGCGGCAATATATTTTTACGTAGTCAACAAAATTCGATTCAGCCATACTACTTGCTACTTTTACTAATAATTATTATTTCACTGCGTCAATTGCCTTGCAGATGTCCGCAAAGATTTCTTCCAGCACACCGAAACCTTTGATATGTTGGTATTTGCCGTCCTGCTTGTACCAGTCAATCAACGGAGCCGTCTGCGAGTGGTAAACGACAAGGCGCTTTTTGATCGTTTCTTCGTTGTCGTCTGCACGGCCGGATTCTTGTCCGCGTTTGATGAGGCGTTTCATCAGTTCTTCTTCGGGTACGTCGAGGTCAAGCATTATGCTGACTTCCTGTCCGCGTTCAGCCAGCATCTTCTTCAAAGCTTCGGCTTGGGCGATAGTTCTGGGGAAACCGTCGAAGATGACGCCCTTGCTGTCTTGGAAGCTGTCGAATACGCTTGCCAGGATATCAATCATCAATTCATCGGGAATCAATTGTCCCTGGTCGATATAACCTTTGGCGGTCTTGCCCAGTTCGGTACCATTCTTCATTTCAGCGCGGAGCACGTCTCCGGTGGAAATGTGGTTGATTCCATACTTTTCTACAATCTTCTCACTTTGTGTCCCTTTGCCTGAGCCGGGAGCACCGAAAATTACAATATTCAACATTTGTTTTACCTATTTATTTGTGATTAACTGATTATTATTCCACTACTGTATAGATATCGGGATAGTTGCGTCCGAACCCGTCATAATCCAGCCCGTAACCAACGATAAAGTCGTTGGGAATGTTCATGGCGGCATATTCGATGTTCAGGTCGACTTTCAATTTCTCGGGTTTCACCAGTAAAGAGGCGATGTGAATTTCTTTGGGACCGCGTGTACCCAGGGTTTCCAGCAAACGTTGCATGGTAAGCCCTGTATCTACAATGTCTTCCACGATGACTACGGTGCGGTCCGTCAGATCCTCGTTGATACCGATTACTTCTTTGATGACCCCGGTAGAGGATACCCCTTGGTAAGATGCCAGTTTGACAAATGAAATTTCACAAGGGATCGTGATGCGTTTCAGCAGATCGGCGGTAAACATGAACGAGCCGTTCAGAACGCTGAGGAATAACGGGTTCTTTCCTGCCAGGTCACGATTGATTTCGTTCGCTACACGGGTTACTTCTTTCAGAATGTCCTGCTCCTTGATGGAGACTGTGAACTTTTTGTCTTTAATCTGTATGGTATCCATAGATGGGGTGTTTTTAGAAAGTTGGCGCAAAAATACGATTTTTATTCCACTCCATGCATCATCTTCTGTAATTTCTTGTGTATTTCTAATATATGCGCTACCTTTGCTTTGTAAACGAAGCTTTCCGACATGCACATGTAGGTAATGCTGACATGTGCATGTAAGTAATGCTGATATGTACATGTAGGTACTCCCGACATGCACATGTAGTTACCTGCTTTCCTTAAAGGAAGACAGGCTGTTTCCGAATGAAACGCTTGCTGTTGTACATTTAATACATTATTCAAGTATGGCAATCCCTTACATCGTCTGCCGCAAGGTGGACGCAACGAAAAAAGATAAACCGCAATTGTGGTATGCCGTCGGCAAGAAATTGCAGAAGAAAGGCGGCAAGACCGAGCGGGACGTGGCGCACCAGGTGGCGCAACGGACCGGTTTTCACCGGGGAGTGGTAGAGGCTGTGCTCGCTGCAACGGGTGAAATCATCGAAGAGGCACTGAGCGAGGGGCATTCTGTGACGCTGCGTGGCATCGGGTCGTTTCAGACGGCAGTCACGAGCAAAGGATTTGAATATCCGGAAGACGTGCTGCCGCATTCCGTGAGGCTCTCGCGCGTATATTTCAAGGCAGACCGCATGTTGACGCTGGCGGTGAAGCGCGCGGGGTGTCACCGCATTCCGTTCAAGTATTATTTCCCGGAGGAGTTGCTGACGAAGAAGATGAAACAGGCCGACAAGGAAGCGGAACAAGAAGAGAATTTGTTGAATGAATAATATAAGTTTGAGGATTTAGACATGAAGATATTTCCTGCTGCAAGCATCAAGCAATTGGATGCGCATACCATAGAGAATGAACCTGTGGCGTCCATCGATTTGATGGAACGTGCCTCGCATGCATTGTCCGGAGCCCTCTCGGAGCGTTGGGATTCCGATACACCGTTTACGGTTTTTGCCGGACCGGGCAATAATGGAGGGGATGCGTTGGCTGTTTCACGCCTCCTGGCGGAGAAAGGGTATAAACTTGAGGTGTATCTTTTCAACACCAAAGGTTCTCTTTCGCCGGATTGCGCCACAAACAAAGAAAGGCTGGCAAATGTGGCGGGCGTGGATTTTCATGAGGTCACCACGCAGTTTGTACCGCCTGTCCTTACCGCGGAGCATGTCGTGGTTGACGGCTTGTTCGGCAGTGGGCTGAACAAGGCTCTGGCAGGTGGTTTTGCCGCAGTGGTGAAATACATCAATGCTTCACCGGCTACTGTGGTGTCCATCGACATCCCTTCCGGCTTGATGGGAGAGGATAATACCTATAATGTGCAATCCAACATTGTCCGTGCCGACTTGACGTTGAGCCTGCAACTGCCGAAACTGGCGTTCCTCTTTGCCGAAAACGAACCTTTTGTCGGCGAATGGCGGCTTCTGGATATTGGACTCAGCGAGGAAGCGATGGAAGAAATGGAAACAGATTTCTATCTGTCAGAGCATGAAGATATGCCCGGTCTGTTGAAGCCCCGCACTAAATTTGCACATAAAGGCAACTTTGGCCGTGCATTGCTGATAGCCGGTTCGCAAGGCATGGCGGGAGCCTCGGTACTGGCGGCGCGGGCTTGCCTGCGCTCCGGGGTAGGGCTGCTGACTGTTCATGTGCCGTTCTGCAACAATTTTATAGTACAGACTTCCGTGCCTGAGGCTATGACTGAATTGGATATAAGCGATACGTGTTTCGCTTCTCCGGCCGATGCGGATGATTGTCAGGCGGTGGGCATCGGGCCGGGGCTGGGCAGGGCGGCGGAAACGGAGACCGCTTTGTTGGAACAGATAGAGTCCTGTCATGTGCCGATGGTGGTCGATGCCGATGCGTTGAACCTTTTGGGTGAGAAACGCAGCTACATAGGACGTTTGCCCAAAGGCAGCGTTCTTACGCCGCATCCCAAGGAATTGGAACGTCTGGTAGGCAAATGCCAGAATTCATACGAACGGTTGATGAAAGCCCGTGAATTGGCAAAGACTTCCGGTGTACATATTTTGTTGAAAGGAGCTTATTCGGTTATCATTGCACCCTCGGGCAAGTGCTGGTTTAATATAACCGGGAATCCGGGCATGGCAACCGGTGGCAGCGGTGACGTGCTGACGGGGGTTGTACTTGCTTTGCTGGCGCAGGGGTATGAGGCAGAAACAGCTGCCCGACTGGGTGCGTATGTACACGGGTTGGCAGGAGACATTGCAGGCAAGAAGCAAGGCATGGCGGGGATGACGGCAGGGGACGTCGTGAATTGCCTGCCGCTGGCGTGGAGGATGCTGGAGGAAAAATGAGAATTTCTCATTTCCCTCTTGTCGTGATGTGAAAACATCCCTGCTTCAGCTCATACTTTATATAGCACCTGTCTGCCTGTTTCAAATCTCTCAATACCTCGGACAATACCAGTTTCAGTGTGTCCGCACTGACATCCTGGAAAGGGCGTCCGTCTTCGTCTTCTATTTTTTGGAAACGCTTCCAGCTGACATCGAACGTTGTGCCATAGAAATGGGCGGAATTCAGGGAGGCGTTGCCGTTGCGGCGGCGCAGGCGTTTTACGTCATCTTTGGTGCGGAGTACGGAGGTTACAATAACTTTATTGGGGTTCAGTCCTTTAGACTCCAACGAGTCCAGGAAGTTAGAGCCGATACTGTCCAACAGGTTTGCAGCTCCGGGAATCAGGTAAGGTATGGAATGAGTCAGGGAATCTACTGCATATCGTTCATTCGTTGTAATATGTCTCAGCCTTTCTTTCATCTCCTCTGCCTCTTCACGGGAGGCAAGCGGGCGGATGCCTATGGCTTGGGCTGTTTTCAGATGCTTCTCGTTCAAGTCTCCGAAAGAACGTTTGTAGCTGATTACTCCTTTGATGTTGCGGGGTTCGTTCAGTTTCAGTGACATGTCTTTCTTTTTGCAGCCGCTGAGGCCGGTTGACAATGTGATTCCTGCTATCAGAAGGACGGGGATTAAATGGTATTTATGGCGCATCTTTATGGTCTTTTTAATCGGTAATCTTTAATGAAATTTTTGCAAAGATAATCCAAACCCATGAAACACTATGGATAAAAACCCGCTTTTTTCATGCCTTTTTGCGTCTTCTGCCCTCAGTTTGTATTATCTTTGCCGCACAAAAAAGAAAAACGTGCAACGATATTTTATTTATTTGGCTTATGACGGTACTGCCTATCATGGCTGGCAGATTCAGCCCAACGGGGCAAGTGTACAGGAGTGTCTGATGAAAGCGCTCTCCACTTTGCTGCGCCGGGAGGTGGAAGTGGTGGGAGCGGGACGTACGGATGCCGGGGTACATGCCTCGCTGATGGTAGCTCATTTTGATAGTGAAACGCCTTTGGATGTCACTTTCATGGCAGACAAGCTGAACAGGCTGCTTCCTCCCGATATTTCTGTCTATAGTTTGCGGGCGGTAAAACCGGAGGCCCATGCCCGTTTTGATGCGACGGCACGTATGTATAAATATTACGTCACTACCGCCAAAGTTCCCTTCAACCGCCGGTACCGTTGCCGTCTTTTTCAGACACCCGATTTTGAACGGATGAATGAAGCCGCAAAGACTCTGTTTGACTATACGGATTTTACGAGTTTCAGCAAATTGCATACGGATGTCAAGACCAATAATTGCCGGATTATGCATGCCGCCTGGACGCAATTGGATGAAGTAACCTGGGTTTTCACTGTTCAGGCAGACCGCTTCCTGCGAAACATGGTACGCGCCATTGTTGGAACCTTGCTTGAGGTGGGACGTGGAAAGCTTACGGTAGAAGGATTCCGGCGGGTCATCGAACAAAAGGACCGTTGCCGGGCGGGAACTTCTGTTCCCGGCAATGCGCTTTTCTTGGTAGATGTTGCCTATCCCGAAAACATATTTTTGGGTAAGGAAGACGCCCTTTCTGCTTTTGTTTTTTAACTTTTAATTTTTAATGAATCAGATGTGGTTATTACTTGCTTTCCTTTCGGCGGCTTTGCTGGGATTTTATGATGCCTTCAAGAAGCAGTCCCTCCGGGACAATGCCGTGCTTCCGGTACTTTTTCTGAATACGGTATTTTCCAGCCTTATCTTTCTTCCGTTCATTCTGGTATCGGTGTTTGTTCCTTCGGTTTTGGAAGGAACGATGTTTCAGGTGCCTGTAGTGGGGTGGGAAGTGCATAAATTCATTATAGTCAAGTCGTTCATAGTACTGTCTTCCTGGATATTCGGCTATTTTGGAATGAAGCATTTGCCGTTGACTATTGTGGGGCCTATCAATGCAACCCGTCCCGTGATGGTGCTCGTGGGTGCTATGCTGGTATTCGGCGAACGTTTGAATTTATACCAATGGATTGGTGTCATGCTTGCCGTGCTTTCTTTCTTTATGTTGAGCCGTTCCGGCAAGAAGGAGGGCATTGACTTTAAACACAACAAATGGATTTTGTTTATTGTGCTTGCCGCCGTAACCGGTGCCGTCAGCGGATTGTATGATAAATATCTTATGAAGCAACTTAATCCGATGTTGGTCCAGTCTTGGTACAATGTTTATCAGGTATTCATTATGTGCCCTATCATTTTGTTGTTATGGTATCCTAAACGGAAGGAAAGTACACCGTTCCGCTGGGACTGGACAATCATCTGTATTTCTGTTTTCCTTTGTGCGGCAGATTTTGTGTACTTCTATGCTTTGAGCTATGAAGATTCCATGATTTCCATTGTTTCGATGGTGCGTCGCGGAAGCGTAGTCGTGTCTTTCCTTTTTGGCGCTCTGTTTTTCCGTGAAAAGAATTTAAAAAGTAAGGCTGTTGACCTTATTTTGGTGCTGATTGGAATGTTCTTTTTATATTTGGGGAGTAAATAAACAGAAAACAGATGGCAGAAGATCTATATATAGATAATGGCAGCAAGAAAGACAAGTATTGCACTTTGGTTCCGCAGTTGGAAGGGCTGCTTTCGGGTGAGGATGATATCATTGCTAACCTAGCCAATGTGGCGGCTGCACTGAAAGAAACTTTCCGTTTCTTCTGGGTAGGTTTCTATCTGGTAAAAGGGGAAGAACTGGTGTTGGGGCCTTTCCAGGGTCCTGTGGCTTGTACCCGGATCAGGAAAGGACGCGGTGTCTGTGGCAAGGCGTGGGAAACGGGGAGGACATTGGTGGTGCCCGATGTGGAGGCGTTCCCCGGACATATAGCCTGCAGTTCTTTGTCCCGTTCTGAAATAGTGGTCCCGCTTCGTGGTGCTGACGGTACTGTGTGGGGAGTGCTGGATGTGGATAGTGAAGAATTGGACAGTTTTGATGATACGGACATGAGTTGTCTTGAGCGTATATGCGGTATGCTCTGATATCTTGGGTCTGATAATGGTAAATAGAAAAACAGTATGATAAGAAAAATGAGTATCCTTTTGTTTTGGATCTTTGCCGGAGTGGTAGCTTCACAGGCGCAGGAGGCCAAAACTTGTTTCGTGAATATGCCGGATTCCCTGAGTCCGCTGCTTTCTTCCGTGAACCGTGCGGACTTTATTGATTTCCTTGAAAGCAAGATGAAGGCGGAGGTCACTAACAATTTTGGCGGTAAATCTGAAATGACGGAACTTACTGCCGACTATATCCGTGTGAAGATGTCCAAGCAAAGTTCTTGGCAGATGAAGCTGTTGTCTGTCAATGACAGTACAAAAGTGATTTGTACGGTTTCTACCGTTTGTGCCCCTGCCTGCGACAGCCATATCAACTTTTATACGACGGACTGGAAAGAATTGGCCTCTTCCTCTTATTTACCGGCTTTGCCTGTTATAAATGATTTTATAGCCGAAGCTCCGGACACCGCGGATGTATATGGATACCAGGAGGCCTGTCTCCAAGCCGATATGTTATTGATGAAAGCTGACCTTTCTGCCAAAGATTCCCGGCTGACGTTTACGTTTACCACTCCTGATTATATGGAAAAAGAAGCGGCGGAAAAACTGAAGCCGTTTCTCCGCCGTCCTATGGCTTATGTGTGGAAAGAGGGGAGGTTTGTAGCCCTATAACCCCGTTGTTCCATTACTTTATTTTACCTTTATTTTGTCGAACCCTTCTCCATAGACTCCGATAACGGCACTCTGTGAAACGAATGCATTGGGGTCTATATCTTTTATCAGCCGGAAAATGATGGTTGATTCCCGTTTCTTGGCGAGAATAAACAGCATTTTTATTTCTTTTCCTGTATAGAAGCCCGAAGCGTTGATGACTGTTGCGCCCCTGTGGGGATATACCTGGATATGCTTGGCTATTTCCGCATACTTGTCGCTGATAATGAAGAACTGTACCGACTGGCGTGCACTGTTCACTACTTGGTCGAGCACAAAACTGCAGATGTAGAGAGTGACGTAACCATATACTACCTTTTCCCAATCCTTCAACACGAAGTAGCTGGATGAAATGATGATAAGGTCACATATCAGCATTACTCTGCCCAATGTGATGTCACGGTATTTGTTGATGATGGCGGCGATGATATCTGTGCCCCCCGTGCTGCCGTTGTTGGAAAAGGCGATGCCGATGCCGCTGCCGCAGAAAGAAGCTCCGATGACGCAAGCCATGAAAGGTTGGTCGTGCAGCAGGACGACACCTTCGGTTAGCTTTTGAATAATCGAGAGGAAGAAAGTAAGGGTGAATACGGCAAAGATTGTCTTTACACTGAATTTCCATCCCAAAATGCGCAAGGCAAGCAGTAAAAGCATGAAGTTGATGGCGAAATACGTATATTGGACGGGAAATCCTGTCGCGAAATATACGATAGATGCAATACCCGGTACGCCACCGGTAGTGATATCGTTGGGCAGCAGGAATACTGTCCAGCCGATACCGTACAAAACCATGCCTACGGCAATCATCAGATAATCTCTCAGTTCACGCATAGTGTTTTGTCGAGAGGGGACATTTACGATTGTTTTCATTGTTAGTTGTAAATTTTCTGCAAAGGTAAGAAAAAGGAGTGTGACTTGGTTCGGGTGATATGTATAAAAATCGGCGGAAAAACAGCTTATGCTTCTCCGCCGATTGATGAACATTGTTTTTGGGGGAATGTGTTCCGGTTAATTAAGGTCGCATTATTTGTTTTCAGCTTCTGAAGCCCATTCTTTGGCGCCTTGCTCTTTCAGCTTGGCGGTAAACGCTTTGGCTCTTTCCAGGCTTGTTTGCTCTTCTTCGGGGCTTGCATAGGCATGCTTGTAGCCTTTCACTACATTCCATTCTCCGCGGGTGAAGTCGGGAAATTCTACGGCAGCGCAATTATTGTCCATGGATATTTCGCCCAGTTCGGCAAGTGCGCACCATTCTGCGAGGTCATATACGTCCATGTCTAAAGGCAGGCCGTTCTGCAGGCAATATACCAGGCGGCTGTCCATGATAAAATCCATACCGCCGTGTCCGCCTACTTCTTTAGCCGTTTCACCGTATTTCTTCAGGATGGGGTGCTGATATTTCTCAACTAAGGCATTCATTTCAGATTGTGGCAGGAATCCGTGCGAACTGAGATTGTCAACCTTGGGCTGTACGCCTGAAGCGCTCAACTGATCGGCTCCTAGTGCATAGCCTTCTGTAGGATATTTATTGGCGAAACCTTTCACGCCGGTCAGCTGGTATAGGCGGTTGTAAGGTTGCGGGGTCATTACGTTGTGTTGGATCTCGATAACCTTGCCGTTTTCAGTACGGATCATGGTAGTGGTGTGGTCGCCGTTACGGAAATTGTTGCAGGCAGAGTCGGTCTTGGCTTCTACCAATCCTTTGCCTACCACTGACTTTGTATCCATGGCGGTCAGTGTTTTCATGCGGTCACCACGGTGAATATCCAATACTTGTGCCACAGGGCCAAGGCCATGAGTGGCGTAAACATCACCGCGATGGCGCATATTGAATTCCAGGCGCCAGCCTAGCTTGTCGTTTTCGCCGTTCTTCCAGTAATAGTCCCAGAAACCGCTGAGGTCGTGGATGTATGCACCTTGTGCGCGGATGACTTCACCGAATACTCCGTTCTGTGCCATGTTCAGGGTATTCATCTCAAACCAGTCATAGCAGCAGTTCTCCAGAATAAAGCAGTGCTTGCGTGTGGTTTCACTCAGGTTGATAAGATCCCAGCATTCTTGCAGGTTCATGGCAGAAGGTACTTCGATGGCCACGTGCTTACCGTTCTCCAATGCGCATTTAGCGATAGGGAAGTGGTGCAGCCAGTCGGCGGCGATATATACCAGATCAATATCATCGCGTTTGCAGAGTGCCTCGTAGCCTTTTTCGCCCGAGTAGATAGCAGCTTTCGGCATGGAAGCTTTTTTCAGAATGTTCTGGCAGGCTTCTGCACGTTTCGCCTCATAGTCGCAAAGTGCCACGATTTGGGTTCCGGGAATATGAGTGAAACGTGATACGGCTCCGGGACCACGCATACCCAACCCTACAAAGCCTACGCGCACTACCTCCATTTTGGGGGCAGTAAGGCCGATGGCACTTTTTTGTCCGGCAGGACGTTCGGGGCTTTTTATGACAATGGTTCCTTCGTTCCATTCCCATTGTGTGCCTTTGTCGGTGGTATGGACAGTGGATGTCTGAGTTGAACATGCGCTCAGCACGATACATGCGCCGGCTAAGAGTAGTAATTTGAGTTTTCTCATGATAAATTTTTTATAAATAAGTAATTGATGAATTGTTTTATGTGCGAATACATTATAAATACACTTATAAAAGCCCTTTCCCCTACTTGGAGTGAAATTTTTTTTGCAGATGTGTTATTTCCCGTTCATTTTGTCTGTATAAGAGGGCGGGATAAATAAAGGCTTGCTGTCCATTGGACATGGAAAAGCAAGCCTTCTTACGTTTTTTTATTTAGAAAGGTTAGAAAATCTGTGTTTGTTAATATCCCGGATTCTGATCGTCTTTCAACAGCGGGTTCAAGTCAATGGCCTCTAAAGGAATAGGCATTAATATCAGACGGTCGTTCCATGCTTTTTTTACAACTTTGTAGCCGTTAGGCGCATATGAGTAGCCATTCATCACCTTGTTGCAATATTCACAGCCATAACGTCTTATGTCATCATAACGATGTCCTTCGGCGGCCAGTTCTATGCGGCGCTCGTTGCGTACGAAATCCAGGGCTGCCTCTTTGCTTGGCATGGTGGCGGGTACGTTCGGCATGCCGCAACGGTCGCGAAGGTCATTCAAGGCCGCGGTGGCTTCTGTATCCCAGCCACTGTTTTGGATGCGGGCTTCGGCGAAGGTAAGCAGTACTTCGGCGTAGCGGATTACGGGATAGTCTTCTTCTGCCGCCCAATTATCGTAGGGAGCCAGCGCTACCATCTTGCGATAACAATATCCGGTCCATGACTCGTTACCGTTTTTGTTTATCAAATCCGGATTCCAACGGAAGTAGAAAGTGCCTTTGGCCGTTTCGTGCCAGCCCTTGAATGGGAACAGCATGGAAACATACAGGCGGCTGTCGCGGTTGCGGAACTCTTTCATGTACTCATACTTCATGATATTGTCGGTGTCTGATACCTTTTGGGTATATTCTTCCACGGTCATGTCTTTGAAGTCATTCCATATTTGGGCATATCTTTGTTGACGTTGCTCTACGGTGATGTCTTTGTCGCGCATGGTTTTGCCGTCCACATCCCAATAGGCGTCAATCAAATCCTGCATCGGTTCGTACGAGCAGTATCCGTCTTGCACGGAAAGTGATTGCGGGATGAAATACGTATATCTCGTCCAGTCATAGTTATTGGCTTCACCCATGAATTCACGAGTCAGAATATATTCCGGATTGGTGGGGTTGGCGTATGCTTTATGCCACAGGCTTTCATAGCTGAACATTCCTTTGATGAACTTATCCTTGTCAATGTTCTTTGCGGAGAAATCGATATACGCTTCCATTTCTCCGGCTTCTTTGACTTGGGCATCCGTTAAGGTGGAGACGCGGAACAATGAATGTTTTCCTTCGCTGATCACTTTGCCGGCAGAGATTTCCGCTTCAGCAAAATTACCGAAGTAAAGGGCTGCCCGTGCACGCAGGGCCAATGCGGCGGCGCGGGTTACACGGCCGGTTTCGTTCAGGTAGCCGCCTTCATATTTATCGGGCAGGATGTCGGAAACCTCGTGCAGTTCTTTTAAAATGAATGCCTGCACTTTGCTGACCTCATCACGCGGTACATTGGGAGCATCATAGGCCAATACATCGGTAATGACAGGAACTTTTCCGAATTTGGTTGTGAGGTCCAGATAACTCATTGCACGGAAGAAGCGGGCTTCGGCTTGCATACGTGTTTTTAAGCCGGCGTCTATTGCGCACTTTTCTACATTCTTAATGAAGTTGTTGGCTAAGCGGATCATGCCGAAGCTATATGAGCCGTAACCTTTATCTGTACTGATGCCGTTCTGTTGCAACAATTCAAAGTTGCCTTCCCAAGGTTTATGGCTGTGTCCGTTGTCGGTACACAATTCGTCCCAGATGTCAAGGCCGTCCATGCTGGAGTAACAGGCGTTCAAACCATACCATGCGTCTTTTTCTGTTTTCCAGAAGTTTTCTACTGCAATGTCCGAGGGTGGGACAACATCTAAGTCGCATGCTGTAAATGTACTTGCAAGAATGGCAAGGGCTATTATGTTTTTTATTTTTGCTTTCATTTTCTTTACTTGTTTTTTAAGGTTGTATTAAAATGTCAGGTTCACGCCGAACGCCACTGATTTCGTTCCTAATGCGGTGATCACATTGCCGGAAGTTTCAGGGTCAAAGTCTTTCATTCTCTTGTCTGCACGATGTGTAAACAGGTTCTCGCCGGTTACAAATATTTTAAGTGCGGACAAACCTACGTTTTTCAGAACTTCAGCAGGAATGGCATAACCCAACGTGAGGGTTTTAATACGGAAGTAATCTGCATCAAACAAATGCTGGTCGCAGAAGTTTCGGTTGTATGCTGTGTGGGGGCTGCTTGCCGAATAGATGCGCGGATAGTCGGCATATCTGTTCGGGTTTGCTTCAGTCCATCTGTTCATGTGGAAAGCGCGCGGGTTGTCCATTCCGTGATAGAATGGGTGCAAGCCATAGGATTCAAATGCAACCATCGTGCCCGAAACGCCCTGTCCGAATGCAGAGAACTCAAAGTTTTTGTATTGCAAATTGAGATTGATGCCATAAGTGAAGTTAGGCACATCATTGCCGATGATGGTACGGTCTGCGTCCGTAATGTTCTGTTTGTATTCCACCCCTTCGCGCTGCGGCAAATACTTGATGTCACCAGCGTTGGGCACTACTCCACTGAAGGTATAGTAATGTCCGGCATCAATGTCTGCTTGTGTATATAGCCCGTCGGTCTTGTATCCGTAGAATGAGCCGATGGATTCACCTTCTCTCATAATCCATTTGTCGCTGATTTTGTTGTTGGATGTACCCATGTCAACGATTTCGTTGCTGTTGGTCGCGAAATTTGCCGATACGGTATAGCTGAAATCACCGATTTTTTTTCTGTGGGTGATAGCCATTTCAAATCCTTTGTTTCTTACCTTACCGATGTTTTGTGAAGGTACTGTTCCGATACCGGTCTCCCAAGGTACACTGTATCCCAACAAGATGTCGCTGGTGTTTTTGATGTAGTAGTCGGCTGTAACGCTGAGCAATCCGTTGAAGATGTCGAAATCCAATCCGATGTCGGTCAGTGCTACTTTCTCCCAGCCCAATGTGGCATTTGCCGGTTTGGACTCGGAAATACCTTTTACCGGTTCGTTGTCAAAGTTGTAGTCTCCGTTGGTCGCATAATTCTGGAAATAGTCGTAATCACCTACATTGTTGATGTTTCCCAGTGTTCCATACGAGGCTCTGAGCTTCAGGTTATTGATCCATGAGAGGTTTTTCATGAAGCTTTCTTCGCTGATACGCCATCCTAAAGAGAATGAAGGGAAGTAGCCCCAACGTTTGTCTTTATGAAAACGTGAGGAAGCGTCCGCACGCATATTGACTTCCAGTAAATAGCGGTCCATCAAAGCGTAGTTGACACGTGCGAAGTATGATAACATTTTGTTTTCGGAAGAACCGGCGCCGTTGGTATATCCGGCTCCTGATGTAGAGCCACCTTCCATATCGGTCATTCCGTCTATGGGGAATGATTCGCGCGAGCCTGCCAGGCGTTCGTATTTGTAATGTTCGTAGGAAGTACCGATCAGTGCTCCGACTGTATGTATGTCTTGTGTGTAGTCATATTTGGCTGTTGCCGTATATAGCATGCGGGTGTCGCTTCTCCAGTCCATGCTCATCTTGTTCTTCGTGACGCCTGTACCCGAAATCGTTTCGCCGGTCTGGTAGTTCTTTATTTCGTCTTGCAGTGCAGTATAGCTCTTGTATTTATATTCGTATGACTTGAAGATTCCTTGCCCGCTGATGACCAGTCCTTCCAACGGTTTGATGTCGAAGCCTAAGTCATACATGGTATTTTCAGTCTTGCTTTTGCTCCAGTCGTTTTTGCTCATCTGGCGCAGAGGGTTATTGGTCATGAAAACGGAACTTGCGAGTTGTCCGCCGTTGATACATCCCCAGTCTCCTGTGGTTTGTTTGGCTACGAAAGTGGAAGGTACGATGGCGAAATTGGGCAGGGAAGGAGTTCCTCCGGTTACGTCGCCTACATTGTGTATGTATTTTACTCCGGTTCTGACGGTCAGCCAACTGGTGATGTCAGACGAGATGTTGGCGTTCAGATTATAGCGCTGATTGTCTCTGTTCGGAATGATATTGTCTTTATAGACATATCCTAAGCCGATGAAATAGTTGATCTTTTCACTGCCGCCGCTGAAGTTTACAGAATGTTGGGTAGTCAACACATTGTCTTTCAGAATTAAATCTTTCCAGTTGGTATTGGGATACAGGTCGGGCTTGGAACCATCCTTGAACCATCCTATTTCTTCTTCTGTATATCCCTGGTTCAGACCTCCGGAAGGATTTGAGTTGTAAAGTGCCTCATTATATAATTCGGCATATTGCGTCGAGTTTACATAATCGGGTGTGTAAGTAGGGTTGGTGAAGCCTACGTATCCGCTATAAGAAACATTCATTTTGTCCTTTTTACCTTGCTTGGTAGTTACCAGTACCACACCATAGGCGGCACGTGAACCATAGATGGCGGAAGAAGCGGCATCTTTCAGGAACGAAATGGATTCAATTGTGTTCGGGTCGAGGTTCGCGAAGAAACTGGCGTCAGCGATAGCTCCGTCTATTACGTATAATGGTGCTGATGTACCCAAGTTTCCGCGGCCGCGGAAGTTGATGGCGGGGTCTGAGCCCGGGCGGGAGATGATCGTTACGCCCGGAACGGTTCCCTGTACGGCGGCAAGGACATTGGTCTGTACGCGGTCCTTGATGTCGTCTGTGCTAACCGAAGCTACCGAACCGGTCAGGTTTACTTTCTTCTGTGTACCGTAACCTACAACAACTACTTCCGCCAAGGTCTGTGCGTCTTCCTTTAGGGTGCAACTGTAGGTCGTTACTCCTGGTTTCACGGCGATGACTTGAGTGACGTAGCCGATGTAGCTGATAACCAGTTCTGCATTGGCGGGAACGGTCAGTGTGAAGTTACCGTTGATATCAGTAATCGTTCCGTTTCCGGTATTGTTTTTTTCTACGACCGAGGCGCCGATTATGCTACCCATATTGTCGCTTACCGTACCCTTTACGGTAACAGTCTTGGCTTGTTGCTGTGTGGTGGGAGCGGCAGTTTCCGTTTGTCTTGTTTCGCCTTTCAAGATGACTTCGTTACCTTTGATGACATATTGCACCGGTTGCCCCTTAAAAACCTTTTCCAGTACTTCCTCAATGTTGCCTTCAAAATTGACGTCCTGCTTCTTCGATTGATTTAAATCTATCGCTTTGTAGAAGAATGTGTAATTGCTGTTTTTTTCGATTTGTGAAATAACTTGCTTCAGTGTCAGTGACTTGCCTTTGACTACTATTTGGCCATGTGCTGCCAGAACAGTGGTAGGTACAAGAAGCATGAATAACAAGAGCGTTTTTAGGAAGCGTTCCTTACAAAAATTAAAACTTCTGTTCATGTCTTTTGAATTTTAATTAGATTTTAGATTAAACACACTATTTTATTGTTTATATATGATGAAATTACTTTGTTTCCGTCTATATTTCAGATTCATGTTGTAACAGATCTTCTCGATTACTTCCGAGGGACGTTCATCATAACGGATGTGCCCGGTAAACAAGTGCTGTGTGGGCACTTCATCGCTGAACTGAATATCTATACCATATATTTTTTTCACGATATGGATTAATGTATATAGGGGTATGTCTTTAAATTTATATACTCCGTTTTGCCAATTGATGTTTTCAACACTTTCCAGCGTTGATTTTCCGTCTTGGTGGTAAGTCAGGCACTGCTGTGGTCGCATGCTGATTTCCTGTCCGGTAGCGGTATGGAAATCTACCCGTCCGTTGAATAGGGTTACTTTGCATGAGCTTTGCTGGTGGCTCTCTACGCGAAATGCGGTTCCTTTTACTTCAATGAAAGCTTGGTCGATATGTACTTTGAACGGATTTGCTTCTTTTCGGGTTACTTCAAATATGGCATCACCGGTCAACCATACTTCACGTGCCTGGGAGAAATCTTTGGCGTAGCGCAAGGAACTTCCCGGCTGCATCCATATTTTACTGTTATCGGGTAATGTCAGTTCCTGATGTGTTTGGGCAAGAATGTTTTCATATTCGGTGGCTGTGTTTTTCTTGTGCTCCAAGATGAACCAGAGCGAACCGATCAATAGCAGGAGAGATGCGCAGGCTGCGTACGGCATGAGCGTGAGGTACAACCGTTTCTTTTGAGAAGACACTTGGCATTGCTTGTCTATCTGTTTCCACATTCTTTCCCCTATTTCGTTGTTTGCCTCCTTACCGTTGCTTTGTTCCCATTGTTGTCTCATGCGGCGTTTTACGGCTTCTGTTTCAGAAAGAAGTTTTTTCTCTTCTGAAGTGGCACGTCCTTCAAGGACTTTTTTTATAAGTTTTCTATGTATATCAGTTCTTTCTTCCATGGTATTTTTCTTGTTGAGAGGATTGTTTTTTGCCTTTCACTATATAAATACACAAAAAATGAAGTTTACCCCCAGAAGAAATCCGTTTTTTTTTAATTTTTCTTTTATTGGGGTCGTAGCAGGTGCCTGTATGCCTGTTTGAATAGTGGGAATGCTCTTTGTTTTTGTTCTGTGTTATTTGTTTTTGTACTTTGCTCTATACATTAATCTTCATGGAGAGCATGAAGAAGTATCAGAGTGAATAATGGCTGAAGAGAGGGGAGACGGAATGTGTCAAATTAACTTTTATTGGGCAAGGGGAAGATCGGCTTGTTGCATGCGAAAAAGTTTTTAAACCTTGGTTGGCCACGGCTCTTTAAAAAGTCAACTTTATTGAGCGAATAATATTTCTTAAATGAAAAAGCCGTGTTGGTTGGCAAACCTTTTTTAATGGAATGGTCTTTTTATTTAAATTATTTTATTAGATTTGTACTTTATAAAAAATACAAATGATGGGAGAGGACGTTGTAGTTCGGTTTAAGAGTGGTGATAAGGCGGCTTTCGAAATCTTATATAGGCGTTATTGGCAAAGGGTATATAAGTTTACAAGTTTATATATTGTTTCTGACATAGAGCTTGAGGATGTTGTTCAAGAAGTTTTCATTAAGTTTTGGGAAGCGCGTTCTCTGGTGGACGAGACCAAAAATATAGCAGGATTCTTATTTATTATTACCCGTAATCTTATTTTTAATCATTCACGCCGTTCTTTCAATGAAAACTTCTATCAGCTGACTGTATTGGAGACGCTGGAGACTTCCAATAGTGTGGAGGATGAATTGGCGGCTTCGGATTTGCATAACTATTTGGAACTATTGTTGGATAAGCTTTCGCCACGGCAGCAGGAGGTTTTTAGGCTAAGCCGTAAAGAGCAGTTGTCATATAAGGAAATTGCGGAGCGGTTAAATATTTCCGAGAAGACTGTGGAGAATCACATTGGTGAAGCCTTGAAGTATCTGAAGAAAAACTTGCAACTTTATTGCCTCTTTATGATGTTAGGTTAGTTCAGTTTCTCTTAACTAGCATTCTCTTTCCATAGTAGCTTCCCGTTCAGCTAATATATAAGGTTGTACGAGAACTGCGCAAAATTCTTGCTGACTGTTATAAGCGAAACCTATCATCTGATAGGGTACATTACCAAAGAACTTGTTTAAGACAAAGGTAATCATTCCTCTTTTAATAGCGATGCTTTGGTTATTATATTCTTGCGAATGGGGGTGTTGTGGAACATTCTATAAAAGAGAAACAGCATAAGAGTTCCCTCAAATGCTGCTCTGTCTTAAACTTGTTTCTGTATATCCACCTTCAACGCGGCTCTTTATGCAAGTACCATCAGCTTTGAACTCTAATAGGGCATTGGTATATGCTTCATCAGAGGTAACGATTTCTTTACATTCTCCACTTTGTGAATCTTCTCCCAAGTAGATTGCCATTTGCCTATAAGGTTAGCTTGTTCAATTACTGTTTTATCTTCATCATCATCACTGCAAGTTGTAAAATTCACTGCGCATAAGACCATTAATAAGGTCGTTCCAATTAGTCTTAATGTTCTCGTTTTGAATTAAAATATTTATTGTAAGTAGAAATATATTCTGCAATTCTCTTAAACACATCACCTGCCATCAATCCACCGCTTGCTGGTAATTCTTTCTTATGGATGGAGATAATAGCAGAATATTGGGGAGCATCTGCAGGAAAGTAGCCACAGAACTCTACAATATAGCTTCCATCTTCAAGTTGTACTGTTCCTGTTTTACCTGCAACTTGTACCTTATCAGATTTAGCAGGTTGTCCCAATCCATCAGTTACCACATATTCCAATGCCTGTTTCAGACTGTCAATGTTGGCTTGACTTGCTATCT
>ERZ840096.1630-NODE-1630-length-22236-cov-3.878725_pt1 | contig 22236 bp, 20 predicted proteins | sample MGYA00519878_ERZ840096 | MGnify/ENA primary metagenome ERZ840096 (study PRJEB31850, sample SAMEA3708865) | human gut metagenome | biome: human gut; feature: human-associated habitat; material: faeces | place: China | collected 2014 ...
ATGAGACTTGTTTTGTGATTTCTTTCCTTATAAATCACAAAACAGGCAGCGCCTTAAAGCGATGCCTTCCTGATTAAAATTAAGATTTTAATCAGGAAATAGTATTAGAATCCGAGACGTGTTCTGGAATACATGTGGAAACTTTCGCGAATCTGTTCCGGAGTACACTCGCTCATCAGAAGCAGAATCAGCAGCATCCTTGCCTTCAGACAGTCGAGCTGACCGGTTTTCAGATAGCCTGCTTTGTCAAAATAGCTGGGAGAACCTTTGTAATCGCCATAGGTGACCATAAACGGCTCCCCCTTGCCGATGCGCGTACCGACAACAATCGGCAGCTTGTCGCCGTATTTTTCATGCAGCGCGTCCAGCTTTTCAAAAACGGGCTTTGCAATGTCGCATCCGCCTGTGCCGCCAACAACGATACCGGCGTAGCCGTCTTCTTCAATATGATCGAAGACCTTGGCGTCCATGCCGAGATAGCAGGTCTGGAGCAGGACGTCCTTGATACCGGTTTTGATATTGATCCACGGCATCTTCCGGCGGATCGGCCTGGTGCGGATGCTGACGTCTCCCTCGGCGACCATACCGATCGGAAATTCAGAGCCGAAGGAGGCGCAGTTGGACGGGTGCAGCTTCTGCACATAAAGGGCCGAGTGAATCCACTCGTTCAGGATGACGACAACGCCAAGACCGGAAAGCGCATCCGAAGCGGCGGCGCGGATGGCGTTGAGCAGATTGGCAGGGCCTTCCGCGCCGCGGGCGGTTGCCACGCGCATGGCGCCCGTCACGACAACGGGGACATCGGTCTGCAAGAGGGTTTCAAATGCGAAGGCTGCCTCCTCCATGCAGTCGGTCCCCATGATGATCACAACGCCGTCGGCCTGATCTTCGTCAATTGCTTTGCGAACCTCCCGGACGATTTCCAGAACATCCGGAATCTGCATACCATAGCCTGCGGCGATATCTTCACGGGCTACAATGGAAATTTCAATGTTTCCGCCGAACTCGTGCATCGAGCGGATATACTCCGCAAGGTCAGTGCGGCTGGGCTTGCCTGAGGCGTCTACCTGGTCAGCTATCGTGGAGCCGCCCAGCAGGAGCGCTCTGACGTGTTTCATAACAACACTCCGTTCTCTTTCTGTTTGTTCCGAAGACCTATGTGCTCTGCCTGCAGTACAGAGCGAGGAGATCATCAGAAATTGTTAAACTCGATTCACTAAATAGCATTTAGTGAATACAATTTAATATTAATACTTTATTTACAAAAGTCAAGCAGAATATGACGACCCTAGCACAAATCGTGGTTTTCGTCAAAAATTCGACTTGGTTTTCTGGCAAATCGACGAACGGTCAGAAGATGCATACCATTTTTATATGGAACGGTGGGGCTCTTTGATCTGGTTGACTTGACATTTCGTTGAATGATGGTTAAAATTAAACACAATATGAGTGTTGAGAGGTAGCATATGACCACTAGAAAAGAACAGTCGGACGCCACAAGGGCTGCAATTCTGGAAGCGGGGCGCAAGCTTCTGGCGGAACGCGACGTCAAACATATTTCGATTTCTGACATTATGAAGCAATGCGGCCTTTCCAACGGCCTGTTCTATCACTATTTTGCGTCCAAGGATGCATTTATTACAGCGCTGATTTCGGACGAGTGGTCCGAGAAGGCGCAGTCCCTGTATGATACGTCACTGCCGCCATTGGAACGGTTGCGCAAATACTGTACGCTCAGCCTCCCCGACATGAGCCCGGAGAGCTTTCAGCTCCACCGGAACACGATGGCGTTCAAGCTGACGGATGAATATATCCGCGAGCGCGAGAGCCGGTACGCGGACGACTATATGTTCAAGCATGTGATGCTGTATTTTGAGAGCTGCATCTCAGACGGCGTTTTTTCTGCTGACGTTCCGGCGGAATTTGTGGCCCGGCTGCTGGTCTATGTCAACCACGGCGTGAGCTTCCATGTGGCGCTCTATAAGCGCCAGCCGGATGTGACGCAGATTATCAGCTGGTTCAACCAGTTCTTTGATTCCCTGGAGGAAACAAAACTCAAGCCGTACCTTCTTTAGGCCTGTGCATAGGGAAACCCCGGGGTGCCCGTGAAACGGACGCCCCGGGGTTTTTCGCGTTTGCGCGCGGCCTGGCGCCGATGGTATGGAGAGGCAAAAGCTTATCAAGAAATGGGGGAGGCTGAGGCGGCAAGAGTTCATCTTCAATACTACGCAAGTCCGGACACCTGATTGCATTTTGACGGATTCATTTTTCCGCCATGTTCATGAAATAGAAAAGCCCCTGCCACGGTTCTGCTTCGGGCTTGACGCGCCATGCAGCAGTACATGACAAGGGCTTTCGGTGCATTAAATTTATTGCTGCGTCCTCCTTCCTGAAGGCGGGGATGCAGCTTGTGATCCAAGTGCCTGCGAAATCGGACAGAATCAGCGAAACGCCAGCGTTTTCAAAGCTTCCCACCTCTTTGTGCTTAGGAAAACGCGGAATCACATACTGCGGCTTCTGCATCAGCAATCCCTCTGCGGTGAGGACGCGGCATATCATCCAATTTGCGGATGTCACGGGATATTCGGAAGATGGTGTCAGAACAGGTTGAGGGTCAAAAACAGCATAAGCCAGCCGAACATGGAAAAAACGGAAAACAATGTGGAAATGACCACGATCTGCGCTGCGAGGGACGGCTTCCCACAATAACCGGTGCAGAAGGAGTATGTCGCGGTAGCACTGGGGCAGCAAAAAATCACCATCAGCGAGGCAAGAACGATCCCGCGGAATCCCAGCAGCACTGCCACAAGGAGGACAACGGCGGGAATAACAACGCATTTCAGCAGAGCAACCCCTGCGGCATACCGATTCTCAGTGCGGTTGCTTGTCAGTTTGAAGGAACTGCCGAGAGCAATCAGGCACAGCGGTGATGCGATAGAGCAGACGTTGGACAGCGTTGTTTCCAGAAAAGTGGGGAACACGACCCGAAGCGCATTGCAGGCCAGGCCCAGCAGCGTACCAATTAAAAAAGGCGAGGTCATTATGTTCTTTATCGTTTTCATCGGGGAAAGCGTCTCGCCCTGAAAGTGGAGATGCTCATATACCATCAACGGGTTGATCAGGGGGGAGGTACAGGCAACCAGAATGGAGTAGAATGCCATTTGCTCGGTCCCGAACAGATTCTGTATCAGCGGCAGTCCCAGAACCGCAAGATTCCCGTGGGACAGGCCGTGGATGAGTGTCGCAGATATTTCATTGGAACACTTCAGCACCCGGGGCACGAGATAAAAGGAGAGAAGGAATACGAAAATCAGCGCAAGCTCCATAAAGACGACGGCCTTCAGCTGAAAGTCTTTGGAAAAATCCGCGTGATATACGTTGCTGAATAGGACAGCCGGGATGAAAATCTTAAAGCACAGCCTGTCCATTGCGGCAAAGCCGGCATCCGGGATAAAGCGGATCCGCTTCAGGAAAAGACCAAGGAGCATCAGCAGAAGCATGGGCATAATGGCGTTGAAGCACAGTAGAAAATGGCCCATATGTCACCCCATGTATCTGCCGCCGTTGACCAGAATGGACTCGCCGTTGATATAGTCGCTCATGGAAGAGGCGAGAAACAGCGCGCAGTCCGCAATATCCTTTGGGGTGCCCATCCGGCCAAGCGGAAGCGTCGACAGAACTTTTGCGCGGTGTTCCGGCGTCCAGGTCTGTGTGATCTCGGTATTCACCGGGCCGGGACAGACGGCGTTGGCGTAAACGCCTTTCCCACCGAATTCCGCGGCCAAATGCCGAACGAGGTAGACCATACCGGCTTTGGATGCACCATAAGAGGGAGAGGCACCCAGGTTAATGTTTTTTGCGGCGGTAGAGGAGATCATTACGACCTTCCCGCCTTCGTGTTCAACAAAATAACGCACGCACTGAAGGCTGAGCATCGTGGGAAAGGTCAGATTAACTGCCATGACACGGTTCCAGTCGTCTTCGGTTGTGTCGAGCGTGGGGACGCGGGAGGCCATGCCGGCGCTACACACCAGAATATCTACCCGGCCGAAGGTGTCCAGGGCAAAATGGAAAAGTGTCTCCGCAAAATGGGAATCTTCACCGCTTCCGGCCAGATAGGCGCAGCCACCAAAAGGACGGATCTCTTCCGCCAGGGAAACCAGGTTCTCTTCCCGCCGGCCTGTAACGATGACATTGGCGCCTTCCTTTGCAAACTGAATTGCGATCTCCCGGCCAATTCCACTGGTGGCGCCTGTGATAATTGCGGTTTTGTTTTTCAGTAATGCCTCCATTTAACTTGCTCCCTTGGTCAGATTTTAACGCGGGTCATCCCGGTGCTGATTCATTATAGAAAGGCTGAGCTCCCGTTGTCAAGCTGATGACTGCTTTTTTGTAGGCTGCAACAAAAAAATAAGCAGGTACTTGAAAAAAATTCCAAATGAGTGTATTATAATGGAACAGTCCGGAAAAAAGACGGGGGAGAGAAGCTGTGGAAAAAGTACGGGCATTGGTAATTGCGCCTTATGCGGGCCTTCGCGAAACAGTCAACGCGATTTCCGGTTTTTACCGGAGCCAGTTGGATGTCTCCGTGGTATTGGGTGATCTGGGAAGCGGTGTTATGCAGGCGCGGAAGGCTGAGGAAGAGGGATTTGACGTCATCATTTCCAGAGGAGGAACTGCGGAATTGATCAGTCAGAATGTCTCTCTCCCTGTAGTTAATATTGGGATCTCCGGCTACGACTATATGCGCTCCATTCGGTTGGCCGGCAATATCTCCGGGTCGAAGGCGCTGGTCGGATTCTCTTATATTACGGAAGACGCCAGCAGCGTCAATACGCTCCTGCAAACGGATGTGGAGATCAACACGGTTCGCAGTCTGGAAGAAATCAGTCCCATGCTGACACGGCTGACTGCACAGGGGTGCGAACTGATCATCGGCGATGTGTCTACCTGCCGAATCGCGGAGGAATTGGGAATTCCGAGCCTGCTGCTGCAGTCCGGCGAGGAAAGCGTCAGAAGCGCTCTGGAAAATGCCATCAAGCTGGTCAGGGCGTACAGCGGTAAACTGGAACAGCTGGATTTGCTGAAGCAGGCGCTTTCGCAAGGAAATGAACATATAATCGTGATGGATTCGGTCGGAAACATCCTGTTTCATTCCGCTGATCTTGTGCGATTTTCTCTTTCGGCCGGAGATCTGGAGCGCCTGTTTGAGGACACAGAGGACAGTTTGGACCGGGAGATCGTCCTGCTTCGGGAGGGGGGGACGCTGCGTATCTCCTGGCAAGGCCTGTCTCAGGGGCGCAAAGCCTATTATCTGCACTGGATACAGTCGGAACGCCGTCAGCAGAATAATGGAATATATGTCACGAATTTCAAGGTAAGACCGGTCGTGAACGAGTTTTCCAAGAAAAGCAGCATCTATGATGAGAAAACAAGCCGCATTGCGCGGTCCTTCTGCGCCTGTCAGGACTCTGTGCTCATCACGGGCGATTTCGGAGTGGGCAAGTCGGACATGGCGCTGGCGATCCACAGAAACTCATCCCGCTGGATGGTGCCCTTCATTCAGATCGACTGCGCCATAGCAAAAGCGCAGAACAGCACGGAATGGCTGAAGGCTGTTTCTGAGAAACTGGAAAAGGGCGCCTGTGTCTGCTTCGAAAATGTAGACAGCCTTGAAAAAAAGGGACAGATGCAGATTCTTGAGACGGTGCAGAATCTGTCCGGGAAGAAGTGCCGCTTTATGGCGACTGCTTCATCAGAGATCCGCGTGATGGCCCGGGAAGGCAGCTTTGACAGGAGACTGCTGCAGATCCTTGGCGAATTGAGCCTGCATATCCCGAACCTGAAGGAAAGTCACAAGGATCTGGAGCGCATTGTGGGACTGGACATCATTGATGCCAATGCCCGCCTTGGCAAGCAGATCGCGGGTGTCGAGCCGGAAGGAATGGAGATGATAAAGAACCATACCTGGCAGCAGAATTTCGCGGAACTGCGGCAGGCGCTTTATCAGATGGTGCTGCTTACGAACGGCACGTATATCACGGAAGAGACGGTTCGGGAGACGCTGGCAAGCCGCGAGGTCAGCAAACCCTCCGGCATATCCCTCCAGGGATCTTTGGAGGAAATCGAGCTTCGGATCATTCGCCAGGTTCTGGAAGAAGAAAACGGCGTCATTTCCCGGGCGGCAGAAAGGCTGAATGTCGGCAGAAGCACCTTGTGGAGGAAGCTCCGTGATGCGGATAAGCAGCAGGAATGAGCCTGGAAAAATACAGGTCTAATTACACAAAAGAACAAAGCGCATTTTGGCAATAAATAATAGAGATTCCTACCGAATGGATTATTTTGAAACGTTCGGCAGGAATCCCTGCTTTTTTGCATAAAATTTATTGACAAATTTCGCTAATTGTGTAGTATTAATACATAAGAACTGACTTCCACCAAACGAAGTGGTCTTAATTTGAACATTTTCTGAGAGGTGCGTATCAAAATGAACAAGATAGTGATCTCGCATCCGCTGTATCGGGATGGTATGGCTCTGCTGGAAGGGAAAGCTGAGATCGTTATCACCAATGATGGGGATAGCGACAGAATTCTTGACAGTCTGATTGATGCGGACGCCTACATCCTGCGGATCGGGAAGATCGACAGAAAAGCGATCGAGCGCTGCGAGAAGCTGAAGGTGATCACCCGCCCCGGTGTGGGGTATGACAGCGTGGATGTTCAGGCAGCTACAGAGCGGGGGATCCCTGTTGTGCTGTGTCCCGCCGCAAATGCCAGAGCGGTGGCTGAGCATACGGTCGCGCTGCTGCTTGCCTGCGCAAAGAACATTGTCGAAAGTGTTAATGAGACGAAGGCAGGTAACTTCGGGATCCGCAACCGGTATGCTGCGGTGGACATCGTAGACAAAATGCTGGTAGTTCTGGGTTTTGGAAATATTGGGCGTCAGGTAGCAAAGCTCTGTGCTGCGCTTGATATGAAGGTGGGCGTTTTTGACCCCTTTGTAAAGCGCGAGACCGCTGAAGAAATGGGTTATGTTTATTTCGAGAATATGCTGGATGCGCTGGCTGCTGCGGACTTTGTGTCTTTGCATATGCCGTCCATGCCTTCGACCCGGGGCATGATCGCTGCCGAGCAGTTCAAGGCAATGAAGCCCACCGCCTTCTTCCTGAATGCGGCCCGGGGCGATGTGGTGAATGAGCCTGCCCTGATTGCCGCACTGAAGAACGGCGAGATCGCCGGCGCGGGACTGGACGTCCTGGTTGAGGAGCCCTTCCCGGCAGATCACCCCTTTATGACGATGCCCAATGTTGTGCTCACGCCGCACATGGCGGCGCAGTCTCAGGAGACAGTCTCCAAGCTGGTCACCATGGCTGCGGAAGGAACGCTTGCGGTTCTCCGGGGAGAGAAATGGCCTTATGTGGCAAACCCGGAGGTGTATGACCATCCTCGCTGGAAGCAGTAGAGCCTGAAAACGATACAAGCCGAGGGGGCGTGACATTGAAACCAATCGTTATCATCGCGGATGATCTGACAGGCGCGTGCGACACGGGGATCAAATTCCATAATGTGGGATTGAAGACAAGAGTCCTGACCAGCCCTCTTGCTGTCGGATCTTTCCTCCCTCCGGATGTGCCGGTAATATCCGTCAATACATGTTCCCGGTGCATGCCGGCGGAACAGGCGAAGAAGGTTGTTGGTTCACTGCTGGCTGCGCTGCACGATAGAGGGGATTTTTACCTGTACAAAAAGGTTGATTCCGTCCTGAGAGGAAACGTAATGGCAGAGATAGAAGGCGTGTTCGACACACTTCGGCCGGACTTCGTCATCGTGGCTTCCGCGTTTCCCGAAAACGGAAGATATGTCCGCGGCGGTGTACTGCATATTTGCGGTCCTCAGGGGCAAAAGGATACGCTGGATGTGCTGCGGCTGTTTCAGAGTCAGACGGAACGCAGATGTGCGCGCATCGACCTTGAAGTTGTACGGGAGGGCGCAAAAGCTGTTTGTGCACGTGCGCAGGAGCTGTTCGGCGGAGGCGCAACGGTGCTGCTGGCAGATGCTTGGGAACAGAAGGATCTGGATATTCTGGCCGAAGTGGTCACGGAGCTGGGCAGCCGCTGCATTCCGGTGGGAAGCGCCGGACTGGCGCAGAGCATTGCCGCAAGGTTCACAGCAGAAGACTCCCAGGTGCAGACACGGGAAAATACGGCCTGGACTTCTGCATTGGTCGTTGTCGGCACCCGGCATCCGGCTACATTACGCCAGCTTCAGCAGCTGAAAGAACGCGCGGACATGAAAGTGTATGTGATTCCGACAAAGGACATTACACAGGAGAATCTTCCCACTATTGTGTCGCGTGTACTGGAAGAACCGATCAATCCGCAGGGACGGGACGGCATTCTGCTGACCACCGACGGTATCTATTACGGAAAGGAATCCTGCTGCGCGTCCCTGCTGCGCAATGAACATAATCAGCTGATCCTGGAAGCGCTGGGACGCGGCGTAGAAGCGCTGGTCAATATGCAGAAGATATCCGGGATCGTCGCAACAGGAGGTGATGTGGCACTGGAGGTGCTGAGCCGTCTGCACCTGCATTGGATCGATCTGCAGACTGAGCCAATGCCCGGGATCGTTGCGGGAAATGCGGGCGGAAGCCCGGGAAGAAATTTCCTCATTACCACGAAGTCAGGCGGCTTCGGTGGCACCGACGCGCTGGTGAAAATGCTTCAATATATCGGTTCTGAAAGGAATCCTTGATTAAAACGTCTTAATTATAATCGAAAAAGCACCGCCAGATGGCGCTGCCGTAAAAAAGTCTGTACTGTTCCTGCCTTTCCGGAGGCGCTCAGTATAATCACGGGATAAAAAAGGAGGATACAATGATACGACCGTCCGGAATCATTGCTGCTATGTCGACACCCTTTTTTGAGGATGAGACATTGAACGAAGAAGAACTTAGGCATCAGGTGGATCGACTGATCGGTGCCGGCGTGCACGGCATCTTCGCACTGGGAACCAATGGTGAAAACTACGCGATGGATTTCGCCGAAAAGGTGCGTGTAATGGAGATTGTGATCGATCAAGCCAAGCACCGCGTTCCCGTTTACGTCGGAACCGGCTGCGTGACGACCAAAGAAACGGTCGCTCTGACCAGGAAAGCTGCGGAATTAAAAGCCGATTGCGCGTCGGTCGTGTCTCCCTGGTTTGCGGCGAACACACAGGATGGCCTGTACCGGCACTATAAAGCGGTAGCTGAGGCGGCACAGATCCCCGTTCTTATTTACAATATGCCCGCCCGTACCGGCGTGAATGTGCATTACACCACGATGCAGAAGCTGGGCCAAATTGAAAACATTGTCGGAATCAAGGATTCCAGCGGAAACTTTGACAATATGCAGCGGTACCTGGAAATACCGGATCGGAACTTTTCGGTACTGTCCGGCAATGATTCTCTTATTCTTCCGTGTCTGCTCTGCGGCGGTCAGGGAGGAATCAGCGGTATTTCCAATGTGCTCCCGGAGCGCATGGTGGCCATCTACACGCAGTGGGAAAAGGGCGATTTGAAGGAGGCCTGGCGTGTGCAAAGAAGCATCCGTCCGCTGCGCGACTGCATGGCGGCCGGAAACCCCAATTCCGTGGTGAAGCGCGCCGCATACTTCGTAGGACAAAAGCTTGGCCCTGTTCGTGCACCTTTCAACATCAGCGACCCCGATCTGGATGCCGCCATCAAGAAAGCGTTGGCGGACATCGAAGCCAACTAATGTATTCTTTCGGCATGCAAAAGCTGAAAAAATAAATAATGGAGGAAAAAATATGAAAAAGCTAACTTCTATCGTACTTGTTCTTTCACTGGTCATGTGCCTTTTTGCGGGCTGCTCCAGCACAAAGCCTGCTGAGACGACTGCCGCAGCCGCTCCTGCGGGAACGGAAACCGCCGCGGCAGCCGAGACGCTCAAGTCCAATGAGCCCATCGTGATCGGCCTGCTGGACGCATTCTCCGGTGACCGCGCCATGAATGGCGAGTATACCAGGGAAGGCGCCGAGATGTTCCTGGAGGACATCAACGCTGCCGGCGGTGTTTTGGGCCGCCCTGTGACCATTGTTTACGAAGACGACCAGGGCGCTGAGGCTTCCGCTACCAACGCCTATCAGAAATTGGTCTCCGAAAATGACATCTGCGCTACCGTTTTGAACAAGTATTCCTCCGTGGTGCTGGCTATGGAGCCCTTCGTTGCCGACGAGGAGATCCCCGCCATTTGCTCCGGTTCTTCCGTGAAGCTGGAGGCCTCCACGAACGAGTGGCTGCTGTCCACCCGCAGATCCGATACCGGCTCCGGCGTTTCCATCGCTTTGCACTGCAAGTCCGTTGGCGCTACCAAGGTCGCGATCCTGCACAGCCCTGATGCTCTGGGCACCGGCATCACCCCCGTTATCGAGCAGACTCTGGCGGACAACGGCATCGAGGTCGTTTCCGTTCAGCAGTTCACCAATGATGAGAAGAACTTTGCTCCCTACATGGCTAAGATCAAGGATTCCGGCTGCGATATGTTGGTCGCCATTGCCCAGACCAATGAAGCCGCTCTGATCATGAAGACTGTCAAGGATGCCGGCCTTGGCATCCCCTGCATCGGCAACTCCGCATTCGCCCAGAGCTCCACGCTGAGCAACGCTTCCAATGAAGCCTCCGACGGCTGGTACTCCGTCACCGCGTTCTCCTACAAGGCGACTGCCCCCAAGACTGCCGAATGGGTCGAGCGCTACAACGAAAAGTACGGCAGAAACCCGGACATGACCTCCGCAACCACCTATGATGCTTTGAGCCTGATCTGCAACGCAATTGAGACCGTTGGCACGGATGATCCCGCTGCCATCAACGAGCAGCTGCACAAGCTGGATGGCTTTGAGGGCATCGCTTCCGATTACGCCTACCAGGGCACTCCCATGCTGGCCGTCTCTGAATATGTCATCCAGATCCAGAACGGCGAGGCCATCGTTATCGACCGTATTTCCACCAAATAATTCCGTTAAGCAGTTTATCAGGAGAAGATGCCGCATAACGCGGCATCTTCTCCTAGCAAAAGAATTTCCAAGATAAGGAAGGTGAGCATGATATGTACATACAACTATTGATTACCGGTGTATCAATGGGTATGCTGTATGCGCTGATGGCGATGGGGTTAATTCTGATCGTTAAGGCGGTTGGTGTTTTGAATTTTGCCCACGGGCAGCTTTTTATGTTGGGCGGATACCTCACGTGGATGCTTACATACCAGCTGCATCTGCCAGTATGGGGTGTCGCGATCTGCGGATTGGTGTGTTTCGCAATTTGCGGCGCGGCCTATATGTTTACTGTGTACTGGCCGCTGAGATCCTCTCCGTGGAAGGTTACGGTCACGATTTCCACACTGGGCGCATCCATTGCCTTGAAAGAAATCGTTCGCCTGATCTGGGGCTCTGTTCCTCTGACGATGGATCCCATCGTTGACGGCGTGACCCATATTGGTTCGGCTTATTTCAATAACCAGTATATTCTGATCCTGGTCATTGGCGGCGGCCTGATGCTGGGCGTTTATGTCCTGTTTGAAAAGACCTTTATCGGCAAGATCATGCAGGCAACCGCACAGGATCGCTACGCCTCCAATCTGATTGGTATTCCCACAATTGTCGCAATTTCCGGCACCTATATGGTAAGTATGTGCCTGTCCGGTGTCGGCGGCTGGCTGGCCTCTCCTCTGTTCCTGGTTTCCCAGTCCCTCGGCTCCATGGCGCAGAAGGCATTCGCCGGTATCGTCCTCGGCGGTTTCGGCAGCGTCAAAGGCGCTATTGTCGGCTGCATCCTGATTGGACTGATCGAATCGTTCAGCATTTTGATTACGGACAGCTATCGTGACGCAATTGTATTCTTTGTGCTGATCGTTGTTCTCGTGATCAGACCGACCGGTATCTTTGGTGAGAAGATCCAGGAGAAAGCGTAGGCCGATTATGAACATGCTGAAAAAGTCTTTTAACAAGAAGAATATTCCTGCCATGATTGGTATTATTCTCTGCGTGGCAGCTTTCATTTATATTCCGAATAAAGAACATACATCCAAGTACATGATGAAGGTCATTGACGAGGGTATGTTATACTTTGTGGCAGTATTGGGTCTGTCCGTTATGCTGGGCATGGGCGGCCAGGTAACCTTCTCTACCGCAGGTATGATGGGCGTCGGCGCCTACGGTACCGCGATCCTGACGACAGTATACGGTGTAAATCCCGTGGTGGCCGTGCTTATTTCCGTGATTGTCGGAAGCGTGTTCTCTTATCTGATCGGCCTGGCCATGTTCCGGCTCAAGGGCAGCTATTTCGCCTTTGCCTCCATCGGTCTGGCGCAGCTCATGTATACGATCTACTCCAACTGGATGGAAGTGACCGGCGGCCCAGACGGCATCAAGGGTATCCCGAAGCTGGAGCTGGGTGCCTTCAAATGCGATACCTATTATGATTACTTCCATGTTTATTTTATCATTGCGATTATCTGCTTCCTTGTGGTTAACAGAATCCGGAAAACCTATTTCGGACGCGCGCTTGCTTCCGTCCGGGACAATGAGATCAATGCTAAGTGCATGGGCATCAATGTTTACATGACCAAGGTATACAGCTTCGTCGTTGCGGGTGTACTGGCGTGCATTGCCGGCGGCATGTATGCTCTGCTGGAGCGCTATGTCAGCCCGGATCCTTTTAAGTACGATCAGTCCGCTATCTACCTGATCATGGTCATGCTGGGTGGCGTTGACTCCACCGTCGGCGCATTCCTGGGTACAATGCTGCTGACCATCCTGCCTGAGAAGCTGCGTTTCCTGCAGTCCTATTACAAGCTGGTCTATGGTGTCGGCGTTATCATTCTGATGATTGTCATGCCCATGGGCATCATGGGTCTCGTTGACAAGGCAAAGTACAAGCTTCACACGCTGCAAAAGAAAAAAGCGCTGCAAAGAGAGGAGGCATGACGCACGATGGGTGAAATCTTATTGGAAGTCAAAGGTGTCAATAAGGCTTTTGGCGGTGTCGTTACAGCAAACAACATCGACATGGTGGTGGAAGCCGGTAAGATCCGCGGCCTGATCGGGCCCAACGGTGCCGGCAAGACGACATTGCTGAACCTGATCTCCGGCATATATGATGTAGACAGCGGACAGATCCTGTTCAAGGGACAGGATATCACCAATGTTCCCGCTGAAAAACGCGCGAAGATGGGCATTGGACGGACCTTCCAATCTCCCCGCTTTAACACGAGAGCCAGCATTGAGGATAATCTCAAGGTGGGGACGGATCTGCGTAACCACATGGGCTATGTTGCTTCCTTCTTTGGTAAGAAGGGCGCGGATTTTCGCGGGGAATTCGATGAGCTGATGGAGATCGCCGGTTTTACCTTTGACTGGGACGAGCACATTTCCTCTCTGCCTTATGGTCAGCAGAAACTCCTGGAGATCGTGCGCGCGATGCTGGCACACCCTTCTGTGATGCTGGTTGACGAGCCTGCTGCCGGCCTGAACGGCTATGAGCAGCAGCGTGCCTCCGAACTGCTGTTCAAGGCGTTGGAGCGGGGGATCGGCGTGGTGCTGATCGAGCATTCCATGGATATGGTTATGTCCATCTGCGACCGGATCACGGTTATCAACTTCGGCAAGGTGATCGCGGAAGGCCTTCCTGCCGAGGTGGCCAATAATAAGGAAGTTATCGAGGCCTATCTGGGAGGTGACGACGATGCTGACAATTAAAGATCTGCATGCGTACTATGGTCAGATCGAAGCACTGAAGGGCATTGACATCAGTGTCCAGGAGGGGAAGATCGTCTGCCTGATCGGAAGCAACGGCGCGGGCAAGACGACACTGCTGAACGCTATTTCCCGGATGATCCATACCGAGGGCAGCATCAAGTGGAACGATACGGAGCTTACGACGATGAGCCCTCAGAAGGTTGCAAAGTTCGGTATCATGCATGTTCCTTCCGGACGGCATGTGTTTCCCGGCTTGTCCGTTCGTGACAATCTGGAACTGGGTACGGTGAGCTGGAGAGGCGCCTTCGGAAGGGGCAAATACGATGAGGACATCGAAAAGGTGTTTGAGTTGTTCCCCCGCCTGAAGGAACGTGAAAACCAGCTTGCCTGGAGTATGTCCGGCGGCGAGCAGCAGATGCTTGCGGTTGGCCGGGCTATGATGGGACGCCCCAAGATACTTCTGCTGGATGAGCCTTCCATGGGCCTTGCGCCGGTGGTTGTCAATGAGCTGTTCGAGAAGATCGTCGAGATCAATAAGACGGGTATGACCATCCTTCTGGTTGAGCAGAACGCAAAGATCGCACTGAAAAACTCTGATTATGCGTACGTCATCGAGCAGGGCCGGATCACGATGGAGGGCAATGCCGCCGACTTGCGCTCCGACCCCCGAATCACACAGGCCTACCTGGGTAAGTTTGCAAGTGAGAATTGAGTGACAGCTGTATTTGGCTGAATTCTTCCGGTGTATTCCTCACCGATTTTACCGGAGCTTCTCTGCTTTTAGGCCCGAAGAAATATCCACTATTTAGAGGAGGTAACACAATGAACAAGTATGTACACGGCATTATTGCCGCTATGGTCACATCCATGAACCCTGATGAGACGCTGAACGAGGCCGAGATCCGCCATCAGGTCAACCGTCAGATCGCTGCCGGTGTTGACGCAGTTTTCTGCCTGGGAACCAACGGCGAATTCTACATCCAGTCCGAGGAGGAGAAGCTGGAGGTCATCCGCATTGTTGTGGACGAAGTCGCCGGCCGGGTCCCTGTTTATGCCGGTACCGGCTGCCCCGGCACCAAAGCGACCATCGAGCTGTCGCTGAAGGCAAAGGCTCTGGGCGTCGATGTCCTGTCCATCATCAGCCCCTACTTTGCCGCGATTTCCCAGAAGGAGATATACGAGCACTACAAGGCAATTGCCGAAGCAGTGGACCTGCCCATCGTTATGTATAATATGCCCGCCCGTACCGGCAACAACATTGCACCCGAGACCTGTGCTGAGTTGGCGAAGATCCCCAACATCGCCGGTATCAAGGATTCCTCCGGAAACTGGGAGAATCTGAAGGGCTATATCCACGCAACGCAGGGCATGGATTTCTCCGTCCTGTCCGGCAACGATTCGCTGATCCTGCCCGCACTGAAGGAAGGCGGCGTCGGCGGTATTACCGCTGTCGCCAATATCTATCCCGAGACCATGGTCTCCATCTACCGCCGCTTCCTGGCAGGAGATCTGGCAGGCGCTGAAGAGGCGCAGAACAGCATCGCCCCCATCCGGGCCTGCTTCAAGTTCGGCAATCCCAACACCGTTACCAAGAAGGCGACCAATCTGACGGGGAATCCCGTTGGCCCCTGCCGCACTCCTTTCAACTATCTGAGCGACGAAGCAGTGGAAGAAATTAAGCGTACGCTTGCCGAGGACAAGGTTCGTGGGATGCGCTGATCCGCGATCCCCTTATGACCATGGAGGGTGGACAGCCGGCGCAGCCGGTACCCGTACGCTTTGGAGGTATCAATATGCATAAAATAATGCTGTCGTATCCGCTGTTCGGTCAGGGAATGCAGACACTGCAGGAGCAGACGGAGCTGTTTGTCAGCAATGATGGGGAGATCGGGCCGTACCTCCCGCAGCTGAGGGAAGCAGAGGCATTCATCACCCGAAACGTGCATCCCACAACACAGCAATTGGAAACCTGCCCGAAGCTGAAGGTCATCGGAATTCCCGGTGTCGGATACCAGAGCTACGATCTGGAGTATCTGAATCGGCGGGGTATCGCTCTCGTATATTGCCCCGGTATGAACTTGCGATCCGTTGCGGAGCACGCGGTCGGGCTGGCCTATGCGCTGAGCAAATGGATCCCCAGAGATTCTGCGGAAGTGAAGGACGGAAATTACGGAATCCGCAACCGGTTTGACCATATGGAATTACAGGGGAAGACAGCGGGCATTGCCGGTTTCGGCGCTATCGGAAAGGAAACGGCGAGGCTGTTCCAGCTCAATGGAATGAAGGTCGCGGTATATGACCCCTTTGTTCCGGAGGAAACGGTTTGCGCCATGGGTTACACCTACTGCGCCACGCTGCAGGCACTTGCGGGCGTTTGTGATGTTATGTCGCTTCATATGCCGTCTCTGCCTACGACTTACCATCTGTTCGACCGGTCGGTATTTGATTCTGCAAAAGATGGACTGTATTTCATCAACTGTGCCCGCGGAAGTGTGGTGGATGAGAAAGCGCTGTATGACGCCCTGTGCTCCGGCAGGGTTGCGGCAGCGGGGCTGGATGTCATGGAGAAGGAGCCTTTCGACATCGGTTCCGAGCTTCTGCGGCATCCCCATGTGATCGCGACGCCCCATGTTGGCGGCGTTACTGCGGATGCCGCCGAAAGGACACATAAGCTTGTCGTGGATTCAACTCTGGCGCTGCTGGATGGAAAACGGATTTCCAATGTTGCGAATCCAGCGGCGTTGGAGCATCCCCGCTGGAGTGACCTGAAACCGTAAACGGGCATATCGAAAGATGAAAATTGCATCCAATATCAAGGAGGCTGTTGCGTTTTGAAATTGATTACCTGCCGCTATAATGGCGCAGAACATACCGCTGTGGTCACCCATGGGGACACACAGGCGGTTATGACAGAAGATCTGGGATATCATTTCCGGGATATGAATGATCTGATCCGCAGTACGGATCGTTCGGAACTGCGCCGTATGGAAGCGCTTGCGCAGGGCAGCGGCAAGATGATTCCTTTGAACCGGGTCGAATTGACCGCTCCCATTCCCCATCCTGTCAGGGATGTGATTTGCATGGGCCTGAACTATAAGGCCCACGCGGACGAAATGGCAGAAGCGCTGAATGAGGAGAAGAAAGAACGGGTATATCCGATCTATTTTGGCAAGGCGGTCGACCGCTGCCTCGGCCATGGAGAAGCGGTCCCCTCCCACAGCGACTTTATTTCCACGCTGGATTATGAGTGCGAGCTGGCGGTGATTTTGGGAAAGGACGCGTATCAGGTCCCCGCCGAAGAGGTGAGCGACTATATTTTCGGATACAGCATCCTCAACGATGTTACCGGGCGGGAATTGAGCCGTCACAAGCAGAATTATTTTATGAAGAGCCTGGATGGCTCCTGCCCCATGGGGCCGTGGATCGTGACTGCGGATGAGATCCCATACCCGCCTGAGCTGCAGATCCGGCTGTCTGTCAACGGTGAGCCTCGCCAGAACGGCAACACCGGGGATATGATTTTTGGCATTTCTGAAATTGTCAGTGAGCTGAGCCGGGGGGTCACGCTGCAGGCCGGCACGATTTTTGCGACCGGAAGTCCCACGGGAATCGGCTTCGGCATGAAACCGCCGGTTTTCTTGAAGGACGGCGACGTTATGCGCTGCACCATCGAAAAAATCGGGGTACTTACAAATACGGTAAAAGACTGATATTGCCGGTGCGGCTTGATGCGGGCGCGCAGGGCGCTTCCCGCCGGCTGCATCGGATGACAAGCAATCATGAATCAGTAATGGAGGTTTTATCATGAAAGAACTACTCCCTGTCCGCGGTATTATTACCACGGTCATCACTCCCTTCCGGCCAGATACAAAGGAAATCGACTGGCCTTCGTTCCGCCGTGAGATTCAGACCTGTGTGGATGCCGGCGTCGTCGGCTTCCTGGTTCCGTGTATGGCAAGTGAGATGCCCTACCTGACACATGAGGAGATCCTGCAGGAGGTTCGGGAGACGGTCGCCATCGCCCACAAGAAACCCGGCGTGATCGTTATGCCCAGCATCACGGCCGACGACGAGGAGGCCCGCCTGAGACAGTGCCGGGATTATCTGGAAATCGGTGTTGACGGCCTGAATCTGCGTATGCCCTATACCACGGATGAAGCATACTGCGCTATGGTCAAGAAAATTGATGACCTGAAGCCCGGTTTTCTGTGCATCCAGGATCAGTCTCACACTGACGACGGCCTGCCTGATGAACTTCTGGTTCGTCTGTTCAATGACTATGAGAGCGTCCGCAGTGCAAAAATCGAGGTCAAGGATTCCGGCCCCAAGTATAGCCGTATCCTGAAGGCGACCGGCGGACGTATGAATATCAGCGGTGCCTGGGGCAGCTCCCAGTCTATTGAAGCCTACGACCGCGGGATCCACGCGCTGATGCCGTCCGGTATGCCTGAGCTGTTTGTGAACGTCTACAACCTGTATCACAGCGGTAAGCGGGACAAGGCCATGGAGCTGTTCTTTGCGATGCTGCCCATTATCAGCTTTACCCGTCAAAGCGAGCCGCTGAACCGGTATTTCCATAAGCTGTATTTCAAGCGGATCGGCGTATTCGAGGACGCCGTCAGCAGGGAAGCGGTTCTGTTTGACGAGTACCACCAGAGATATGCGGCGGATCTGATCGAGTATGCCATTCGTCTGCGGGATTCCATTCCCGCCTACTGGAACTAAACATCCTGATAATTGTAGGGGAAGCGCCGGGTACCGGCTTTTCCCGCACCCATGAAAGGAGCTTTTACAATGGCTGTTGAAACCTACAATGTAACATTGCCCCGGACGATCTACAGCGGCAAGAATGCACTGAGCAATCTGAAGACCGTTGTGGCAGGGGCAAAGAAGGTAGCAATTTTTACGGACAAGGGCATTTTAAGCACCGGTCTGGTGGAGCTGCCCCTGATTCAGCTGAAGGAAGCGGGCGTGGAGTCCGTGGTGATCTCCGATCTGCCTCCTGAGCCAACCTACACTCAGGTCCAGAAGCTGGTGGACGAATTCAAGGCCTCCGGTGCGGACTTTATCGTGGCTGTGGGCGGCGGCAGCGCCATGGACGCGGCCAAGCTGGCGAGCCTCCTAGCTACCGAAAGCTACACCGTCAAGGATCTGCTGGATAACCCGGGCCTTGCGGTGAAGACCGTGAAGACCTGCCTGATCCCCACCACCGCCGGCACCGGCTCCGAGGCAACCCCCAACGCCATCGTGGCCGTGCCCGAAGAAGAACTGAAGGTGGGCATTGTCAACGGCAGCATGGTGCCTGATTACGTCATTTTGGACGCTATGATGATCAAAAACCTGCCCCGGAAGATTGCGGCGGCCACAGGCATCGACGCCATGGCCCATGCCATCGAGTGCTTCACCAGCAACAAGGCCAACCCCTTCAGCGACATGTTTGCCCTTCAGGCTTTCGACCTGATCATGAACAATATCGAGACTGCCTGCGATGACAAAGAGGCGCTGGATGCCAAGAACAACATGCAGATCGCGGCCTTCTACGCGGGCGTTGCCATCGCCTGCTCCGGCACCACCGCCGTCCACGCCTTGAGCTACCCCCTGGGTGGTAAATATCACATTGCCCACGGCGTGTCCAACGCCATTTTGCTGGTGCCCGTGATGAAGTTCAACGAACCTGCCATCCGCGGAAAGCTGGCCACTGCCTACGACCGGGTGGTTCACGGTGAGAAGACCTGCACCACCGAGGAAGAGAAGAGCGCATGGGTGGTCAATCGGATGGGTGAGATCGTCCGCCATCTGGATATCCCCACCAGCCTGACCGAGTTCAACGTGCCGGTGGAGGATCTGGACGGTCTGGTGAAGGCCGGTATGCAGGTGACCCGGCTGCTGGTGAATAATATGCGGGTCGTTACCCCCGAGGACGCCCGGGCAATTTATTCCCAGATTCTTCATTGAAACCCGTTACGATCCAATAGTCTGCAAAAGGTAGGTAGTTCAAATGGAAAAAAAACCGATTCTGGGCATTACCATGGGTGATCCCTTCGGCAACGGCCCGGAGATCACTGTAAAAGCTTTGGCGGACAAATCGGTCTATGACCGGTGCCGCCCTCTGGTCATCGGTGACGTCAGCTGCATGGAATACGCGGTGAAGGCAGCAAAGACGGTTTCCGGCATTGACATGAAGGTGCGCCCCATTCACGCGGTGAGCGAAGCCAACTTCGAGTACGGCGTCATCGACGTGTATGATATGGGCATCGTGAAGCCTGAGGACATTCCCGGCGATCCGGAAAATCCGATGCCCTTCAGGCTGGGCGCCACCGCTCTGGGCGGCGAGGCAGCCTTCCGGTACGTTGTGAAGGTCATCGACCTAGCTATGAAGGGTGAGGTGGATGCCACCGTCACCAACGCTCTGAGCAAGGAAGCCATCAACATGGCCGGACACCACTACTCCGGACACACCGAGATCTACGCCGAGTACACCGGCACCAGCAAGTACACCATGATGCTGGCACATGAGGACCTGCGGGTGGTACATGTATCCACTCATGTTTCTCTCCGGGAGGCCTGCGACCGGGTGAAGAAGGACCGGGTGCTGGACGTAATCCGTATTGCCAATGAGGGCTGCAAGGCCATCGGTATTGAGGAGCCTAAGCTGGCAGTCGCCGGCCTGAATCCCCATTGCGGCGAGAACGGCATGTTCGGGCGGGAGGAAATCGAGGAGATTGCTCCTGCTATTGAACAGGCCAAGGCCGAGGGTATTCAAGCGCTGGGGCCCCTCCCGCCGGACACCGCCTTTTCCAAGGCGTTGGGCGGCTGGTATGATATCGTGGTCTGTATGTACCACGATCAGGGGCACATCCCTTTGAAGGTCGTGGGCTTTGTATACAACAAAGATCTGGGCCGCTGGGATGCGGTGGCAGGTGTGAATGTAACATTGGGCTTGCCCATTATCAGGGCCAGTGTGGACCACGGAACTGCTTTTGGACACGCCGGAACCGGCGTTGCAAATGAACTGAGTCTTGTAAATGCTATGGATTACGCCATCCGTATGGCAAATGCCAAAAAAAATGTATCCGCCGTAAAGTGAGGGGCCTATATGTATTTCATCATCGCCGATGATCTGACCGGCGCAACCGATACAGGCATTCAATTCCAAAAGCGTGGTATTGCCACCACGGTTCTGGTGGAGCCGCCGAAGGAAACATGGCCCTGTCTTGACGAGAACACCGCGTTATCCATCAATGCAAGCTCCCGGGAGCTGCGCCCACAGGAGGCGGCGGTCCGCACACGGCAAGTCCTGCAACATGTGGTCCTGTGCGATCAAGACACACTCTTTAAGAAGGTCGACTCGCTTATGCGGGGAAACCCCGTGGAGGAGTTGGAGGCTGCGCTGGAGGCTGCCGACCGCAGGATCGCGTTGGCGGCTCCCAGCTTCCCGAGGATGGGCCGTACCGTAGACGGCGGCGTACTCCATCTGCCGGATGGCTCTGCTAAAGACCTGCTGACCTTGTTCAAGGACCGCGCACACATGACTGTTTGCCACATCCCACTGGCACGCCTGCGGACAGAGGGGGCGGGTCTGGCTTCCGACCTCGCCCGGAGGGAGGCACCGCTTCTGTGCTTGATCGATGCTGTGACAGAGGCGGATCTGTCGCTGGTGGCGGAAATCGGACAGGCACTGGATGTGCCTCCTGTGTACTGCGGCAGCGCGGCGCTGGCAGAGGCGCTGCCGGTTAGAGGAGAGCAGCCCGATGTAGCGTGCCGACAGGCTGCCAAGCGTGTTTTGGTCGTTACCGGCTCCCGGAAGAAGGAGACGGCGGAGCAGGTTCGGCGCTTGGAGGCTGTCTGCGGACTGCACAAGGTTTTACTGGATTCCGAGTGCCTACTGCACGGACCTGCTCCTGCGGAGATTTCCCGCGCTGCACAGAAACTATCAGAGCTGCTGCGGCAGGAGTGTGGTGCGATACTGGCCTTTGACAGCTTGTTTTGCAGCCAGACCGGATTCGCGGATGACGATGTTGCCGCACGGCAGGCGGGTAGGAGTCTGGCCTCCAAACTGGGCGAGGTACGCACGCTGTATGATGGATTGATTTTAGTGGGCGGTGACACCGCCGTGGAGGTGTGCCGCAGCTTGCATACCACGCAGCTCCTGCTTTTGGAGGAGGTGCAGAGCGGAACTCCTGCCGGACTGTTGGCTGACGGTCCGCTCCGGGGGATGCCGGTCATCACAAAATCTGGTGCATTCGGGGATGAAGATACCCTGCTGCACACATGGAAATATATTAGGAGAGAAAGTAAATAAGGAGGAGATCACACAAGAATAGCAGAGCATATGTCCCGAAAATCAAAAGCCGCGTTACCTTAAACAATCATTCTAAAAGAAAGAAGGAGGCGCTATGGCAACCCTCGAAAGTAAAAAAGCCGCTACCCTGGGAAAGAGATCTATTATCGGTATGATTATTGGCCTGGCACTGGGCG